>Ga0316191_10001856_pt1 | contig 15119 bp, 14 predicted proteins | sample Eddworburr2cm_MG_FD_204928 | JGI IMG/M metagenome (GOLD analysis project Ga0316191, IMG submission 204928) | Coastal sediment microbial communities from Maine, United States - Eddy worm burrow 2 cm | ecosystem: Environmental > Aquatic > Marine > Coastal > Sediment | place: USA: Maine...
GTCGAGGCAGAGATGAGGGAGCGCCGCAACGTATCGAGGCTCGAGAGCCTGCTGCAGGAGCTTCTAGAGCGATACGAGCTCGTGCACGGGATTCGCGTCGTTGATGGCGCTGGCCAGGAGGTCGCGAGCGTATCCCGCGAGACCGATCCGTCGGGCGCGTCGATGCGGACTACGACTCGCGATCGGGACGTGGATGCCGGAGGGACGAAGCTTCGGATCGCGGTCGAGGTGGCGGTTCCAGAGGTGTACTTCGAACGCCTGCAAGAAGCCGGTCAGGCGTCGGAAGTGTACTCGCGGCTGCAGCGTCAAAGCGCGTCCGTGTCTGACGTGTACGTTTGGGTCTTCGGCATCATGGTGTTTCTAGTGATCGTCGTCGCGTTCTTGATCGGCGCGATCGTGTCCCGCCGCGTGACGCGTCGGGTTACCGCGTTGGCGGATGCCTCTCGGCAAGTCGGCGCAGGGGACCTGACCGTGACCTTGCCCACGGGTGCGGCCGACGAGGTCGCGGAGCTCACGCAGGCGTTCAACGACATGGTTCGCGACCTGCGCGATTCCCGTACCCGCATCGAGTACCTGCAGCGCATCAGCGCCTGGCAGGACTTCGCGCGACGCCTGGCCCACGAGATCAAGAACCCGCTCACCCCGATCCAGCTCGCCGCCCAGGAGATGGACGAGACCTACGATGGGGCGAACGAGACCTATCGAAAGAAGCTCGAACATGCTCGGGCGATCATCGAGGAAGAAGTCGCGACGCTACGGCGGCTCGTCGGCGAGTTCAGCGCTTTTGCCAAGCTTCCGCGGGCGGATCTATCACCGTCCGATCTCTGCGACCTGATGCAGAGCATTCAGGCTTCGGTGCCTGCCATCCTCGAGGACGTGGGCCACGGTAGCCCGGCTCCCGTCGAAGTTCAGGTGAGTTGCGCAACGGAACCCATCCGAGTGCGTATGGACCCCATGATGCTCAAGCGCGGTGTCGACAACATCCTGCGAAATGCGATTCAGGCGGTCTACGAGGCACACCCATCGAGCGGCGGCCGCGTCTCCGTTCGAGCGTACGCAACCGACGCCGCCGGCTTCATCGAAGTTCGAGACAACGGTCCCGGTATCTCCAAGGAGAACTGGGATCGCGTCTTCGACCCCTACTACACGAGCAGAGCGGAGGGCACGGGCCTGGGGCTGGCGATCGTGAAGAAAGTGGTCCTGGAGCACGGCGGGGAAGTCAGGCTCGATCGCGCGCCCGAAGGCGGTGCACGGTTTAGCATCGAGCTTCCGTTGATGGAGTCGCGATGACCGAGGCAGCGCAGACCGAGCCCGTGAAGAAGGAGCCGCGCAAGTGGATCCATTGGCTGGTGACCGCAATGGTCTTCGTCGCGCTCTACGCATGGATGACTCGCGGAAATGCGTCGCCACTAATGGGAGAGCCTGCGCCCGACTTGACCCTCGCCGTTGCCGCGGGACTCGAGGCCGGAGGTCCGACCAAGGTCACGTTGTCGGACATGGACGGCCAGGTGGTCGTTCTCGACTTCTGGGCGAGCTGGTGCGGTGCGTGTCGGCGGACGACGCCTATCCTAAACGACCTCAACGAAGAGTTCGCCGAGCAGGGCGTCGCGTTCTACGCGGTCAACGTCGAGCCGATCGACAGGCAACGCCTGCAAGCGGCTCACGCGGCCTTCGGCACCGAGTTCCCAAGCCTTCACGATCGAGCCGGGACGGTTCAAAGACGATACGCCGTCAGGATGCTCCCGACGGTCATCATCGTCGGCCCCGATGGCATCGTTCGCTGGGCTTCTACTGGGGTTCCAAGCAAAATGCGGCTTCGCGGGGCGATTTCTGAAGCGCTGAATTAGCCGAAATCGGTCACGGTTGACGGGCTGGTGCCTCGCTGTTAGTTTCGCCGGCCGCGCGGGGCTGATGGTGTAGGTTCCCCGGGGATGGAGGAAATTCCTTGGTTCAAGCGCTTCAAGGTCCGAGCTTAGAAGAGCGTGTCGCCCAGCTTCAAGAGCTGCTGGATTCGGCGAGCCCACAGGTACGTCAAGAGTATCAAGAGCGCTTCGACATCGCTTGGATCTATCACGACAGTGCGCTCGAAGGCGTCGTCTATTCGATGGATGAGCTCAGGGCCGCCATCTACGACGAGATCGTCACCGACCCCTCTCTCATTCCGGTCTACGACGAGATTCGGAATCACATGGGCGCGATCGAGATGATCCGGGAGATGTCTTCGCGCCGGCGATTCACACCCAACCTCGAGGTGATCAAGAAGCTCTTCGCGCAGCTCGCGCCTGAGGAGCTCGAGGGGAAGGGTCCGCCGAAGTACCGGAAGGACATGCCGCTTCACCGGCTTTACTTCCACGAGATCTCGCAGCCCGACAAGATCAGCTACCGCATGCGTCAGCTGGTCCAGTGGCTCTCGGATCCCGAAACCAAGAAGACGATGCACCCCGTGCGCGTGGCGAGCAAGGTGCACTACCAGCTGCTGCACATCTATCCCTTCCCGCGACACAGCGGAAAGGTCGCGCGCCTGGTGATGAATCTCATTCTCATGCGCGCCGGCTTCCCGCCGGTCGTCATTCACGCGACCGAGCGGCAGCGTTACTACGAGGCGCTTCGAAGCGGTGAAGACGCGACCGCGACACTGGTGAACCAGGCGTTGGGCGCCGCGATCGAAACCGCAATCCAGTACTTCGAAGAAGCGCGGTAACGCCCTAGGAAGCGTCCCTGAAGAAGCGCGGCAAGGCGGAGATCGCGGCGACGTAGCGCGCTCCCGCCTGGAGCGTTTCAGCAGCGTTTTCAGGGGTGATTCCCCCGATTGCGACCACCGGCTGGGAGACGGTTTGGCAGACCTTCTCGAGAGTCCGCAGACCTACGACCGGGTCCGGGTTCTCTTTGGTGTTCGTCGCAAAGACGGGCCCGAATGCGATCAGGTCTGCACCCTCTTCATCGGCCGCCTCTGCTTGCTCGAGAGAGTGTGTCGAGATGCCGATCTGCATGTCCCCGACGACGCGTCGAGCATCTTCGATCGAGAGATCGTCCTGCCCGAGATGCAGGCCGTCGGCGCGAACCAGACGCGCGATGTCCGCACGATCGTTGATGACAAACGGAACCGCCGCGTGGGTGCATGCGGACCGAATACGTTTCGCTATTTCGAGAAAGGCCACGTCGTCTAGGCTCTTGGCGCGAAGCTGCACGACAACACAGCCCGCGTTCAAGGCTTGGAATGTCAGCGCCAAAGGGTGGTCTGCGACCTCAGCGTCGACGATTGCGTAGAGCGAATCAATCAACGGGCTCATCTCCCGTCAGCCTGCCGTACAAATCCGGGCGGCGATCGCGAAAGAATCCCCAGTTCGCGCGGTAGCGGCGCAGGGCCTCGCGGTCGAATGTAGCCACACCGACGGCTTCTTCATCTCGCCCAAGCTCGACTTCCATGTCGCCGCGTTGGTCGCACACGAACGAGCTTCCGTAGAACGTGAGCGCACCCTCGGTTCCGATGCGGTTCGCCGCCGCGACCGGCATCGCGTTGGCCACGGCGTGCCCGACCATCGCGCGCTGCCAGGGCGCCTTGGTGTCGTCGTCCGGCGCATTGGGCTCGCTGCCGATCGCAGTCGGGTAGAGCAGGATCTCGGCCCCTTGCAAAGCCATGCTCCGCGCCGCCTCAGGGAACCATTGATCCCAGCAAATGCCCGCCCCGATGCACCCGTGGCGCGTGTTCCAGACCCGAAAACCGGTGTCCCCAGGTCGAAAGTAGAACTTCTCCTCGTATCCTGGGCCGTCGGGGATATGGCTCTTTCGGTAGACGCCGAGCGTCGCGCCGTCGGCGTCGATGGTCACGAGGCTGTTGTAATAGGCCTGGCCTGCGCGCTCGAAGAACGAGACCGGGAGGACCACGCCGAGGTCCGCGGCAAGGGTTTGCATTTGCATCACCGTGGGATGGCCGTCGAGCGGAGCGGCCAAGTCGAACACACGCTCGTCTTCGGTCTGCGGAAAGTAGGGACCCTCGAAGAGCTCGGGAGTGAGGATGATCTGGGCGCCGCGCTTCGCCGCTTCACGGACCAACGCTTCGACGCGTGCGACGTTCTCTTCGCGCGCGCCGTGGAGGGCACATTGAACGATGCCGATCGATAGTGAAGACGAGGTCATGGGGCGGTGGGCTGAGGTTGGGTGACGCAGTGAAACGCCCCCCCTCCCCATAGCAGGTCTGCGGCCGGCAAGCCGACCACCTCGCGGTCTGGAAACGCATTTGCGATTTCGTGCAGAGCCGCTGCGTCTTCCGGAATTTCGTAGACCGGGACGATCACCGCCTCGTTGGCGATGTAGAAGTTGCAGTAGCTGGCGGGCAGGGGTGCCCCGTCACGTGCCACGACCCTGCGAGGTGCCGGCAACTCGAGGACCGTGAAGCCGCTCGCACGCAGATCTCGCTCAATCGATTCGAGCACCTCCGCGTTTGGCGCTTCGGGGCTTGCCTTCATGCAGAAGACGGCGTCTGGCGCCGCAAAACGGGCGATCATATCGATATGCCCGTCGGTGTGATCGTGCTCCAAGCCGCGGTCCAGCCAGACTAGGCGCTCCATCGAAACCAATGCGCCCAGGGCCTCCTCGAAGGCCTCGCGGGTCAGGCCTGGATTTCGGTTCTCGTTGAGCGTGCAAGACGCGGTGGTCAGGAGGGTCCCGTGCCCGTCAGACTCGAGCGCGCCGCCTTCCAGAACCACGGGACACTCAAATCGTTTGGCCTCGAGCCGATTCGTGACCCACTCGCTGACTTTGTCATCGAAGGCCATCTCGTACTTGCCTCCCCAGCCATTGAAGTCGAAGCACAATCCACCGAGGGCGCCGTCCGAGGTGTGTCCCATGAGCGGCGCGGTGTCGCGCACCCAGCAGTCGCCGTACTCGGCTGTGACATACCGAACGTTGCGCGACTCCCCAATCAGAGAACGCGCGCACGCTTCGAGCTCCTCGTTCTTCACCAGAAGTTGCACCGTTTCGTTGCCAGCTTCAGCGATCGTGCGCGACAGCGTTGCCATGCAACTCTGCGCGGCGTGAAGATGGATCGGCCACTCTTCTTGCAAGTACGGAAAAGCGAGCCAGCAGCTCGTGTGCGGTTCCCACTCAGCCGGCAGCCGAAGTCGTTCGGTCACCGGCGGAACCTACCACGCGAATACCCGAGCCTCACCGAACCGGGCGACCATGGCATCCACGTGCTCGAGGACGGCGCGTCGACGTTGTGCAAGGCCGTCGAGCTGCTTCTCGTTGAGCACTGGAGCGAGGGAATCCCCTCGCAAACGGGCCGAAAAGCGCTCGATATCGAGGTTTCGTACCGCTTCGACGGTCGATCGCCGGAAGCGCTGGAGCGCCTTCAACCGAGCCTCCATCAGCCCTAGGCGCTGCTCCCCAAGCCAGAAGCCTGCCCCGTTGTCCATGTAGATCAACGGCCCGCCCGGTCCGCGGGATCGCACGTTGGTGAAGTCGCCGCCCCAGCGATCGACGTTCTGGGTGAGGTAATCGAAGATGATCAGGTCGGAGAGCTCGGCGGGTCGCTCGTCGGTGTCCGGTGCCTGGGCGATGGCCCGGCTCGGGTCTGTCGCTTCGCGAACACCGGGGCGGCGGTTGAGATCGGCTCGATAATCCACCGGCCGTTGATACGGCGTCACCGGGAGCGAAGTCTGGACCCGTACCCACCGCTCCCACTTGCGGCCCATTCGAACGCGCTTGAGGGGGTCCGGGATCCACCAAATGAACGCACCCTTTACCGTGCCGTCGGCCGCGATCCCGAGCTCAGACACCCGCTCGTCACTACCCGCTGCCTCTTTCAGCTCGCTCCATTGAAACCTGCGGCCCGTCGTCGGGGGCACTCGGTGCAGGCCGAGCTCGCGATCCAGATAGTAAGCCGCCACCTCGGAGTACCAATGGGCTGCAGAGAAGGTCTGCTTGGGTTTGAAATAGCCGCTCGTTCCGTCCGAGAGCTTGATCTTGAACGCAAGGCTTCGACCGCCCTTCCCCTTCGTTACTTCGGAGATCTCGGCCGTCCGCAGCGCCTGGATCCGGCCGCCATCGGGCTCGCCGAGGAACGCAGCCGCCTCTTCCTGCGAGGAGCTGGGGCGGGGCCAGAGCAGGGTCAGGAACAGCACGATCGGGACGACACGCGGCACTCGGCGGAGCCTACCGCTGGACCCCCGCAATCCCCACTTTTGCGCCAAATCAGGGCTCCGCGGGCGAGTCGACGCCGATCAGATCGACCTCTTGGCCGATCGATCGCGATCTGGCTACTTCGTAGATGGCCCGGGCCAGGGAGACGTCCTGGATGGCAAGGCCGGTCGAGTCGAACACGGTCGTCGTCTCGGGGTCCGGCGTGGGCTGCAGACCGGCGACGACCTCGCCCAAGGTGCCCGCGATTTGGTCCACGGTGAAGTCGCCTTCCGCCAGAGGCACGTTGATCTCGCCGCTTCCCGTCGCTTGGTGGATGTCATCGATGTACACCGCCGCTCCCTGGAGGATCGCCGTGTACAGTTCACGTTTCCCGGGCGCGTCGGCACCCATCGCGTTGATGTGCGCCCCAGGCTGGACCCAGTGCGCTTGAACGAAGGGCGCCCGGGATGGTGTGGCCGTGCAGACGATATCGGCACCTGCCGCCTCTTCCAAGCCCACGACGCGCGCGCCAACCTGCTCCGCAAAGCGTCGTGCGGTGGAGGCATTCCGGTCGTATGCGAGACTCTCGAACCCATCGAATACGACCTGGTGTGTGCCATGCAGCGTGTAGGCCTGTGTTCCACAACCAATGAAGCTGATCGTCCTCGGCGCCCGTTGCGCGAGATGCTTTGACGCGATCGCGCCTGCTGCGCCGGTGCGCAGTGCGGTGAGCAGCGTCCCGTCCATCACGGCGAGCGGGAAGCCGTTTGCAGGGTCGTTGAGCACGTAGACCGCCATCACTGTTGGCAGCCCATAACGCTTGCGATTCTGAGCGTGTACGTTGACCCACTTGACCCCCGCGGAGTCGCCCAGACGCGCAGGCATCGCCCGAAAGTCGCCGTCATGGTCTTCGATCGGGAGGTACACCTTGGGCGGCATGCTTGCTTCGCCGCGGCCGAATCCGGCGAACGCACGTTCCACTGCGGCCACCGCAAGCTCCATCGTCGCGACCTGCTCGACTTCGGATTGCGTCAAAACCAGTGTTTTCATGAGCTGACCCTCCTCCGAAATCCTTGTTCGCCGCTTGGCGCTTTCGGTATAGTCCGCCGAACCATGTCGACCCGACAACTCGCAGTACTCGGCGGTCATCCTACCGGACCAGCCGCCACGACCCGAAAAGATCGTTGGTGGGTTTCTCCATTGGCGACGCTGGCCGTCCTCACGCTCTTCTCCATCTACGTCACGTGGGCGGCGTTCCAAGGCGAGAACTACTACGCCAATCCATATCTCAGCCCGCTCTACTCGCCGGTCCTCTACGCCGATCCCTCCGTGCCGGGGGCGGCGCCGCTCGCGCACGCATGGTTGGGTGCATGGCCTAGCTGGTGGCCGAGCTTCCTGCCGGCGTCACCGGCGCTCCTCATTCTCTTCTTCCCAGGTGTCTTTCGGTTCACCTGCTACTACTACCGCAAGGCGTACTACCGAGCGTTCACCGGATCGCCTCCTGCGTGCGCCGTGAACCCGGTCACGAGTCGCAAGTATCGCGGTGAAACCGCCTGGCTCATTTTCCAGAATCTCCATCGCTACGCGCTCTACTTCGCCGTCGCGTATATCTTCGTCCTTTACTACGACGCCTTCATTTCGCTCTTCCGAAATGGAGAGTTTGGCATTGGCGTCGGCACCATCGTCCTCTTCCTCAACGCAACGTTTCTTGCGGGATACACGTTCGGATGCCATGCGCTCCGGCACCTCGTCGGTGGCGGCATGGACTGCATGTCTTGCGGCGAGAAGACCGTCCGATATGGCGCGTGGAAGCGGGTCAGCTGGCTCAATGCCCGGCATCCCAACTTCGCTTGGATGAGCCTCTTCTGGGTTGGGTTCACCGACGTGTACGTGAGATTGGTCTCGATGGGCGTGATCATCGACTTGAATACTTGGACGAATTAGCGATCGATGAACGTCAGCGAGATTCAAACATTCGAACACGACGTGCTCGTCATCGGTGCAGGCGGGGCAGGGCTTCGCGCCGCCATCGAGTGCAGTGCGCGCGGGCTCAACACAGGCGTCATCTCCAAGAGCCTGCTCGGAAAGGCGCATACGGTCATGGCCGAGGGCGGCATGGCTGCTTCGCTCGGCAACGTCGACCGGCGCGACAACTGGAAGATCCACTTCCGCGACACGATACGTGGCGGGAAGTTCTTGAATCAGTGGCGTATGGCAGAGCTCCATGCGAAGCAGGCTCCGGAACGGGTGCGCGAGCTCGAGGAGTGGGGTGCGGTGTTCGATCGCACCCCAGATGGGCTGATCAGTCAGCGCAACTTCGGAGGCCATCGTTACCCGCGGCTCGCGCACGTCGGCGACCGCACCGGCCTCGAGCTCATCCGCACGCTTCAGGATCATGGAGTCCACCAGGGCATCCACTTCCACATGGAATGCACGGCGCTCCGACTTCTCGTCGATGCGGGCCGGATCGCAGGAGTGGCAGGTTATTGGCGTGAAACAGGCAGATTTGTCCTGTTTCGGACCTCTGCTGTGATCATGGCGACGGGCGGCGGCGGTAAGGCCTGGAACGTCACCAGCAACTCCTGGGAGTACACCGGCGACGGCGCTGCGCTGGCGTACGAAGCGGGCGCGGAGCTGATGGATCTCGAGTTCACCCAGTTCCATCCGACCGGGATGGTCTGGCCACCCTCGGTTCGCGGGACGCTGGTCACCGAAGGGGTTCGCGGCGACGGCGGCATCTTGCTCAACAGCAAGGGCGAGCGCTTCATGTTCGACTACATCCCAAAGCGCTTTGCTTCGGAGACCGCCGACACGATCCTCGAGGCGGACAAGTGGCCGGACGACCCGAGCGCGCGACGTCCGCCAGAGCTTCTTACGCGCGATGTGGTTGCGCGCGCGATTCGAGCGGAGGTGCAGGCCGGACGTGGCTCACCGCACGGTGGCGCGTTTCTCGACATCGCCTCGCGACGACCCGCAGAGTCGATCAAGCGCAAGCTGCCGTCGATGTATCACCAGTTCAAAGAGCTAGCGGAAGTCGACATCACCACGACGCCGATGGAGGTGGGCCCGACCCTTCACTACTTCATGGGTGGGATTCGCGTCGACGCCGACACGCAGCAGACCAACGTGCCTGGGTTGTTCGCATGCGGGGAGTGTGCCGCGGGCTTGCATGGGGCGAACCGTCTCGGCGGAAACTCGCTCTCCGACCTCATCGTCTTCGGGCGGCTCGCGGGGGTTGGCGTCGCCGCATACTTGTCCGACGTCGGCTCCACACCGCGGGCTGACGACGGGCAGATCATGGCCGCATTCCGTGAGGCAACCGACATCTTGAACCGTGAATCCGGCGAAAATCCGTATCTCATGCATGAGGCGCTCCAAGAGGTGATGAGCCGCAATGTGGGCATCGTCCGGATCGGGGAGGAGCTCCAAACCGCCGTTGAGCAGCTCAACGCACTGAAGGTTCGTGCACAGAACCTCAAGGCTCCGGGGACGAGCCAGTACAATCCCGGGTGGCACGAGGCCTTGTCGGTGAAGTCGCTCTTGATCGTGGGTGAGGCCGTCGCGCGTGCTGCGTACATTCGCGAGGAAAGCCGCGGCGCACACACGCGTCTCGACTTCGAGGGTGAGCGCGAGGAGTGCGCGCGGTTCAATGTCGTTACGAAGAAGGGTCCGGATGGTGAGATGCAAGTCGAGAAAGTGCAGCGCCCCGATCCACCCCCGGAGCTCGCGGCGATCGCTCATGCGACCCTCGAAGAGCTCGAAGGAGGCCAAGTAGAATGAGCACACGCACGTTCAAGGTTTGGCGCGGCGACTCGCACGGCGGCGAGTTCAATCAATACGACGCGGAGGTCGACGAGGGTATGGTCGTCCTCGATGTTCTGCATCGCATTCAGGCCCTTCAGGCCAACGATCTGGCGATCCGATGGAACTGCAAGGCGGGGAAATGCGGCTCGTGCAGCATGGAAATCAACGGGCGCCCGAGCCTGGCTTGCATGACTCGGATGAACAGTTTCGGGCCGGACGAGGTCATCACCGTTCAGCCCCTCAAAGCGTTCCCGGTCATCAAAGATCTCACCTGCGACGTTTCCTGGAACTACGAGCAAAACAAGCGAATTGCGCCCTTCAAGCCCAAACCTCGCGGACGCGACGGCGAGCACCGGATGTACCAGCAAGACGTAGATCGGGTGCAGGAGTTTCGAAAGTGCATCGAGTGCTTCCTCTGCCAGGACGTGTGTCACGTCGTGCGCGACCGCGACCGCAAGGACGCTTTTGTCGGCCCGCGGTTCATGATTCGCCTCGCCAGCCTGGAGATGCATCCACTCGACGACGACGACCGCATACCGGAAATCAAGAAGGAGTACGGCTCGGGGATGTGCAACATCACCAAGTGCTGCACCGAAACATGCCCCGAGCACATCAACATCACCGACAACGGCATCATTCCCCTCAAGGAACGGGTCGTGGATCGATACTACGATCCGCTTGCGCGCTTGGCTCGGCTGTTTGCCGGGCGTAAGGTGCGAACGAAGACACATGCCGAGGAGCAGTCAAGATGACAGAACGCTTCGCTCTCAAACGGATTTCCCCTGACGCGATCGAGCACGCCGTCGAGCGAGCTGAGCACTACCGCCTGCTCAACGACCCTGAGCAGGCCGAGAGCATTTGCCTCGATATTCTGGCGGTGGATGGCGGAAACGAGTCGGCGCGCATCACGTTGATCTTATCGCTGACCGACCAGTTCCGTCGAGGTCTCGGCTCGCACGGAGTCCGTCGTGCAAAGGAGCACGTCGGCAAGCTTTCGGGTGAATACGAGCGCGCGTACTACGCGGGGCTCGTGGCCGAGCGCCAGGGCCGGGCGCACCTCCTGCATGGTGGGATGCAGCGCGCGTTTGCGTATGAGGGACTGCACGAGGCGATGCAGCACTACGAGCAGGCGGACGCGCTCAAACCGGCCGGAGTGGATGACGCGATTCTGAGATGGAACGCGTGCGTGCGAACCATCGAGCGCGAAAGTTTGCAGCCCCGGCATGACGAGCCGGAGCTGCCACTCGAGTAGCTCTCAACGAAACCAACCGGAGAACCAAGATGTCCCCATCCGCTCTTGCACTCGTCGGCTACGTAGCGTGGATTCTGCTATTGGCGATCACGATCCTGTTGTTTCGAACGGGCCTCGTGGTCGCGAAAAAGCACGCCGCGAACGAATTCGACCCCTCCGGTTCGGATGTTTCGGCGTTCTCTGGGAGGCTCTGCCGCGCGCACGCGAACTGCTACGAGAACCTTCCGATCTTTGCGGCTTTGATCTTGCTCGCGATCGTCACGGACAACGCGGGGATCACGGATTCGCTGGCTCGCTGGGTGTTGGTTGCGCGCGTGGCCCAGTCGGGCGTGCATTTAATCTCGAGCAGCGAAACGGCTGTGACCTTGCGCGCAACGTTGTGGACGGTGCAGTTGGCCATCGAGGCCTATTGGGTCGTTCAGCTCGGCCTCTTGGGCTTCAACTAGCCTTCTCAGTGGAAGTCGCGTGAGCGGTGGGTTTGTTCGGCAAGGCCGACGTCAGGCGCCCACAAAGACTTGGCGATCAGGTGAATGACGCCATCTGCTTTTTGAATCTCACCGGTCACGCCGAGCAGGGCCGCGGTCTTTGCGAGTGCTGCGTGGCGGTCGAACACTTGCTTCCACACGACGACATTGACGAAGCCGGTTTCGTCTTCGAGAGTGAAAAAGGTGACGCCGGATGCGGTGCCTGGACGCTGACGGCAGATCACCATGCCGACGTAGTCGAGCTCGTCTCCATGTGCACGGCCGCGAATGAGAGTCGCTTCGGGGATGCCTCGCGACCGCAACGCGTGACGAAGCCCTCGCATGGGGTGGCCGCGCGTGCTGTGATGACTCGAACGATAGTCCCAGATGACTTGGTCATCGCTCGCCAATGACGCAAATGAAATCTGACTCGATGCAGGTTCGAGCGGCAATGAATCCTGCGCGAAGCGCGACAGACTCCGAACCTGCCAGATCGCATCGCGGCGGTTCAGGCCGAAGCATTCGAACGCGCCCGCTTCGGCCAGTGCATGCAGCGCCTTCTTGTTGAGCCGTGTTTGCCGAACGAAGGTCGCGAGGTTCGGGTATGGGGGTTTTACGGACTCGAGCCGCTCCCGCTCGACGACCCCGAGCCCCTTCACGTACCGGAGCCCCATCCTGACACCGTGACCGGTGTCAGCGTCGGTTTGGTTACCCCCCGCCCCCCCCCACCCGTAGTCCTCCCTCCGCGCCCTGCGCTTCGCTTGGGCTTGGCGGCGCTGCGCGCCGGGCTTCGCCTTCGGCTCGCGCTACCGCGCATGGGTTGGGGGCAGCGTCAGCGCCAGCGATGACTTCTAGTGTACAGTCCCAGCTGCTTTTGTTGATGTCGATGGGGAGGACTTCTACGCCGTGGCGCTTGGCGTCTTCGACCAGAGTGGCCGGGGTGTAAAAGCCCATCGGCTGGGCGTTCAGGATCGCGCAGGTGAACGCCTCGTGGTGGTGGCATCGGAGCCATGCGGTGACGTACGCCAGCAATGCAAAGGAGGCTGCGTGACTCTCCGGGAAGCCGTACTCACCGAAACCACGGATCTGGGAGAACACGCGCTCGGCAAACTCTTCGGGAATGCCTTCGGCGAGCATGCGGGGGATCATGCGTGTTCGGTGCTTTTCGATTCGTCCGGACTTGCGCCACGCCGCCATGTCACGGCGTAACTGATCGGCTTCGCCAGGTGTGTACCCGGCGGCTTCGACAGCAAGCTTCATGACCTGTTCTTGAAAGATCGGAACGCCGAGCGTTTTGTTCAAGATGCGCTCGAGCTTGGGGTGCGGATAGAGGATCTCTTCTTCGCCCTTCCGTCGTCGCAAGTACGGGTGCACCATGTCGCCTTGAATTGGGCCTGGGCGTACGATCGCGACTTCGATCACCAGGTCATAAAACGTGCGCGGTCGAAGCCGTGGAAGCATCGCCATCTGTGCACGGCTTTCGATCTGAAACACACCGACCGTGTCGCCTCTCGACACCATGTCGTATGTCGCTTTGTCTTCGGCGGGTACGGTCGCGATCTCGAGCCGCTGCCCCTTGTGCTCGCGCAGTAGATCAAACGCATGGTGAATGCAGGTGAGCGCGCCGAGACCTAGAAGATCGACCTTGAACAACGCGAGGTTGTCGACATCGTACTTGTCCCACTGGATGACGGTGCGCGCCTCCATGGTGGCTGGCTCGATGGGAACGATCTCATCTACCGGACGGTGACCGAGCAGAAAGCCACCCGGGTGGATCGACAAATGCCGAGGAAAATCGGTTATTTGAGAGGCTAGAGACCAGAGATGATGCGTTGCAGGCGCGTCCTTTTCGAGGCCGGCTTCCCGGAGGAGCTCGGGGTTGAGCACGTCGTCACGATGCCTGAGAAGTCGAGTAGCGGTTTCCAGATCGGTTCGAGATAAGCCGAGCACCTTGCCTACGTCACGCACCGCAGAGCGAATGCGATAACGAATGATGTTCGCGACCATTGCGGCGTGCCGGCGCCCGTACTTTTCGTAGACGTGCTGGATGACTTCTTCACGGCGATCGTGCTCGATGTCGAGATCGATGTCAGGAGGCTCCGCACGTTCGACGCTCAAGAAGCGTTCGAACAAGAGATCCATCCGCACGGGATCGATGGCCGTGATGCCCAAACAGAAACACACCGCGCTGTTGGCGGCGCTACCACGGCCTTGACACAAGATCTCTTGCTCACGGCAGTACTGGACGATCTCGTACATCGTCAGGAAGTAGCCTCCGTAGTCGAGCTTGCGGATGATCTGAAGCTCGCGTTCAAGCTGTGTGTAAACGTCAGCAGGCACCTTGCCTTGGTAACGTGTGCGCGCGCCTTGCAAGGTGAGCTCTCGCAACCAGCCCTGTTCGGTTCGCCCAGAAGGAAGATGCTCTTCCGGGTATCGATAACGAAGATCGTCGAGGCTAAACGCGCACTGCTCGGCAATGTCGATCGTGCGACGAAGACCTACGAGGTCGTCGGCAAAGAGATGCTCGATCTCACCGGTGGATTTGAGGTCGTGCTCGGCGTTTGCGCGGATCGTATGGCCAGCCTCCGCGAGGACTTTCCCCCGACGAATACAGGATAGAATGTCCTGAAGCGGGCGTCGGAGCTTATCGTGATAGAGAACTTCGTTGGCGCCCACCGTCTTTACGTCGAGCTCTCTCGCGACAGACCGCAAGACCCTTTCTTTCGGCTTCTCGCGGTCGATGAGATGACGCGCGCAAAGGGCAAACAACGACGATGGCCCGTGACTCGCATGCAACGTGCGTAAGGTCGCCGATGTTGCGCAGAGAAAGAATACGTCGCGTACCTGTTCGAGGTCTCCAGGATGGATGAGCGAAACACCCTTCTCACATCGAGCGTGCCCGACTGACAAGGCTCTGCACAGGTCGGCGTAGCCGCGCCGAGTCTTGGCGAGCGCAATGAGGTGATGCGCATCCCCTTCGATCTCGACCGTGAGTTGTGCTCCGATTACGATGCGGATACCGAGCTCTTTGGCTCGCATATGCGCGCGCACCACGCCGTAGACTCCGTCACGATCTGTGATGGCCACGGCGGGAAGACCAAGCGCGTGTGCACGCTCGACCAACTCTTCGGGAAAGGAGGCGCCTTCCAAAAAGCTGTGATTGCTCTTGACCCACAACGGAACGTAAGCGCCCATTCAATCGAGCACTCCGTGCAAGAACCAACGCTTCCGGGGGCGGTCGTAGAAGAGCCAGAGCAAGTCACCGTGATCGGTTTCGGCGTAGTAGTAGTCGCGTTCGACGAGGCGCTTCCACCAACCACCGCTCACGCGGTACGGCCCGTACATGTGCTCGATCGCGTGGTCCTTCGCGAGCGTAGGACCGGCCTCTGGTTCCTTGGGCTTACGGGGAGGGAGAGGCTTTGGGCGCGCGTAAACACGCCGAATCATGGAAGAAATGGGAGCTGTATCGTTCTGCTCAC
>Ga0316191_10001857_pt1 | contig 15118 bp, 14 predicted proteins | sample Eddworburr2cm_MG_FD_204928 | JGI IMG/M metagenome (GOLD analysis project Ga0316191, IMG submission 204928) | Coastal sediment microbial communities from Maine, United States - Eddy worm burrow 2 cm | ecosystem: Environmental > Aquatic > Marine > Coastal > Sediment | place: USA: Maine...
GGGACGTCGCTGTTGGAGAGCATGAGCTTGCAGCCTCGGCGATCGAGGGCCTTGTAGACGTCGCGCAGGCGTGTTTGGTCTTCTTGGGAGAAGCCGTCGCGGGCGTAGGATGTGAAGCTCGCGGTTTGCGAGACGGGCTCGTAGGGCGGGTCGAAGTAGACGAAGTCGCCTGGCTTCGTGTTTTCGAGGAGCGCATCGAACGGTGCGCACTTCAGTTGGGCGTCTTTCAGGGCGCGGCTCGCTGCGTGCAGGCCGTCCTCGTTCAAGATGCGCGGGTTCTTGTATGACCCCATGGGCACATTGAACTCGCCTTTGCGATTGACCCGGTGCAATCCGTTGAAGCAGGTCTTGTTGAGGTAGATGAACATCGCCGCCCGCTTCGTGCTGGAAAGGCGCCGGCCCTGGTTGTAGCGTTCGCGAACCTGGTAGTAGCTCTCTTTCGAGTGACGGCCGGCAAGTCCGCGCAAGGCCGTGATCACCTCTTCCACGTCGTCACGAATTGCGGAGTACGCGGCGACGAGGGTCGGGTTGATGTCCGTCAGTAGCGCTCGCCCTGGGTGGCGCGAAAAAAAGAGCGCGCCGCCGCCAACGAATGGCTCGACGTGGCGCATGTGCTCTACCCCTGAAGGGAGCAGCGGTCGCAGCTGGCTCAGCAATCGGCCCTTGCCCCCGACCCACTTCACAAAGGGGGCTGCCTCCCGTGGCTGTTGCTCGATCCTCGCCGCGACCGCTGCAGATGTCGTCATATGTAGTATGGTCACCTACACACGCGAGAAAACGGAAGAAAACGGCGCGCTGGCGGCGAATTCCGATCTGGTTTCGGCTACTTGAGGCCGCGCCTACTTGGCGTCCGCCACCATGGCGCGGAGCCGATCCATGGCCTCTTCGAGGACAGGCATGGGTGGCCCAAAAGAGAACCGCATGTGCTCGACGAACCGGGAGGGCCGTCCGGTTCGGCGCTTGCCTGGGTTCACGTCGAAGAAGTGACCCGGCACGCAGATCACCTGCCGATCGAGAGCGGCACGGAAGAAGTCGTCGCTGCTGCGAAGTGAAGGAGGCAGTCCGCTCAGATCTCCCCAGGCGTAGAAGGTGCCCTGGGGCTCGAGGTCGAACCGCACGCCGATGTCTTTCAGACTCTCCACGAGAAAGTCCCGCTTCTTCTTGAACTCGATGTGAACGGACTTCGCCTCAGCGAGTGTCGGCTCTTCCTGCACGAGGTCGATCGCGGCACGTTGCATCGGTGCGACCCCGCCGCCATCGAGAAACGAGCCCGCACTCGCGGCCGACTCGATGACCCGCTTCGGGCCGACAATCCAGCTCACGCGGAAGCCGGGGTACCGCCAGTTCTTCGTGAGCCCGTCAAACACGACGATGGGATCGGTGTCGACGTCCTCGACGTATCGCGCCGCGCTGACGATCGATGGCTCTTTCGTCCACACGTAGTGTGAATAGAACTCATCGAGCAGAAGGGCGCAGTTCAAATCACGTGCAGTCTCGACCCAACTCGCAAGTGTGTCTCCCTGGACGACTTTCCCCGTGGGGTTGCACGGGTTGCTGGCCAAGATCGCGCTCAAGCCCCGGCCGAGGATTTCGTCCTCGAGCTCTTGGCGGGTGAACTCGTACGCGTGCTTCGGGTCGAGCAGGATCGGAATCGGCAAGAACCGCCGGAACACGTCGAGGAGCTCTTCATAAGCGGTGTAGTCCGGTAGAAAGTGCCCGAGGTGGATGGGCGCGATCGCCGCGCACGCGCGCATGACCGCGACGCGCCCGCCCCCTGCGATGCAGACGTTTTCGGCCGAGTACTGCGACTTCATCCCACGTCGGAACAGCTTGTTGTAGAGCCCAGCCACTGCTTCGCGGAGCTCCCACACGCCGGCTACTGGGGCGTAGTCGAGGTCGCTCGACTGGACTTCGATGCGGGTCACCCGCTCTGGTGCGCCTGGAAGACTCCCAGTGTCTGGCTGGCCCTGTCCGAGATTGCACCAGCCTGGCGCGTCGAGGCTGAAACCGCGCTTCTGGGCCTCGACCGTGACGTAAATGACGCCGGTACGCGGAACGGGCCGAAAGGCAGCGATCTCCGCGATGTCGTTCATGGCATTGGAATCGGGCGGGCTCATGAGCAGCGCGACTCTAGCAGAAGTCTCGAAATGGGATAGCCTTGGGCGCATGGATGTGTTGCGCATCGAGGAGCTGATGGTCGACTGCGTCGTCGGGGTATACCCGCATGAGCGCAACGCCTCGCAGCCACTCCGCGTCGACGTCGAGATGCGCCTCCAAACCGAAACGTCCGCTGTCAAAGAGAGTCTGCGGTCCACGATCGACTACGCCGCCACGGCGTCGCAACTGGTGTTCCTCTTGCGTAGTTGTCGCTTCCGCCTCCTCGAAACCGCCGGGCACGTAGTGGCGCGGTACATTCTGGCCCCTCCCGCGCCCGATGAACGCCGCGCCCAGGTGGACTCGGTCGTCGTCCGTCTCACCAAGCCGGGTGCGCTTCGGGGGTTCGCGGTTCCTTCGCTCGAGATCGAGCGCGCGGCCTCGTGGTGCGATTTCGAGGTCGAGAGCAAGCCCTTCGGTACGGTCGACGTGATCTACGAGACCAAGGGTGCCGGCATCTATCGCCTGAACGTTGCACCGGGCAAGAGCATTCCGCTTCACGTGCATGAGCAGATGCGGGAGTCCGAGATGGTTTTGGGCGACGGGTTGGTCTGTCAGGGGCAGCCCTGCGCGCCCGGGACGGTGCACCGCTGGCCGAGGGGCGCCGCACACACGTACATGAACCCAACCGACCGGCACCAAACGATCCTCTGCGTCGACTTGCCGCGTTTCATCCCCGAGGACGAAATCGAGGTCGCCGGAGAGCCGGCCGACGTTCCCGCCGAGCCACCATGGGGCCCCATCGCGGGCTTGGGTTGAGATGCCGGTTTCACGAGGCACGGTGATCATCACGGGCGCGACCCGCGGCATCGGACGTGCCACCGTCGACGCGATCCTCGGATGCGGGGGGAAGGTCGTCGCGATCGCGCGCAGCGAGGAAGGCTTGAGTGCGCTCGAAGCGTCTGCGCCGGATCGCATTCGAACCGTGGCCGCGGACCTCCAGGACGTGGCCAGCGTCCCCGACGCCGCGCAGCGCGCCATCGATGCGTTTGGATCAGTCGACGGCTTGGTGAACTGCGCTGGGATCGCCCGTTACGAGCCCGTCGGCACCATCGACCTCCAATCGATCGAGGCACAACTTCGCGTGAACTTCATTGCGCCGCTCCTGTTGTCGCAGGCGGTTGCCGAGCATCTTCGCGGCCGGGGTGGGGCCATCGTCAATGTGTCGAGCACCCTGTCCGAGCACGTGGCGCAGAACACCGCGGTCTACGCGGCCACCAAGGCTGCTCTCAATACCCTCACGAAGGGCCTCGCCCTCGAGCTCGCGCCGGCCGGCGTGCGGGTGAACGCCGTGCTGCCGGGCGGAGTGGACACCGACATGCTGCGCATCCCGCGATTACGCCCAGGCGAGTCGCTCAGCACCGCAGAGATCGAGCAGCGCGTGGAATCTCAGCTCGAGTCGCTGGCAGCCTTGCACCCGCTTGGACGGCTCGGAAAACCCGAAGAAGTCGCTGCTGTCATCATCAGCCTGCTCGATCAGACTTGGCAGACGGGTAGCCTGGTCACCATCGATGGAGGCCTCTCGGTCGCCTAGCCTTGAAGGGCCGGGTGTTTTCACACACACTCCGCCGAACGTGGCTCGAACCCAGAAGGTCGTACTCGATGCGGACGCCATCCAACGGAGCGTTCGACGCATTGCGGTCGCGATTCTGGAGGCGACCTCGGGCATCGAAGACCTGACCCTCGTCGGCATTCGCCGCGGCGGCGTCGCGCTATCGAAGCGCATCGCAGATGAGATTGCGAAGGTCGAGGGCAGACCTCCTCCGGTAGGGACGGTCGACATCTCGCTCTACCGCGACGACGCTGCCACCGCGCTGCCCAATCCCAAGATCGGGCCGAGTGACATCCCGTTCGACGTGCGTGGCCGGCACGTCGTGCTCGTCGACGATGTCCTTCACACGGGGCGCACGGTGCGTGCCGCCATCGAGTGTCTCCAAGATCACGGACGCCCTGGACGGATTTGGTTTGCGGCGCTTTGCGACCGCGGTGGCCGCGAGCTTCCCATCGCGCCGGATTTCATCGGCCGCACCATCGAAATGGACCCGGGCGCGCGCCTCGACGTGTGGATCGACGCGGCCGGACCCGATCGCGCTGTCATCACGCGGGACGAGTGATGGAGGCGTTTGCTCACCGGAGCCTTCTGGACATCGAAGGGCTCACTCGCGCCGACGTCGAACGCATTCTCGATACGTCTGAGGTGTTTCTTCAAGTGTCCCGCCGCCCAGTGCGCAAAGTGCCGACGCTTCGCGGTAAGACCGTCATCAACCTGTTCTACGAGGCATCGACACGGACCCGAACGTCCTTTGAGCTCGCGGGCAAGCGCTTGAGCGCCGACGTCATCAACATGAGCGTGTCCGCCTCGAGCGTGAAGAAGGGCGAAACCCTTCAGGATACTTGCCGAACGCTCGAGGCCATGCACCCCGATGTGATCGTCATTCGACACAACGCGTCCGGTGCGGCGGGCTACGTCGCCTCCAAAATCGACTGCAGCGTCATCAATGCGGGCGATGGCATGCACGCACATCCGACACAGGCGCTGCTCGACGCGTTCACCATCCGGCGTGAGAAGGGAACGCTCGAGAACCTAGTCGTCACCATCGTCGGCGACATCGCACACTCACGTGTCGCTCGATCCAACGCGCATCTGTTGAATTTGTTTGGATGCGAGGTCAGGGTGGTCGGCCCACGAACCTTGCTCCCGCCTGCTGTCGATTCGCTCGGCGTGCGAGTGTTCGATCGGCTCGAAGAAGGGCTCGAAGGCGCCGACGTGGTGATGGTGCTCCGCATCCAGCAAGAGCGCCTCGCGGGTGCGCTCTTGCCGAGCCTGCGCGAGTACGCGCGTACGTTTGGGATCGGACCGGCGACCATTCAGTACGCCAAACCGGATGCCATCGTCATGCATCCCGGGCCAATGAACCGCGGCATCGAGATCGAAAACGTCATTGCCGACGGCGAACGGAGCGTCGTTCTCGAGCAGGTCGAAGCCGGCGTCGCCGTGCGAATGGCGCTCCTCTATCTCCTCGCAGGCGAGACAACCGAGGCGCCCGCCGTAGGCGAGGCCGATTGACCGGCGTTCGCACCGGCCTCGACCGTATCGCCGAGGGTGATTCGGAAGCGGTTCGCCTGGTCGCGGGACGAAACGTAGGTTTGCTGGCGCACGCGGCCAGCGTCGATCGGTCGCTCCGCTCGGCCGCTTCGGTCCTCCACCAGGCAGGGGCTCGCGTTTCGGCGCTTTTCGGCCCCGAGCATGGGTTCGCGGGCGCCGCGCAAGACATGGTCGGCGTCGGGACGCACGACGCGGCCGAGGTTCCGGTCTACTCGCTCTATGGGGACGATGCGGAAGACTTGAGCCCGAAGCCGGAATGGCTGCGGGGCTTGGATGCGGTCGTCATCGATCTGCAGGACGTGGGGTCCCGCTACTACACGTATGTGTGGACCGCCGCGCTTACGATGAAAGCCGCTGCAGCCGTTGGGACTGACGTGGTGATCCTCGATCGCCCCAATCCTCTTGGTGGCGCGCGCGTCGAGGGCGCGCCACAGCGACAAGGTTATCTCTCGTTCGTGGGGCTGTATCCGGTCGCCGTTCGGCACGGGTTGACGATCGCGGAGCTCATGTGTTGGGTCTGCGATAGCGAGCGCATCGACCGCGACGTTTTGCAGCTCGTCTCCATGGATGGCTGGGCTCGTTCGATGGAATGGAAGGACACCGGTCTTCCCTGGGTGATGCCGTCGCCCAACATGCCGACGCCAGACACCGCGCTGGTGTATCCGGGTGGATGCCTGGTGGAAGGCACCAAGCTCTCCGAAGGGCGAGGAACGACTCGTCCGTTCGAGCTCTGGGGCGCGCCCGGGCTCGACATCGGCCCCCTGTTGGAGCTCGACCTTCATGGAGTCACGCTGCGGCCCGTCGAGCTCACACCCACATTTCACAAGCATGCAGGCCGAGGCTGCTCCGGCGTGCAAGTGCACGTCACCGACGCTTGGGTGTTTCGGCCCTACGAGACCTATCTTCGGATGCTCGCTGCCGTGCTGCCATCGATTCCTGCCGACGAGCGTTGGCGGACAGAGGCCTACGAGTTCGTGTCCGATCGTCCTGCGATCGACCTTCTCACCGGCGGTCCAGAGTTTCGAACTGCGGTTGATGAGGGCGCGCCGCTCGACGACCTGCTTGCAGAGGAAGCGCGCGGAGCGGCCAAGTTCGACGATGCGCGCCGCGCAGCATGGCTTTACGAGAAGTGACGGAACCCGGTTTGGTCGAGTGCGATCGCTTCACCGGCCTGGTCGACGACCCGAACGAGGGAGCCTTCGGTGACCACTCCGATCTTCGTGCCTAAGGCAGCGGCTTCGGGGGATTCCGGTGCGGTGAAAATCAGCTCGTAGTCTTCGCCGCCGGTTAGGGCGAGCGCGACCGGGTCGATGTCGAGCACTTTGCATGCCGTCTCGTAGCCGGGTGCCGTCGGGATTGCGCCGGCGTGCAGCGTCGCGCCCACGCCTGAGGCGGCGCATACGTGCGTGAGGTCTTGCAGGCAGCCATCCGAGACATCGACCGCGGCGGTCGCGAGGGCGGCCATTGCCTTTGCAACGTGCCCGTGCGTGGGCGGCCGTCTCCAACGCTCGACGAAGCTCGCCGCGTCGGCGAGATCGGCTTCGCTGGTTTGAAGGAACGCGAGGCCGAGCGCTGCTGAGCCTAGCGTTCCCGTCACATAGACGGAATCCCCAGGCCTCGCGCCGCTTCGGGTGACCGACTTGGCGATAGGCAAACCAAACACAGTTGTCGTCACCGACAAGGATGGGCCCTGGCTCAGGTTGCCACCGACGACCTGGGCTCCCGTCTTTCGGGCGGCTTCGGCGAGGCCTTCGATCAGCTCGCGAAACTGTTCGTCCGGGAAGTCCGAGTCGAGCGTGAGGGCGACCACGGAGGCGCTCGGCATCGCGGCCATCGCCCAAATGTCGCTCACGGCCGCGACCATCGCCCGGTATCCGAGGTCGCGGCAGGAGATCAGGTCACGCCGGAAATGGATGCGTTCCACTTGGGTGTCGACCGTGATGATGGTTGGCCGGTTGCCAAAGTCGATCACCGCAGCGTCGTCTCCGATGCCGACGACTACTTTCTTCGAGTCGCCGTCGAGCTCGAAGCGGGCTTTCAGCCACTCGATCTTGGCGAACTCGTCATGCATGGGCGTCTGCGGCGGGAAGCGTCACGGTGAAGATTGTGCCCTCGCCAGGCGTGCTGGTCACCTCGATCGTTCCGTCATGGCCGTCGACGAGCTGTTTGACGATCGACAGTCCGAGGCCGGCTCCCCCATGGGCCCGCGTGGTCCCCGCATCGATTTGGTAGAACGCATCGAAAATCCTCGAGAGGTTATCTTCAGGGATGCCCATGCCGGTGTCGCGGACGGTCAGAACTACGGCAGGCCGGCTTGCCGTGAACAACGCGGCCCCAAGGCCGGCTGGGCCTGCCGCGTCGATTTCGCCCGGCTCCGCACGGAGGACGACATCGCCGCCTTCGCGGGTGAACTTCAATGCATTGTCAGCGAGGTTGAGCACGATTTGTTGGAGCCGAACCGGGTCTCCCCAGATCTTCGCGGTGCCGTCGGCGACCTGAATGTCGAGCGCGACATTGCGACGGTTGGCATTGGGAACGATCGTCGATCCCACGTCGGAGAGCAGTGCACGCGGGTCGACCGCTTCGTAGCGGAGATCGAGGCTCTTGGCTTCGAGGCGGCCGAGGTCGAGTAGGCTGCTGATCAAGCCAAGCAATTGGTCCGCCTTGCTGCGAATCGTTTTCAGGAATTCCGCCTGGCCATCGCTGAGCGCGCCTGCGGCGCCGCTTTCGAGCATCTCGGTGTAGCCGATGATCGACGTGAGCGGAGTTCGGAGCTCGTGGCTCACTGTGGCCAGAAACGTGGACTTGAGTTGGTCGAGTTGTTTCAGCTCGTCGTACGAGCTCTTCAGCGCTTCGTTCTTCTCGGCGAGCTCTCGGTAGTTTTCGCGCACGCTTGCGACCTGCATCGTCGAGGCGAGTTGAGCGCGATGACCCGAGAATACGAGTAGCTCGACCACCCCCCTGAGGTGTGCGCAAAGCTCTTCGGCGATGTCTTCGCGCACTCGCGGCATTTGGTCGAAGTGAGCAAGGAGAGTGGGGAGATCGGCTGCCTCGTCAATGGACGTGAGCGAAGCAGGTGCTCCCTGGGTCTCGGCGGGTATGTAGGGACCCACGATGAGGCGGCCGATAGGACGGCCCTGGTACGCGAGGGGCACTATTCGATAGACGGCGCCCGTGAAGCAAGGGTGGACGATGGTCTCCCCGGTCGGCTCCAAGTCCCGAACGAGGCCAACGGTGTTCGCGCACTCGCGTTCGCCGATGCTCAGCGTGTTGACGTAGTTGCAGAGCGGTCGCTCGCGATGCACGTCTGCGAGAAGGTCGCCTTCATGGGAAATCACGCGAACGGGTAGCCCAAACAAAGCGTAGAACGATTTGGCCACCGACGTCACCGAGTCGCGGCTCAGCACGTCTTCCAGGCGAACGACGTCGCCCATCATGATGTCCGCAGCGCGTGTGTCGTCCTGCATCATCGCTCCCGTCGCCCCGGATTCTGTCTCAGCTTCAATTCAATCTCGTTCATGAACCGGACCGGGCTGATTCCGAATTTATTCTCGAGTTGGTGTTCCTCCTCGAGCTTGTCCCAGGTTTCGCGAATCAATCCGTGGAGCGTCTGCATGACGCCGTAGCCTCGCGTCGCAACGGCCTTGTAAATCGTCTCTCGACTTTGCTTCGTGAGCGCGTCGAGCTCCTCGTCCGTTCGGACGTCCTCCATGTCGCGTTTGTTGAACTGAATGATGATCGGGATGCGCCCCGGGTCGATCCCGGTCTCCTCGAGATTCTGCTTGAGGTTCAGAAACGATTCGCGATTGGCCTCCGCCTCGCTTCGCTGCGAATCCGCGATGAACGCGACACCGTCAGTTGCTTGGAGCACCAGTCGCCGCGTCGCATTGTGCATCACCTGCCCCGGCACCGTGAAGAGCTTCAATCGAATCGTGAGCCCGCTCTGCGAGCTCACGGTGATCGGAAGCATGTCGAAGAACAGCGTCCGATCGTTTTGCGTCTCGAGCGTCATGAGCTCACCACACGCGTTCGACGTGCCAAGCCAATGAATCGCTCGCAGGTTGGTCGTCTTCCCGCTCAGCGCCGGTCCGTAGTAGACCAGCTTGAGCGTCAATTCTTTAGCGGCGAAATCTACTTGCATTCCAAGCCGCGGAGCCGCTCACGACCGGGGCTAGCCCCGCATCAAGAGCAAGATCCCCGCCCCCATCAACACCAACATGATAAAGAACGCGGCCCATGTCAGCGTCCTTTTGTGCTGGGTGGTGACGGGCCCAACCCGGGTATCTTGGAGTTGCTGGGTTGCTAGCGAGATCAGGGTGTCGATTCGCTTGATGGCATCTTCACGGCGGGAAGGGTCTGTTTCGCGGACCTCGCGGTAGCGTTTGCCCGCATCAGGGAGCCGATCGAGCGCAACGCACAGACCCACGAAACGGCGGTGGGCCTCCTCGCTCTCCCAATCGGCCTCGACCTGCGCCCATGCTTCCTCGATCGGATCCACCGGGCACGAGAGTAGCATGGCCCCTAGGTGACGATGCTGGCGTAATTTATGCCTCAAAGCGCCAATATGGTCCTCAAGGCGGGGCGCAGGAAGGGAGAACCAGGGCGCGTGCGTTCTTGGGGATAGGCTGTGGACTTCCCACCTCCGATCCGCGGTCCGATACGCACCTACATCACCCTAAAAAACCTTTTGAATTCTATCACTTGGCTTGCAGAAAGAAGTTGACACAGGTGGAGCTCGGGCCTTAGTTTCCAGCCTTGGTGGGAACTTGTGGGATCAAGTGCCAACCGGCTGCCAACTAGCACGAGAGGGTTAGGTTGTTCCGAGGACGCTACGAGCACAGCATCGATGCCAAGGGCCGCACCTCCGTTCCCTCCCGTTTCCGCGAGGTGATGGCGGGCCAGGGCGACTCGAAGCTCGTGCTCACGACCGGGTTGGACACCTGTCTCGTCGCCTACCCGATGGCGGAATGGCTCACGTTCGAGAAGCGCCTTTCCGAGCTTCCACAGTTCGATGCGAACGTGGTCACCCTCAAGCGAATTTACGTCTCCGGCGCGGTCGAATGCGAGGTCGACAAGGTTGGCAGGCTTCTGATCCCTGCGTCTCTTCGCAAGCACGCCGGCCTCAAGCGAGACGCGCTCTGGGCGGGAATGGGGAGCTACATCGAGCTCTGGGCAAAGCAAAGTTTCGAGGATCTGCGAAGGGACGTTCTCAGCGACGAGGATCGCCGCTTGGGGATCGCCAAACGGTTGGCGGAGCTCGGCCTGTGAGCACGTTCGAGCACACCTCGGTCTTGCTGGAGGAGGTTCTCGAACAGCTCGCGCCTGTGTCGGGCGGCGTCTATGCAGATGTGACGCTCGGTGGAGGAGGGCACGCGCGAGCGATCTTGGAACGCAGCGCTCCGGATGGCCGTTTGGTCGGAACCGATCGCGACCCGAGCGCCCTCGAAGCTGCAGGGGCGGTGCTTGCCGAGTTCGCTGACCGCGTGACGTTACGCAAGGCGCGCATCAGTGAGCTTCGGGAGGTGCTGACCTCGCTCGACATCCAGCACGTCGACGGCATCATCGCTGATCTCGGAGTCAGCTCCGCCCAGCTCGATCAAGTAGAGCGCGGCTTTTCATTGGCCAAAGAGGGGCCGATCGACATGCGCATGGACCCGACCGAGGGCGAGAGCGCGCTGGATTTGATCGGCCGCTGCGACGCTGAAGAGCTGGCGAATGTGATCTACCGATACGGCGAGGAACACCGCTCGCGGAAAATCGCACGCTCGCTACGGCGGGCGTACGAGGAGGGGGAGCTCGAAACCACCGCCGACCTACGGCGGGCAGTGCATCGAGCAACCGGAGCTCGTCGCGGGCGCATCGACCCCGCGACCAAGACCTTTCAAGGGCTTCGCATCGCGGTGAATGAGGAGCTCGCCGAGCTCGAAGCGTTGCTGGAACAGCTGCCAAGCGTGCTGCGAGTTGGAGGCGTCGTTGCCGTGATCAGTTTTCACTCACTCGAGGACCGAATCGTGAAGCACACGTTCCGCGACAGTGAGCATCTTTTGCCGTTGACGAAGCGACCGATCATCGCTTCCGATGAAGAGCGCGAGAACAACCGGAGGTCACGGAGCGCCAAGCTCCGGGCTGCTCGCCGTGTAGAGGCGGCTGCATGAAGGGCCGCTTTCTACCCTTGTGGTGTGTCGCGGTGTTCGCAACGGCTGCGGCTTTCGTGGTTCACCTCTCGATCCGATTCGAGACTGTCCGTCTCGGGTATGAGGTGAGCGAGGAGCGCGGACGGCAACACGAGCTTCTTCAAGATCGCCGCTTGCTGTCCATCGAGGCGGCGACGCTGCGGCAGAGCGGTCGCGTCGAAACGATTGCGCGTGGAACTCTCGGCATGGAGATGCCGAAGCCGACCCGCATCGTGACGATGAAGGAGAAGCAGAGTCGCGCGGCCGCAGGGAGGGTGCGGTGAAAAACCGGCGGCAGCGATGGTTTCGGGCTCGGATCGCGCTGCTCGGCGCGTGCGTGATGTGCGTGGCGCTGCTCGTCATCGTTCGGGCGTTTCACGTTCAGATCGCGACCGGCGATCGCCTGCGGGAAATGGCCGAGGATCAGCACCTCCGCCACCTTCGGGTTTCTCCGCGACGGGGTGCGATCTACGACCGGCACGGGGCGGAGCTCGCCGTGAGCGCGGACGTCGACAGCGTCTACGCCAATCCCCGCCGCCTCAAGGCAATGGAGCAAGACCCGCAAATCGTTGCGAGGCGGATTGCGAAGGTCCTCGACGTCGATTACGAGCGGCTCGCGAAGCGCCTCGCCGCGGACCGCTACTTCGTCTGGATCGAACGCCAGGTGACGCCCAACGAAGCCACGCGCATTCGAGAGCTCGACATCCCGGGCATCGAGCTGATGACCGAGGCTCGCCGCTACTACCCGAACCGTCATCTCGCCGCTCATCTGCTCGGGTTCGCCGACATCGACGGGAGAGGCATCGAGGGCATCGAGCTCGCCTACGAGGACCGACTTCGGGGCTCGGATCGACGGGTCGAGGCGATTCGCGATCGGCGCGGTCACGTCGTCTTTGCGGACGACATGGAAGATGATCGCACGATCCAAGGGCAGAGCGTGGTGCTGACCATCGACAAGGCGATTCAGCACATCGCGGAACGCGAGCTCGCGTTGGGTGTGCGTACGTTCGAGGCTCGCGGCGGAAGCGTCGTGGTCATGGATCCTTCGAGCGGCGAGATCTTGGCTCTGGCGAACTACCCGCCGTTCAACCCGAACGAGCCGTCCAAGCATCCCATCGCGCACCGTCGTAACCGAGCGGTGGTCGACCGTTTCGAGCCGGGTTCGACCGTCAAACCCTTCACCATGGCGGCAGCCTTGGCGTCCGGAGCTGTCAAACCCAATCAGTCGATCAACTGCGAGAATGGTGTGACGCGATTGGGGGGGCGCCTCCTTCACGACGCACACCCCTACGAGTGGCTGACTCCCACACAGATCCTCGCCTATTCCAGCAACATCGGCATTGCGAAAATTGCACTGGACCTTGGCAAGAAGGATCTCTATCGGGGGTTTCGCCGCTTCGGGTTTGGCGAGCCGACCGGCCTCGGTGTGCCTGGTGAGACGGCGGGCATCCTCCGTCACTATAGGCGCTGGTACGAGATCGACACGGCGGCCGTCTCCTTCGGACAGGGCATGAGCGTGACCAACGTCCAGCTTGCGACGGCGATGAGCGCCATCGCCAATGGGGGCCGGTTGATGCAACCGATGCTGGTGCGCCGCATGTCCGACGGGCACGGCGCGATTATCGAGGAGAACAAGCCGCGGGTTCGGCGGCAGGTGGTTCCGCGACGCGTTGCCAAGCTCGTGGGACAGATGCTCACCGCGGTGACCGAGCCCGGCGGGACGGCGATGGAAGCGGCGGTCGATGGCTATCTCGTCGCAGGCAAGACCGGCACGGCCCAAAAAGCCGACTACGTTCATGGTGGCTACGCCAAGGACAAGTGGCTGGCGTCTTTCATTGGCTTTGCACCTGCGGACCGGCCCTCCGTGGTGATTTCAGTCGTGATCGACGAGCCAGTGATTGCCCACTACGGCGGGACCGTGGCCGGACCTGTGTTCCGCCGCATCGCCGAGGTCACGCTCCGGCACATGGGGATCACACCGGAAGGTCGCCAAGCGGTTCTCGCCAAGAAGAAAGAACAGCAGATCGCCGTGGTCGAGACGGAGACCGCTCCCGAAGAGGAGCCCGTCGAAAAGGGCGAGAGCGCGGTGCCGGATGTGCGCTCGCTCCCGTTGCGGCAGGCCGTCATTGCCCTGCACGCGGAGTCGTTGGTCGCGCAAGTTCAAGGCTCGGGCCTCGTGGTCTCGCAAGAACCCGCCCCGGGCAAGGCGGTTTCGCACGGGTCGGTGGTTCGACTCCAGCTCGAGCGTCGGGGTTTCGATGCCGATTCAGCGGCTACACAGACACGTTCCAAGACGCTCGCAGCGGCGGTGCTCCGGGGGCCGCATGTCCCCTAAACAGAGCCAGAACATGACACTCGAGCAACTACAGAGCGGCGGTGTCGGGGGCCGGATCACAGGTTTGGCGACACAGGCAGTGAGCGGTGTGCAGCACGACTCTCGTCAAGTGCTGGGCGGAGATCTGTTCGTTGCGGTGCCGGGTGAGACCCACGACGGCGTCAGCTTCGTCCAGGATGCACTGGCGCGCGGCGCCGTTGCCGTGATGGCCGAGCAACCTCTGGCTCATGACGTTCCGCAGATTACCGTACCGGACGCGCGCGTGGCTCTTGGGCGCGCCGCCGAGCTCGTGTACGGCGAGCCTACCAGCGCCCTGCACACCGTTGGGATTACGGGTACCAACGGCAAGACGACGACGGCGTATCTCTTGAAGGAGGCGATCGAAGGCGCATCGGGCAAGCCCGCACTGGTAGGAACGACAGGGCTCGTGGGCGCGGGTGGCGAGCGCCCATCGCTTCACACCACCCCGGAAGGTGACGACATCTCGCGCTTCGCCCGGCAAGCGCTCGACGGTGGGGCGACGCACCTGGTGCTCGAGGTGTCCAGTCATGGCCTCTCGATGCATCGGACCGATGCACTCGACTTTGAGGTGGCCGCGTTCACGAACCTCTCGCGCGATCACCTGGACTACCACGAGACCATGGAGCGCTACGCCGAAGCCAAGGCGCGCCTCTTCACCGAGCTCCGGCCCAGGCACGCCGTCATTCACGTCGATGACCGGTTTGGAGCCGAGCTCGCGACGCGCGTTTCGGTCCCAGTCCTCCGCTGTTCCCGCCGTTCGGGAAGCGAAGCCGAGATCCTGGCAACCGAGTACTCGGTAACGCGCAACGGGATCCGCGCCGAGGTCCAGACACCGGCGGGGGCGGTCGAGCTCAGCAGCCCCATGCTCGGCGAGCACAACCTCGAGAACATACTCGTCGCGCTCGGTTGCGCGCACGCGCTCGGCTTAGATCTAAACGCCGTTGCGAAGGCTTGGGCGTCGGCGGAAGGAAGTCCCGGTCGGCTCGAGCGCGTCGCACACCCCGACGATGTCGCTGTGCTCGTCGACTACGCCCACACACCCGACGCGCTGCGACGAGTCCTAGAAACGATGCGCGCGGTGACACCGAACCGGCTCATCGTGGTGGTTGGCGCAGGCGGTGACCGCGACCGGGGGAAACGCCCAGAGATGGGTCGCGTGGCCGTGGAAGGCGCCGACCTCTGCGTGCTGACGAGTGACAATCCAAGAAGCGAAGACCCCCAGAGCATCCTCGACGAAGTGGAAGCTGGCGCCAAGCAAGCAGGTGGCACGCGCATCGCGCCCGGGGATCTGCCCAACGCGAGCCGAGGGTACTGCACGCTGGTCGATCG
>Ga0316191_10001858_pt1 | contig 15118 bp, 10 predicted proteins | sample Eddworburr2cm_MG_FD_204928 | JGI IMG/M metagenome (GOLD analysis project Ga0316191, IMG submission 204928) | Coastal sediment microbial communities from Maine, United States - Eddy worm burrow 2 cm | ecosystem: Environmental > Aquatic > Marine > Coastal > Sediment | place: USA: Maine...
TACCCGACAAGCAGAGTCAACAATTCAATCCTGCCAAATTCAGCGTTTTTTGCATCAATTGCTGATGAGGGGGTCAAATCCTCGTTGCCTCGTCATTGTGTCACGGCAACCCTTTTTAAAGACAGGATGTCAAACCTATGCCAGAGGTCATTTTTAACGGACCCGCCGGTCGCATTGAAGGCCGCTATCACCACAATCCTGAGCATGGTTCACCCATCGCCTTGATTCTGCATCCGCATCCGCAATTCGGCGGCACGATGAACAATCCGATTGTGCATGACCTTTATTACATGTTTCGTGATCGTGGTTTCTCGGTACTGCGGTTCAATTTCCGCGGTGTCGGGCGTTCACAGGGCCTGTTCGACAATGGCGCCGGCGAACTTTCCGATGCAGCCGCAGCGCTTGACTGGATGCAGACCTACAACAAGGAAGCGGCAACCTGCTGGATCGTCGGCATTTCATTCGGTGCATGGATTTCCATGCAACTGCTGATGCGGCGCCCTGAAATTGCAGGGTTTATCTCGATTGCACCGCTAGCCAAGCATTACGATTTCTCGTTCCTGGCGCCCTGCCCGGCATCAGGCCTGTTCGTCAACGGCCAGTATGACACTGTCACACCGGCTGATTCCATCAACGCTCTTGTCGCCAAGCTGAAAACCCAGAAGGGCATCAAGATCGACCATGAAGTGATGCCTGATACCAATCACTTCTTTGAAGACAAGATCCCGGAGCTGACGGACATCTGCGCTGATTATCTCGACAAGCGTCTCGCAGTGGAACTGAAAGAGGAGTAGTTCGGACGTCTTGTCCTAGTCCGGATTTTCAGGGACAAACACCAATCCGCCGGACACGGGCTTGCTGGTGCCTGTCGTGCCGGGCCAGGTCAGCGGCAAACCGCGCACCGACCGCACAGCCAGGTAAGCCCAGGCCTCGGCTTCAACGGCGTCTCCGTCGCTGTGAATGGCTTCGGCCGGTACCACTGGTGCGTTGATCAGGCCGGCAAGGCATTCCATCAGAAAGCGGTTCTTGCGGCCACCGCCGCATATCACCCAATAGGCAGGCGTTTTACCGCACCAGCCTGAGGCATCGGCAATGGTATGCGCGGTGAACATCATCAACGTTGCCGCCCCGTCTTCGGGGGTCAGATCCTTTACGGCATCCAGCGTGAAGCTGGCCCGATCCAGAGATTTCGGCGGCGCTTCCAGAAAATATTCGTGGCGGCGCAGTTCGGCAAGAACCCCTTCGTCCACCCTGCCTGTCCGTGCCAGCGCGCCATCAATATCGACGGGCTTGCCCGTATGCTGCAGGCACCAGTCATCCATCAGCGCATTGCCCGGCCCGGTATCAAAAGCCAGCAGGTCGCCGGTCTCATCTACAAAGGTTATGTTACCAACCCCGCCAATGTTCACGAATGCCACCGGCCTGCCGGGGACATGATCAGCCATGGCAGCATGATAGGCACACGCCAGCGGCGCGCCCTGCCCGCCATGAGCCATATCATTGGCCCGCATGTCCGCCACGACTTTAAGTCCGGTCGAGTTTGCCAGCGATTGGCCATCTCCCAGCTGCACCGTCAAGCCGATCTCCGGGCGATGCAGCACGGTCTGGCCATGAAACCCCACCACGACTTCACCGGTCCTGCCAACACGGTGTTTGTCGCAGAACCAGCCAACCGCATCGGCATGCCAGCGGGTAATATCGTCTTCAATTGCCAGCAGTTTTCCCGGCCGCGAATCACGTTTCTGCAGGCCGGCGGACAAGGACATCGCCTCACTCAGCAAAGCCCGCTGGGTGGCATCGTAATCCACCGCCTCGAACGCCAGGGCTTCAACCGTGTTTTCACCGTCGGTGCGGATCATGGCAACATCAATGCCATCCATTGAGGTGCCGCTCATCAAGCCGATTGCCGTGATTGGATTTGCCATTCGCCCTCACCATGCTATGAGGCATGCAACCTATCACAAGAGTGTTTACATGGCCTATAAATCTGACTTCCTCAACGTGCTCGATGAGCGCGGCTTTATCCACCAGTGTTCAGACTTTGACGGCCTGGACGGGCTGGCCGCAAAACACGAAGTCATTGCCTATGTCGGCTATGATTGTACGGCGCCATCGCTGCACATCGGCAATTTTCTGAGCATGATGATGCTGCACTGGCTGCAGGAAACCGGCAACAAACCCATCACCTTGATGGGCGGCGGCACCACCATGGTCGGCGATCCGTCCGGCAAGGACCAAACCCGCGCCTTGCGCACAGCCGAAGAAATTGAAGCCAACAAGGCTTCGATCAAGGGTGTCTTCAAGAAGGTGCTTCAATTCGGTGACGGCAAGACGGATGCAGTCATGGTCGACAATGCGGACTGGCTCTTGAAGCTCAGCTACATCGACATGCTGCGCGATGTCGGCCGCCACTTCTCCGTCAACCGGATGCTGACCATGGATTCAGTTCGCCTGCGGCTGGAACGCGAGCAGGAAATGAGTTTCACCGAGTTCAATTACATGGTCTGCCAGTCATACGACTATGTCGAGCTGGCCAGACGCTATGGCTGCAACCTGCAGATGGGCGGGTCGGACCAGTGGGGCAATATTATCAACGGCGTTGATCTGGGCCGGCGCATGGGGACGCATCAGCTTTATGCGTTGACCACACCTCTTCTGACCACCTCGTCAGGTGCGAAGATGGGCAAAACCGCACAAGGAGCGGTCTGGCTCAACGCAGAACAGTTCTCGGCGTGGGATTTCTGGCAATACTGGCGCAACACGGAAGACGGTGATGTCGCGCGGTTCCTGAAGCTGTTCACCACGCTGCCAATGGCGGAGATCATCAAGCTGGAGAAACTCGGCGGCGCAGAAATCAATGAAGCCAAAAAGGTGTTGGCAAATGAAGCCACAGCTCTGCTGCATGGACGAGAAGCGGCTGATGCGGCAGCGGCCACTGCCCAGAAGACATTTGAAGAAGGCGGTCTGGCACAGGACCTGCCGACAATTTCCGGCAAACCTGGCGATGGCCTGCTGTCACTGTTTGTTGCTGCCGGGCTTGGCTCCAGCAATGGCGAAGTGCGCCGTGCCGTCACCGGCAACTCGGTCAGCGTGAACGATAAAAAAATAACCGATCCCGGCTATGTCGCCGGCGAAGCTGACTTCAATTCGGATGGCCTTATGAAAATATCACTGGGCAAAAAGCGCCACGCGCTGGTGAAGCGCCAATAGATCAGATGTATGCGTTGACCTGGACCCAGGCCACTCGGACGTCAGGAACCGGCTTCACTTCGTGGACTGCAGTTTTTGTTGACGCACCCGTTGGTTTTGCTGCCCGGTTGCAGGCTGCAGAACCGTTCCGCGCTGTTGCCGCGAACCGCGAGCAGTGCCGTCGGAATTGGTCTGGCCGCCGCCAATATTGAACAGGTTACGGAAAATCCCCGGCGCAATTGCCGAAACCGGGTTCACCAGAAAGCGGGGCCTGTTCATGGATCCCTTCAGCGCAAAGTTCAATCCGAACACCCCCTGACCCTTACCGCCGGTCAACACGTCGCCAAGCACGGGCACATTTGAAATTGCCGAGTTCAGGGCATAGGCGGGAATTATCGTGCCGCCAATATCCATGGCCAGATCGTTCTTGCGAATAATGCCCTGCGCCGATGCACCGATGTCAGGGCCTTGAACCAGCGCATCGCCGATCCGGACAAAATTGTTGTCGACCGAGAACGGCACCGAAAGGCGTGACAGCCGCAGGCCATTTCTTCTGGGGCCTGCATTTCTGCCGGCCTGACGGGTGGTATTGTCGATTTGCGACAACGCTGCCTCATTCTGGACGGAGAAATTCCGGACTTCCAGCAGGCCACGTTGAATCGCACCTTGTCCGGGATTTCCCAGTATGGCGCCAAAGTCGATGGTGCCGCCTGAAATCTTTGAATAGAGATTGGTCGCGCGCAGGGATGCACCTGCGTCCCTGCCTGTTACCCGCATGCGACGTTGCCCGTTACTGTCCCGGGTAATACGCATGGTGATCGGCGCACCGTTTTGATATTTTCCGGTTATTTCCGCAGACTGAACTGCGCCACCTGACGTAACCAGGCTGCCCTGCAGGTTGTTGATCACTTCGCCCCGGTGAACATAGATCCGGCTGATATTCGTATTAATGGAAACCGGCGGTTCTTTCAGGCTGCTGCTGCCGCCGACCTTACTGGACATCATGCGGGATATCAGCGGCCTGGCATCCAGGCTGGCACCTCCCACGCCCAACTGATATGAGCCTGATGAATTGTCGATTTCCAGCGCCAGCTGGTTTGTATTACTGAGAATGAAACGCGGGAAAGAGCCATCATGAAGGCTGCTTGTTTTCCGGTTTATGCGTACCTTGCCCAGTATCTTCAACTGCCCGCCGGTGACCGAGAGGTCATCGAGCACGATAAACTTGTCGTCGTTCAGATTTACGGTGAAAGTGGCCCTGGTTTTCCCGGTCGGCCCTCGAGACCAACCAATGGCATCCACCGCCATGGATGTTTTGGACAGGTCGGCATCTACCTTTGCCGATATGATTTGCGCACCCCGGCGGACCATGGACACCTTCAGTGTTGTTGGACCGACCAGAAACGGCTCAAGTTCAATGCCGAGTTTTTGCCTGTCTGCGTCCGTCAAAGTCGCCGAAATCGTCATGTCTTCATCGGCATTTGCACTTTTGCTAAGCGGACGGCGCCACGTCAGTTGGGCAGCCTTGTCTCCCAGTGTCGCTGTACCCTTACCCGTTATGATGGTGTCATCCAGAAGCAGATCGATCTGTGCATTTTTGATATCAATGCCCTCAATCGCATTCTTGATCTGTCCATCGCTCAATGTCGCTGTTGCAGATACGGCAAAATCCGACGAGGTGATGCCGGGTTTGAGAGGCATTGCCAGTCTGAGATTTACCAGTCCACGACCGCTGACAGAGTCCAGGTCAAAGCTCGAGTCGCTGACCAGTGACAGAGGCGGAAGGTCCGCATATTCGTGAAACCCGCCAACATCGCTCTCCAGCTTCAGATTCAAAGTTGCCGGCGAAATTGGCAGAGCGATCTCCGTGATCTGCATGTTACCGCCGGTGACGCTCAGGGATTTGCCTGATGGTAGCGGGATTACCCCTTCCCCAACCTCGATATCGAACACCTGGCCTGTCAGGTGAAATTTGCCGGTTGCGTTGGTCATGGGGGGCAGGTCGTCGGCGTAGGTGAACTCGACACCTGTAGCATTGAACTTCAGATCGACCGCATCGACCGGCAAGGGCTTGCCGTCCAGTGCCTTGTTTATCTGATCACCGGACAGTTTGACCCGAAATTCAGTGTCTTCAACTATGCCCGCGCGCACGTTTTCCCGATACCACTTGCGAGACTGTGCCGCGATGACCGGTGGCCATAACTTCCGGATAAGGTCGTGACGAACCGAACGTCCGCGACCGGCCATGTACACACCAACGGCATCGCCATCTGCAACGAATTGCCCTCGAACTCTCACCCCACCATCGCTGGACAACACAAGCAGGTCGTCGATGAGGAAACGCTGCTCGTCAAACAGTGCCTGCCCCTTGAGTTTGAACTGGTCTATCACGCTGCCGTCAGCACCCGCATTGGGGGTGTCGATATGGACGTTTTGCGCATCGAGTTCGACTCGCGCGGCAATCATTTCTTGTTGCTCATTGCGAACCGGCGCAAACCGGCCATTGAAACGTGCTTCAGTACCGCGGATTACAAGAGTTGAGTCATCGATGGACAGATGACCGGTCTGCGGCTCAAATTTCAGCCGCAGCACGCCTTCGTCAATCAGGACAGGGTCGGAGATGTATCCTGGAAACGATACCTTACCTGCCTTCACAGACAAAACACCTGAGCCCGCCAGCATTTCCCCCTTGTTGGACAGGGAAAACTCCATTTCGCCGGACATGGGCAGGTCGATATTGGCGAGTTGGTTGAATGCAAACAGTTTGCGGGCAACATCTGCAGGTGTGACCCCGTCGACCTTGGCGACGACCTTGAACACACTGGAATCAGTGCGATAGGTTGTCAGCACTTCGGTACGCCAGGTTGGGCCGTCTGCGGAAATGTCCGCATCCATGAACAATGCAAAACCACCGTCGGCCCGCTTGAACCTGAGATTGGCCCGGGGAGAAACCCAAAGCTGATTTTGAATTTCGTCCTTGAACGAGATTTGTGCCTCGGTGACCTCAATCGCCTCCAGCGACCTGGTCCCCGGCTCATTACTCTTCTTCTGCAACAGATTGTTGATCGTTTCCACGATCGAGCCGGTAGAGCCGCTGTCCTGGTTGCCGGGTTGTACAAATGGTTCTGCTGACGGTGTGCCGACATCGGACTTGCCTGTTGTCTCGTTGTCAGCGGAAAAACCCATCGCAAAATTGCCGTCTGCATCGCGCCTGGCCAGAATCCGGGCTCCAATCAGTTCGAGTTTCTTGGGCTTCACGTTTCCAGTCAGTATTTCTCCGATATCAACAGAAATCGCCGCTCGTGGCGCGCGTGCAACCAGATTGCCGCTGGAATCGGTCAAGCGAACATTGGCGAGCCGCAACGTCGGATGCCCGCCATCGCTGCCACGCTCTATCACAACCCCACCCAGTTCGACCTTGAGGCCAGGGATTGAATCGCTGACCCTGTCTTCCACCATATCCGTCAGAAAACCAACGCTGAGTGGACCGGACGACAATGCGACCACGACATAGACCACCGCCGCAATAAGCATCACGGCGAGTGCAGCTGTTGTCCAGGCTATGCCTTTTAGTGCCCGGCTGGCCAAGTTTCCGCTCTTTTCTGTTCCGGTGGCAAAGCCCCGGAACCGCTAGTCCCAGCGATGATTAGTGCCCTCCACGCAGGCGTGCAAGGCGTGTGGTTCACCTTACATTCGGTTAAGGCCCAATTGTGACCTAGTATCATGTGCTTATACAACCTGGTGCAAAAATCGCCAGACCATCTCCAAAAAACCCGATTTCACCGGCAAAGAGTATAAATAATCAGACCTTTACCAAATATTTATCAGGGAAGTTTCTTTGGCGATGAACAGTTCATTAGAATCAGGTCAAGCGATGCCGGAATTCGATCTTGACGCTAATGCATCTTCACGGATTTCCAGCAACGACCTCAAGGGGCGCAAGGCAGTAATATACTTCTATCCCAAAGATGACACACCGGGCTGCACCAAGGAAGCAATCGCCTTCACTCAGCTCAAATCTTCGTTCGAAGCAGCAGATACCAGGATTGTGGGCATATCTGCCGATCCCGCCCACAAGCATGACAAATTCATTGCCAAGCATGATCTGGATATCACCTTGGGCTCCGATCCGGAGCTGGACACCCTGAAAGCCTTTGGTGTGTGGGTTCAAAAAGCCATGTATGGACGCAAGTACTTCGGCATAGAACGCTCGACATTCCTGATTGACGCAAATGGCGTGGTTGCCAAGGTATGGCGCAAGGTGAGGGTCGCCGGTCATGCCGAGGAGGTTTTGAAAGCCGCCGAGGCGCTCGACTGATCACAGCACTGACCATTGCCGTGCGCAAAGCTGCCAACCGCCTTTGCCGTCACTGTTGAACTTTCTTGTGCGATGTTCATAATCGCACCATAAAGCAGCGGCACAGCATTGGCACAGCGCTGATCGCGACAGTATTTGTGGTTTGGGGAGGCCTTATGCGCAGAACACGACGGCATGCAGGAGGGCGTCATCCGCGTGGATTGTTCTCTCGCGTGGCATATGCGTTTCGTGAACGGCAGATTTACCTGCGCTCCGAAGGTGAAGTTCAGTTCATCACACTCCGGCCCTGGGTTCAGGTTGCTGTTATTCTTGCTTTCACAGTGGGTCTTTTCTGGGTCGCCTATGCGACGGTGAACGTGGCCTTCAAGGATCAGGTTCTGGCGTTGAAGGAACGCAATCAATATCGTGCGCGGCTGGAATACGAAGATCGGATTGGAGAAATGCGCTCCACGATTGACAAGCTGAACCGGCGGCTGTTGCTGGACCAGAAAACCTATCTTGCCAAAGTCGATGAGGTGCGATTTGAACATGATCGGCTGGTAGATCGTCATCAGCAATTGTCGGATTTTTTCCGGCAAGGATGGCTGCCCGGGCCACAAGGCACCAACAGGCAACAGAATGGAAACCTGTCACCGCAAGCGACACCTGATGTTCAAACAGCCGGCAACACAATGTCGCCACGCGCGGTTGACAAATTCACCTCGGATTTTACGTCACCTGAAGAAGCGGTGGTACCATTGGCCGAATTGCGGACTTACATGGCTCAGATGGAAGCCCGAGAGGCCGCGCTGCTGGGCACTGTCACCGACTATGTGGCGAGCCGGACATCGCGACTTGGCAAGGTATATCGTTCACTTGGAGTGAACGCTGACAAAGTTGCGGAATCATCAAGATACAAACCCGAAGCAGTGGGCGGTCCGTTCGTGGCTGCGAGTGCCGCTGACCTGGGGTCGACGGTACTGGCACAGAGTGTGTCGGACCTGTCAGCACAACTGGACCGCTGGGAGAAGCTGAAATTCCAGACCACCCGCCTGCCATTGGTTAGACCAATGCCGCCGGATTATGCGACTTCAAGTTCCTTTGGTCTGCGCAAGGACCCGTTCCGCAAAAGCCCCGCCATGCATTCGGGCATTGATTTTCGTGGTCCCACCGGTTCCCCGGTTCATGTTACCGCGCCCGGCACTGTCAGCAAGGCCGGTTGGTCAGGTGGATATGGCAAGATGGTCGAGGTGCGTCATGATGGCGGTATTATCAGCCGATATGCGCATTTAAGTATAATTTCGGTTCGCACTGGCCAAAAGGTCAAGTCAGGTGATAGAATAGGAAAAGTTGGAAGTACAGGTCGCAGTACTGGCCCGCATCTTCATTACGAAACACGCGTGGGCGGCCGCGCAATAGACCCTGTAAGATTTTGGAAGGCCCGCGATGTTTTTCAAGAAATCACGCGCTAAAGCGCCAAAGAGCGGAGGCAATAGCGGAGGCCGTCAACGGCACCGTTCCGGCCCATCGCTTTTGTCTTTGGACCTGGTCATCGATGGCTCGGTATCAACCGGCGGTGAGTTGCAAATTGACGGCACCATAAACGGAACTGTGCGCGCGCGCGCCGTGGTCGTGGATGGCAATGGTGTTGTTTATGGCGACATTACTGCGGAAGAAGTTATCGTTCGTGGCCGGGTGATTGGCCCGATACGCGCACTTCACATACATATCTATGCTGGCGCCCACATTGAAGGCGATGTGATTAATCAGACGCTTTCGATTGAAAACGGGGCCCATGTGGATGGTAAAATACGCCGCGTGGAAGACCCGCTGTCAGAACCGATCGATCAGGAACAGGGGTATGCCAACAGCGGTTGGGGACAGAGTTATGCCCCCCCTGTCTATGACCAGCACTACCCGCAGGAGAATGTCTATTCCCTGCCAGGCACAGATGATTTAGCGGATGACCCGGTTTATCCCGAGCCCCCTGCCCGAAAGCCGAAGGCGGCCGAGTAAAATCGCCTGAAATTCCGTAGTCTTGATTCCAGCAGCTCATCCGTGAAATGGCTCTGGACTGTGCCGTCACGGTCAGCGATTGATGAATGCCCTTTAGCGCTCAGGATTTGTGTGTAACTCAGTTTTTCCAGAAACCGTGCGTACATGGGTGCGCACGCGGAATTAATTGCATGCCCGTCATGCTTCTACTCGATGTCAGAAACCTCATCCGGCCCACCGCCATGCACCCTTTGAGCCAATGACGCTTCAATAAACTCGTTGAGATCACCATCCAGCACAGCGGACGGATTGGTGCTCTCATGACCGGTACGCAAATCCTTCACCAATTGATAAGGCTGCAGAACATAAGAGCGGATCTGGTGCCCCCAACCGATATCGGTCTTGGTGGCCTCTTCGGCGCTGGCCGCCTCCTCGCGGATTTGCAGCTCGCGCTCATACAGTCTTGCACGCAGCATGTTCCAGGCAGTCGCCCGGTTCTTGTGCTGCGATCTCTCGTTCTGGCACTGCACCACAATGTTCGTCGGAATATGGGTGATGCGAACTGCCGAGTCGGTTGTGTTCACATGCTGACCTCCGGCACCGGATGCCCGATAGGTATCAATGCGGCAGTCGCTTTCAGTGACTTCGATTTCGATATTGTCGTCAACCTCGGGATAGGACCACACCGATGCAAACGAGGTGTGCCGGCGGGCGTTGGAATCGTATGGCGAAATTCGCACCAGACGATGTACGCCACTTTCGGTCTTCAGGCGGCCATAGGCGTTGTGACCACTTACCTTGAGGGTGGCGGATTTGATGCCGGCTTCCTCTCCGTCATGCATTTCAATCAATTCAACCTTGTAACCCTGCTTTTCGGCCCATCGGGTATACATGCGGGTCAACATGGAAGCCCAATCCTGGCTTTCCGTACCACCGGCACCGGCATGTACTTCCAGAAAACTGTCATTGCTGTCTGCCTCGCCCGACAGCAATGTTTCGATTTCCAGTTTGGCAATTTCGGGCTGCAACTGCTGAATCTGGATTTCAGCCTCGTCGATGACCGATTGATCGTTTTCCATCTCGCCCAGTTCGATCAATTCGACACTGTCAGAAATGGTTTGTTCGAGACGCCGGACCGTACCGATACGGCTTTCAAGATCCTGGCGTTTGCGCATGACACGCTGGGCTTCTTCGGGATCGTTCCAAAGATCAGGATCCTCAGCCTGGGCATTTAGCAGGTCGAGATCACGCAGCGCCTGATCCCAGTCAAAGATGCCTCCTCAGCAGTCCAATGGACTGCTTGAATTCGTCGACAAGTGTCTCGATTTCAGCGCGCATGCGAATCTTTCCGTGGCAGGTTTATGGATAGTGATTGATGAATAAATTTTGCCCGGTCAGTACAGGCCACCAGTGCCTGTCGTCAACCCGCCTTCAGACACTGCGGCTGATCCGGTATCCCCCCCGTTGATGACAATGCCACCGGCATCACTGTAGCTGCCGACATTGATACCGGAACTTGCCAACGCATCTCCGCCGGTCACCAGGCGTGAGCGTTCCGGCGGTTGTTCGCCGGGCTTGAACGCCTCGAGGATGACATTGGCTTCGCCATAGGTGCCGCGCTTGCCGCTCTTGGGATCAATCGGGATCAGCCGAACACCTGAAGGAACACGAAACGGTGTGGCGGACACATCCTTCAGAGCGAGCTTCATGAACTTGGACACGATTGGCGCTGCCAGCGAACCGCCTGTTTCGCCCTTGCCCATCGGCCTTGGCCGGTCATAGCCAACATATACGCCAACCACGAGATCGGGCGTATAGCCAATGAACCAGGCATCGCGCTCATCATTTGTGGTACCGGTCTTGCCCGCAATCGGCTTGCCGATTTCCTGAAGTTTCTTGGCAGTGCCGCGCTGAACCACTCCTTCCAGCATCGACGTGATCTGATAGGCGGTGTACGGGTTCATCACCACCTCCCGGTTTTCGATAAATTCCGGTTCCGGCTGGTTTGTCCACTCTGCGGCATTACACTGAGTACACTCGCGCTTGTCATGGCGCCATACCGTGCGCCCATAGCGGTCCTGTATACGATCCAGCATGGTCGGCTCGATCTTCTTGCCACCGTTTGCCAGTACCGAATAAGCAGATGTCATGCGCAGCAGGGATGTCTCGCCCGAGCCAAGCGATGTAGCGAGCACCGCAGGCAGGTTTTTGTAGATGCCCAGCCGTTCCGTCAGGCCCTTGAATTTTGCGATGCCCATGTCCTGCGCGAGGCGCACCGTCATCACATTACGTGAAAACTCGATGCCGCGACGCAACGTCGATGGTCCGTAAAACTTGTTGGTGTAGTTGGACGGTTTCCAGGTCTCGCCACTGCGCAGCTTTATCTCGACCGGCGCATCCAGGACAACTGATGAGGGCGTGTAGCCATTATCCAGAGCGGCAGCGTACACAAAGGGCTTTATTGAAGACCCCGGCTGGCGCTTTGCCTGTGTCACCCGGTCGAACTGGCTGCGGCTGTAGGAAAACCCGCCTGCCAGTGCCAGCACCCGGCCGGTATGCGGGTCCATCGCGACCATGCCACCATCAATTTCCGGTATCTGAACCAGATGGTAATTATCGTCTGATCCCGCAGCGGTTGCATACACCACATCACCCGGTTTCAGGACGTCAGTTGCTGACTTGATCTTTTCGCCAAGCACCACGCCATTCTTGTCGATGCCCTTGTGCTGGCGCGCCCACTGCATGTGTTGCAACGGGATCACGCCTTGTTTGGCCTCTGCCGGCTTGTCCTTGACCACCGGCGAGGGCCGCAGTCCGATACGCGCCTGGTCGTCGCTCACGTCGAGCACGACCGCCAGTTTCCATGGATAGACATCGCCCAACGGCTTTATCTTGGCCAGCGCAGCAGGCCAGTCTGCATTTACTGCAACAGTTGCGACCGGACCGCGCCAGCCGTGATTTCGATCAAACTGGATAAGCCCGCCTGCCAGAGCCTGACGGGCGAATATCTGCAGTTTGGGGTCAATGGTCGTGCGGACCGACAAACCGCCGGTGCGCAGAACTTCCTTGCCGTAAATCCGCTCCACGGCCTGTCTGGCTTCTTCGGTAAAGTATTCCGCGGCAAACAGTTTGGCGCCAAACGGGCGAAGCGTGACTTCGATGTCCTTGGCCTGCGCCTGTTTCATCTCTGCTTCGGAAATATAACCATTGTCGTACATCCGCTCCAAAACCCAGTTGCGCCGTTCAATCGCCCGTTCGCGATGGCGCACAGGGTGATAGTTCGACGGCCCCTTGGGCAATGCAGCCAGATAGGCGATCTGAGCCAGGTCCAGTTCGATCAATGACTTGCCGAAATAGTTCAATGATGCCGCAGCGACACCATAAGACCCCTGCCCCAAGAATATCTCGTTGAGATAAAGTTCAAGAATCTGATCCTTGCTGAACGAGCTTTCCATGCGCAATGCGATCAGCGCTTCGCGCAGTTTGCGGGTTATGGTGCGTTCATTGGTGAGCAGAAAGTTTTTTGCGACCTGCTGGGTTATTGTCGAGGCCCCGATCAGACGGCGGTTCGAGCCCTGCAGGCGGGCCCGTACATTCACAATGACGGCCCTGGCAAGCGCTTCCGGGTCGACGCCCATATGTCTGTAAAAATTCTTGTCCTCAGCGGATGTGACGGCCTCCACCAGTTTTTTTGGCACCGCATCTATGGGTACGAAGAGCCGGCGCTCCTTGGCGTATTCCGCCAGCAGCGACCCATCGGCGGCATGAATTCGCGTCATAACCGGTGGTTCGTACTTGGCCAGACTCTCATGAGACGGCAAAGTCTTGGAGGTGTCGTAGATGATGTAGCCGATGGCCAGCGCAACAGCGAAACACACCGCCAGCCCAAAACTGAACAGATATTTGATAAATCGCAGCATTCAGATCAGCGTCCCGGGGTTTACAACGAACAATTCCAACACATTTCTTGAGTCTATACGTCTTTTGCGATCACAAAGCCAAATATTGTGGCAATGGGACGGCACTGCAATGGTTTGTGTGAAGATATCCCGATGGACGCCGTTTTTTCATTGTGCCAGTTGCTGACGGGCGGCCACTTCCGGCGAGAAAAACCCTTCTATCGCCGCTGTAACAGCAGTAGCAGCCTTGCGCCGCCACTTTGACGAGACAAGGTTTTCCTCGTCATGACGGTTCGACAGATAGCCCAGTTCCAGCAGGACTGACGGGACGTCCGGCGCGCGCAATACCTTGAACCCGGCCGACCGCATCGGCCGACTGTTCAATGGCGTAACCGGTTTCAGGTTTTTTACCACCCTGCGGGCAAAATAGATTGAATGATTCTTGGTCTCGCGCAACGCCAGATCAAGCAGTATGCCCGCTACTTCGCCGGCATCTTCGCCAAGATCTACACCGCCGATAAAGTCTGCGTTGTTTTCCTTTTCCGCCAGCGCTGCCGCTTCTGCGTCGGACGCCTTTTCAGACAATGTATATACAGTTGCACCCCGTACGCGGCGTTGGCGCAAACTGTCGGCATGAATCGCGATAAACAGATCCGCCTTTTTGGCACGGGCAAACCTGACACGCTTACCCAATGAAATGAACCTGTCATCATTGCGGGTCATGTGAACTTCAAACCGCCCGGTCGCCAGCAGTTTTTTGCGCAGTTCACGCGCAAATGCCAGAACGACCCGCTTTTCCGGCGTACCTTTTCTTGAAACCGTGCCTCCATCAATCCCGCCATGCCCGGGATCCAATACAACGACAGGCCGGACAGGGCTCCCGCCTGCCAGCTCCGGCAAGAGACCGGATGCTGCCCCGGACTGAGAAGGTTTCGGACGGGGCTTGGGGATCAGACTGGCAGCTTTTTCTGTCTGCTCTGCCCTTTCAGCCTCCTCATCGATCCGGGCTACGCCTTCCCGCTTCAGCAATTCTGCCAAGGTGTCGGGTGCCGATTGAACCGAGGAGGCCGCCGTGCTTCTGGTCGGACGTTCCGTTGCCTTGATCCGGGCAAATGTACGCTGGTCTGTCTGGACGATATCAATTATCATGCGTGCGGGCTGACCGTTCTCAGGATTGAGCACGAACGATTTTTCGATCAAGACCGGGCCAGTCGTGTCTATTACAATGCGTGATTTGCCAGGCGCAAGCTGACCAAACCGGTATGCCCTGATCAGGCCCCTGCCGGCGTCACCGGTTTCAGGAGGCATATTGAACCGCACATCGGGCAGATCGACCACCACGCGATAGGGGTTGTCGATCACATAGACCGAGTAGCTCACCGGCCTGTCGAGATCTGCCACAAACCGGGTTCGCGCTTGATCACCGGCGATTCGAGCTTCGCTCACGCTGGCAAACGGCGGAGTTGCCTTGGCGGGATCTGAATACACTGCAATGTGAACAGCGGCAAGAACGGCTGCAACAACAGCGACCGCAGCGCACCACCTGTGCAATGCATTGATTAGATTTAGAGCCCGGCGAGCCACGAGATTGCGCTTCCCCATCACGAGATTCAGTTGCGCAAACTCTAGCAATAGTGTGGTTAACCATTCGTTTAGAGTTCGCCCGCAGCGCGATCCAATTGGTAAAAAACGCCTGGTTTGCGGTGATATTCCGTTCCCGATCGGCAAATGCCACCTC
>Ga0316191_10001861_pt1 | contig 15108 bp, 16 predicted proteins | sample Eddworburr2cm_MG_FD_204928 | JGI IMG/M metagenome (GOLD analysis project Ga0316191, IMG submission 204928) | Coastal sediment microbial communities from Maine, United States - Eddy worm burrow 2 cm | ecosystem: Environmental > Aquatic > Marine > Coastal > Sediment | place: USA: Maine...
AAACGGTCTTGAGACGCACATGCGGTTAATGCGGCAATGCAAAACAGCAACAGGAAGCGCGACACAGTTTTGTATCCTTTAGTTGATCGTCAACGTGTACTCGTCGATGACCTTGCTGATCGCGGCGCGGCACACCAGGCAGAAATTATCGGTTCGCGTAAACATCAGGCAATTCTGTTCGGAGCGGTAGTAGCCCTTCGCTTCATACATCGCACCCTCGAACGCACCGACTGCATTCTTGTATTCAGCCGTTGAGAAGAGACTGTCGACGTGATCTTTTGTGAAGTGAAATAGTCCGTTCATCTCCGCTTCGGAGACATTGTCGGTACGCATTTTTGCACGTCGCTCCTGAACGGCAATGGAGTGTTCTTCATACTCGGCCTTTGGCCAGGGCGTCGGTAATGGCGTGTTCGGTGCGACGAGGTGCCTCCACTTGAGGTCTTCGGGGTTCAGCAGCGCCGTAACATTGGGTTCGTAAGGTTCGACGATTTCTCCTCCGGACTCATAGACTGCCGCACTGGTGTAATACTCATCGGCGAGTCCCGCGAAGTGGTGTCCGAACTCATGTACGAACAGGTAAGGAGCCCACTCGCTGTTCGCGGCAGCCGTACTAAAAAGCCCATATATACCGCCACCACCATACACATCGGTATTCGTCAGAATCTCCACAAAATCATACGGCGTTGAGGACGCGATCCTGCGCATCTTCTTGTTTTCCATGGTCAACACATAACGTACCGAACGGAACGCGTCGTAGGTCGCACCAATGGGAGAGTCTCTGTACGTATTGGTCGACGGTCGGGATACACCGGATTCGTCTGCTGCCGGCGCCAGTGCCCAGATGTTGAAGTCGTTCATTCGCTCTTTAAACGGCGGGGTCGCGAAGAGTATGTCGGTTAGTTCACGCGCTTTCGCGATAAAAGCCTCTTGTTCATCGGCCGTGTAACCATCACCCAGCAGTAGCAAATCTACTTTTTGTGCCGGGTCGCCGCTCTCGTGAATGGCGACGACCTGGTCCGCAAACATGGCGCTCTCCTGGTGCACCATGTAATCGTTCGGATCGATACCGATACGCCAGATATCCACAAAGGCATTTCCAGGGCCGCGTTTCTTCAGCACAACCTCAAAATTATTCTCCGGGCGCGGGAAACGCAGTGACTCATGAAACGTGCGATTCATGGTTTTGGCTTCGCCTGTCGTTTCCCACTCGCCGTAAATACTGCTGAAGCTTCTCGACCAGGCAATGTTGCCGGTTTCGGGGTCAACAATTTCAAACAGGTATTTGCCGCGAAGCGTCGCGTCGAGCGGCTGATGCATATTGCCGGTCCACGGTAGCGGTTCGATGACAACTTGATCCAGGCTGAACATTTCGGTGTCAATGTTGCCGGAGTGGAAAAAGTCGACTCGCATGGTTGCGGGCACGTCATCGGCGACAGCAATCCCGGCAAATAACAGGGTGAGTAGTATGCCTGGCCTCGTGAGTCTCATGATATTCCCCCGAATTCCGTGTGCTAAGGTGACGCACGTAGCGTACCAATTACGGACTGAATGTGTCGCGATATCTTTACATTGTCACGCTTGTCGTTGCGGGCGAAATGGTCTTCAGTTTGCCATTCCATATTGCACGCTTCTTTCGTCCGACCATGCTGGAAGTCTTTAGTTTTACTAACACTCAATTGGGCGATCTGTTTGCGGTTTATGGCGTGACCGCCATGTTGAGCTATTTTCCCGGCGGTGCGATTGCCGACCGCTACTCGGCACGATTTCTGCTGACAGCGTCGCTGGTTTCGACGGCCGCCGGCGGGTTCTATCTCGCGACGATTCCTACACCATTTAATATGGCATTGCTGTACGGGTATTGGGGTGTCACCACCGTGTTTCTCCTCTGGGGTGCATTGATTCGTGCAACCCGGGACTGGGGTGGGGAGTCATCGCAAGGCAAGGCCTTCGGGATCCTGGAGAGCGGGCGTGGAGTTACCGCCGCTGTCGTTGCAGGCATTCTGGTCATGGTGCTGGCATCGTACATGCCGGAGGATGCGTCTTTGGCGTCGGACGAGGCACGGCGACGGGGTTTCCAAATGGTGGTGCTTGGCTATTCCCTGATCGCGTTGCTTGCCGGCGTTATGGCCTGGTTTGCAATTCCCGATATTGATGACGTCTCGGTGTCGCGGCCCAATCCGTTCAGGAATATGCTACTCGTTATCGGGCGGCCGATAGTCTGGGCACAAGCTGCGGTCATCATCTGTGCGTACTGCGGGTACAAGAGTCTGGATTACTTCTCGCTGTATGCAGTGCAAGTGCTCGGTATGGATGAGGTCGAGGGCGCAAGGCTCGCATCGTATGGCGCGTATGTGCGGCCTGTTGCGGCACTGGCAGCGGGACTCATCGCGGACCGTTTCAGTGCGACCCGATCAATTGGCGTGATCTTCGCCGTGATGGCGCTCGTGTTCGCCGTGCTTTCAATGCTGACGCCGGCGTCGACAAGTCTCGTCATTATCTATTTGACGATTGGCGTCAGTTTGTTCGCCGTTTTTTCTCTTCGTGGGGTCTATTTCGCCCTTTTGCAGGAATCTCGTACGCCGCGATACATCACAGGCGCGGCAGTTGGTCTGATCTCACTGGTCGGATACACGCCAGACATCTTCATGGCGCCAGTCGCAGGCCGTATTCTGGATTCAACGCCGGGTGCCGGTGGCTTTGTGCACCTGTTCTGGTTGCTCACCGGAATCGCTGTTGTTGGTATTGCAGTGATTGCCGTGTTACTAAGGCTGCAGCGAAATAATTCCCTTGACGAACCTGTCTCCTGTTGATTCGGAGCATCTTTGAAGTCGGACGCCGCCAAGCTTTTGAAGAAACATGATCAGCTCAACCAGTTGGACATGGCCAAAGTTGTGAGCCACGTGCAGCGAGATAAAGATGACTGGGTGCTCAATACAATCATGCTTGAAGGTTACGACGTTCCTTTCCAATACCGTCGCAAAAAGATCTACAAGAGCCTCGAAGGCGCGCGTGTTAATCTCACCTATTACGCGGAAACGAAGACCATAGCGGGCATCATCATTGAAACGATGAACGTCGTACGAATTCGGCGAGCGTAATTTCAAATTTGGGCATAAGCATCAACTAGCCGAGCAGCGGTAGCGTTCTGGACCCGTATGAAAACGAAAATTCTAATGATGCTCAGCGCCATTTTCCTGGCAATCCTGGGATTACTAACTTCCTATTTTCCAGACAAGGTGCTGGAAACACACGGCACGGTTCCCGATAACACCACTTTGTTGTTAATTCAAATGATGGGTGCTTTGTATCTCGGCTTCGCGATTCTTAACTGGACAGCACGCGGCGTATTGATGGGTGGCATCTACGCCCGTCCATTGGCCCTCGGCAATTTTCTGCATTTCGCGATGGTCGGCGTCATGCTGGCGAAAGCTGCTTACACTCACGGTGTTGTTCAGTTAGCGACGAGTGCAGCCGTTTTTTCAGCGTTCGCGGTCTGGTTTGGTATCGTGCTATTCACGAGCCCGGTACGCGGGCCGCAAGACTAAGCGCTCAGGGCTTGAGATCCAGGCCGATGACCAGCGGGTCGTGATCCGAGGCACGATACGGCGTTGCACCATCGAAGAGTGCGGGGTCGCGGCCATTTTCAAGGTTGTAGTCCAGAACTGGTGGCTCATCAGCATTGATATGCCATTCCAGGAAGCCGGAAACCTGTGGTGTGAGACTCGCGGATGTCAGGGCATGATCGATTGCACCTGCCATGGCGTCAAAAGTGTATGAATAGGTCTCCAGACCGGTCGTCTCATCCGCGATATTGTTGAAGCCCGTATCTCGGAGTGCCTCTACCGGATCTTCGCGCAGGTAGGCATTCAGGTCGCCGATCACCAGGAAGTCCGGGTCTGCGCTGCTCGTCGGGTCCGTTCCGAGCCATTCCGCAAGAACCGTCGCCGCAGTGCTGCGTGTCGCGTTGCAGTTGCCCTGGCCATCACCAAGGTTGGCGTCACCGATATCCTCGCAGTCGGAACCCTTTGATTTGAAATGGTTGACGATGACAGTGAGTTTCGCGCCATTGGACGTTTGCGCGAATGTCTGCGCAAGCGCGGGCCGACTTTTCGTGTCGTCAAAACGCGCGTCAACAGACGAATCGAGAACCGCGAATGCGCCTTCTGGACGCACTGTCGCTGTTTTGTAGATGAATCCCGTCTTGATTGCATCAGTTCCGATGGCGCCCGTCGCGATGAAATCGTAGCTATCGGCGCCGACAGCATCGTTCAACGCGACAACAAGGGTTTGCAGGGAGTCGCTCGCGGTATTCTCGAGTTCAATAAGACCAATGACGTCAGCGTTGAGCATACGCAACGCGGATACTATTTTTTGCAGTTGCCGGGCGAGTTCGGTCTCGCTGTCGGCACCACGGCAATTTGCAGCGCCTGTCGGTCCACAGTCCGCGACGCCGGAATCAATTCCGGAAAAAAAATTCAATACGTTAAAACTTGCGACGCGTAACGCACCGGCAACAGTCGGAGCTCCCGGGCGCGGGTTCACGCGATCGAATAGCGGGTCGATAGTCGGCAGCAGTCGATAGGTTTCAGTACCATTTGGGCCGCTGCCGCGTGAAAACCGCAATACGCCGGTCAGGTCCGTGATCTGGTCACCGATGCGAATGGAATAATCTGGCGTGGTGCCCGCGGTGAGATAACGAACAGGCGATGCGTTGGCGGTGAGGATGCCATCGTCAAGTACGAGCTGGCGGGCTGCGATTGATTCGCGGTAAGCGGCATAGCCGGTCACGTCCGGTGCATAACGATTGGTGAATTGATACAGCCTGCCGCCTTGTGCCAGCGTAACTTCGCCGAACCGCTCCATCTGCCACAGCTCAGACACTGTCAAAGTCTGCGCGAAGCGAATCAGCATGCCTTCATACCGTTCCAGGTCGGCAACTAACCGGCCATCACTGTTCGAGAAGACGTGTGCGGCGGGTAGATTGATCGGTGTCGCTTCGACGGTACTCGTGCCCAAGACAGCAACAGTGTTCGCTGCGACCTGGGTCTCACCAAAATGTTCCTGAACGGTTCCGGTCACGCGAACGATGTCGCCCACGGCAACGTCAACGCCGGGGTTGTGGCCATCGAATACGAACACACCATCGGATGTCGAAACGTCGTCGTCCGGGTCACCCTGAACATAAAAGCCACCGACGTTGCGGTTGTCGTCTGAATCGCTGTCCTGAAAGTCGCCGACCACGGTACCTTCGATCGAGACTCGCTGCCCAACCAGGGGACTGGATGGGCCCGCACCCTGAACGTCGTATATAGGAGTGGCTGTGCACGCTGCCAGCGTTGCCGCAATCAAGATGTCGAATATGCGCATGCGCCAATTCTAGCCTTATTAGCAGTGCTCTTGCTTAGGGCGCACCCATGTCAAACAAGATTGCCTCAGCGTCATCGGTCGCCTGCAGTGTCAGTTCGCTCAATTCATGAATCGCGGCGCCGTCTCCAGCCTCAAGTGACTGGCCATTAGCCATCACTGTGCCACTAACGATCTGTAAATAGCCGCTATGGCCGGTGGCGAAAACATGCTCAAGATCTTTACCGGCTTCAAGGACGGTGGCATACAAATCAACATCCTGGTGAATGCGCATCGAATCATCGCGCCCATCATGTGACGCAACCAGTCGCCACTGATTCAGTTTGGAATCTCGTCCGAAATGTAATTGCTCGTAACCCGGTTGCAGCGAGTTTTCGCGCGGTAATATCCAGATCTGTAACAAATGCACCGACTTATCGGCGGAGTGATTGAACTCGCTGTGAAACACGCCGGTTCCAGCCGTCATGCGCTGTACGTCACCGGCCTGAATCACCGAGCCGTTACCCATGCTGTCTTTGTGTTCAAGCGCACCTTCGACAATGTAGGTGACGATCTCCATATCGCGGTGTGGGTGCGTGCCGAAACCCTGGCCCGGCTCTATCCGATCTTCGTTTATCACCCGCAGTGGGCCAAACCCCATCATCTCGGGGTTGTGATAATCGGCGAACGAAAATGTATGTTTAGCTTTTAGCCAGCCGTGGTCCGCTTGTCCGCGACTGTCATTTGGCACAACCTGAAACATCGTCCTGCTCCTCTTCCTTATGGCTTACGCGACTTGGGCTTCCAATTGGGGTTGCGTGTAGACAACGTCGGCAATGCGAACGCGCGCCGCATCAATAGACTCCTCGGAGCGGCTGTTGAGCTGCTCAGCGCCTATGAATTCAATGTCCGTAATACCAACAAAAGCTAGTGCGTGACGCAAGTAGGGTGTTGCAAAATCATAGTCGCTACCCACTTTTACGCCGCCCGACGCCACAATAATGTAAGCCTTCTTGCCTTCCAGTAGCCCTTTGGGTCCGTTTTCGGTGTAGCGAAATGTCAGACGTGCCCGGGCAGTCATGTCGATCCAGGCTTTGAGAACCGCCGGAATACTGAAGTTGTAAATCGGCACACCGATAACAATCGTCTCTGCATTCTGCAGTTCCGCAACCAATCGATCCGAATAAGCAAGAACGGCCCGCTGCGCGTCGTCGCGATCTTCTTCTGCCGTAAAATTTGCAGCAATCCAGGCGTCGTCAACAAATGGGACGCCGTCAGCCAGGTTGCGACTGGTTACGTCCACCGAGCCGTGGCGGGATTCAAGTGCTGCGATAAGCTCACCGACCAGCTTGCGGCTGGTCGAGCCTTGTTGTCTACCGCTGGAGTTTATTTCCAAAACCCTAAGTGCTGCGGCATTACTCGTCGTCTGTTCGTACATGGTATGGCCTCAATCATTTCGTTGGCCTGTAGTCTCGCTGTTGATAAAGATGGGATAAACCGTATATTGAACACATCATTGTTCTGAATAACGCAACAATATGCATCGATTTGAAGATCTGCGCGCGTTTGTCGCCGTGGTTGAGGCCGGGTCCTTCACAGCTGCCGCCGACCGCCTTCGTGTCGCCAAGTCGGCGGTCAGTCGTCGTATGACAGCACTGGAGTCGCGCCTGGGGGTGCAGCTGCTACAGCGTACGACACGGCGATTGAACCTGACGGATACGGGGCGGAGCTTCTATGAGCGCAGCGCACGCATACTTGCCGATCTTGAAGAAGCCGAAGCTGCGATCCACCAGGAACATGGGGAATTACGCGGCGCGTTGCGTGTTGCCCTGCCACTGTCTTTTGGCATGCGGCATATGTGCCATCCGATCGCCGAGTTCGCGAGCATGCATCCAAAGGTCACTTTCGATCTGGATCTGAACGACCGACGTGTCGATCTGGTTCGAGAAGGTGCGGACCTCGCGCTACGCATCGGTCGCCTCGAGGATTCATCATTGATCGCGCGTCGCCTGTTCGACTCGCACTTTGTAGTCTGCGCCTCGCCGGAGTACCTGGCGCAACATGGCCAGCCGCAAACGCCTGAACAGTTGCGTGATCATAAGTGCCTGGTCTACGGAAATCTGACTGACCCTGCGCGTTGGGTCGCACGTGATGTAAATGATGTCGAGCACGCAGTTGATGTCAACATCAGTCTGACGGCGACCAGCGGTGATTTGTTGTCGCAGTTAGCAGCCAACAATATGGGCATCGTTATCCAACCCACGTTTATCGCTGGCGATCTGATCAAGAGTGGCGAGCTGGTGCCAATTTTGACGGATTACCAATGGCCCGCGGTGCCTGCCTACGCCGTTTATCCGCCCACTCGGCATTTGTCGTTTCGCGTCAGGACCTTTATCGATTTTCTGGTGGCGACGTTTGCAGGGACGCCTTATTGGGATGAGGACTGCGAAGTACTCAGCGCAAAGCATAGCTGACCGGCGTAATACATCGGCAGTCCCCAGATCAATGTCGGAAACTCAGACTGCATGATTCGTTGCGCGGCCACCGATAAATCAGATCCGAAAAACAGCAGCGCGCCGGCAAGCACCAGCGTCGACGCCCCGGCCCCTTTGCTACCGAACGCCGCGATCACCATCGCACTGATGACGGCAATGTATACGTGCACCGGCAATGCCAGCTTGTCAGGCAGGTTTGGCTCAAGCCAGAGGGTCACCAAGGCTGCGATGAGTACTACCGGAATCGCCGCCACCACCGCCCAGCGAAAATTCAGGCCCTTGATCGTGAACGCTATGATGTATGCGATATGTGCGAGCAGAAAACTGCCAAGACCAAGCAGAAATGCCTGTTGCGACGTGTTGGTCAGAAACATATCGCCGCCCAGTGAAAGCAACAGGCCCGCGAGGATTACTTGTCCGTAGCGGTGCCGAAGAGCACCAGCGCTAATCGCTGTGGCGATAAAGCCAAGCGAGGCTAGCAGCTTCGCGGCAAAGGCCAGGGTCAGCCACTCGACGCGCAAAAAGTAAACCAGTGCCATGCACGCCAGGGCTGTTATCAGGACAAACAACAGTGTCGATGTGCGTTTCATATGCTGATCTTACACAGCTTCGATAATGCCAGAGTCAAAATTGCGGCGCGCATGCCGCCAGACTATAGTTCTGCAGAGCGGCGACCTGGAGTCCGAGCGTGCGAATACAAATAATTATCGGCATAAGTGTGGTTGTCAGCGTTGTCTTGTCCGCCTGCGAAAAACAGGCTCTGCCAGGGTCCGTAGCGTCCGACTACCAGAAGCAATTGCAGACGCAATTGATCACTGCCGAGGCGGGTGACGTTATTACGATTCCGGCAGGCGTGCATAACATTAACCGAGGTCTGTCTCTGAACGTCTCGGGAGTGACAATTCGCGGCGAAGGTATGGACAAGTCTATTTTGTCGTTTAAGGGTCAGATTCAGGGTGCCGAGGGTCTTCTCGTCAGTGCGAGTGATTTCACGATTGAGGATCTTGCTATTGAAGACGCTGCTGGCGATGGTCTGAAAATCAATGAGGGTAGCAATATCGTTATTCGTCGCGTGCGCACGGAGTGGACGAACGGTCCGGACGAAAAGAACGGTGCCTATGGAATTTACCCGGTACAGACCCAAAACGTGCTGCTCGAAGAATGCGTCGCCATCGCGGCATCCGATGCTGGCATTTATGTTGGCCAGTCCAGGAACGTCGTCGTCAGAAATAATCGCGTCGAACGTAATGTCGCCGGCATCGAAATAGAGAATACGATTGCAGCGGACGTCTACGGCAATATCGCCAATGAGAACACGGGCGGTATCCTCGTCTTCAACATGCCTGATCTGCCACAGCCCGGCCACAGTACGCGGGTTTTCGGGAATACAGTGGTTGGTAACAATACGGATAATTTCGGCGCCGAGGGTACGCCCGTCGCCAGCGTGCCGGCCGGGTCCGGAATCGTCATCAACTCCAATGACAAAGTCGAAATATTCGATAACGATATTGCGGATAACAATACGGCCAACATCATTATCAGCAGTTACTACGCGACCGGTTTTCAGGGTACGCGTGAGATGGCTGCAAATTACGATCCGTATCCGGAGACGATTTATGTCTATGACAATCGCCTGTCCGGTGGAGGCTCATCCCCGGACGGCTTCGACCTGAAAGCACTCAAGGTCGCGATGTTCGGCTTGAGTGGCAGTCTTCCCGACATCTTGTGGGACGGCTACGTCAACACCGACAAGCTGGATGCGAACGGCAAGCATCTGCCTGAGTATGCAATTTGCATCGACAATAGTGGCGCCGAGATTTTGAACGCGGACTTGCCCAACGGCAGCAGCGATATAGTTATCGGTGCTGCTCAACACCAATGCCAGCATGAAAAATTGCCGGCCGTTGTTCTTGTCGCGCCGCTCGGTTAGCTGTGTACCGGTCATTCATTGCGATTGTTTGTTGCGCCTTGCTTGCCGCCTGTGAGCCGGTGTCCCGACCGATCGTTGTTCATCCCGCGGATGCCATTCCTGACACGCTTAGTGCGTGGGGCGTGGTGCTGGCTGACGGCGCTCGCTTTCGACTCAATGACGGCGTCGTGCCGTACGACCTGAATACACCACTGTTCAGCGACTACGCATTGAAAATGCGGACGATATGGCTGCCCGAGGGTAGCAGCGCCATTTATGAGGCGACGAGAGAGCTCGAATTTCCGGTCGGTACGATCATTAGCAAGACCTTTCACTATGAGAAGTCTACGCAATGGAGCGACGATTCATTCAGCGTTGTAAAGGCCGATCGCGAATCGTCGCTCGACGCGGCTGGGTTTCTGGATCTTGATCACTACGTGCTGGTCGAGACGCGCTTGTTAGTCCGTTATGCGTCGGGCTGGCGGGCCTATCCGTATGTTTGGAACAGGACTCAGGATGAAGCGTTCCTGGAACTTGCCGGCGACCAACGCGACATCGTACTCGTTGATGAGAATGGCGTAGAGAGCATCGCGTATATCGTCCCGGATGCGAATCAATGTGGTGGTTGCCACACGCCCGATCATAGCTCCAGGGAACTACGGCCGCTGGGCCCGAAAGCGTGGCAATTGAACCGCGACTATGGGTGGTGGGGCGACTCTGACAGTCAGCTTGATCACTGGGCAGCGGCCGGCCTATTAGAGCGCTTTGAGGAGGTGCCGCCATCGGGGTCGCGCTGGTCGCAGGCTGGTGAAGACTCATTAGAGACGCGCGCCAAGGCCTACCTCGATAGCAACTGTGCGCATTGCCATAACGCAGCGGGTGCGGCTGATACATCGGCCTTACACTTGAATCGCGATGCTCCGGTTGACCGCCACTATGGGGTCTGTAAAACACCGGTTGCAGTAGGTCGGGGCAGTGGTGATCGACCGTATGACATTTATCCCGGGCGGCCCGACGATTCAATTCTTCTGTATCGTATGCAACACTCGGATCCGGCCATCGCGATGCCGGAATTGGGCAGAGGCACCGTGCACGCTGAGGGTGTGGAAGTAATTCGCAGCTGGATTTCGAGTATGAACGGTGAGTGCTGAGACCTGTCCTATCTATAGGTGACTATCGGGCGGGATATGTTTTTGAGGACCGAATTTATGAAGAAAATGAGTTTGCTCATGTTGTTGTTCCTGGCGTCATCGCTCGTATCTGCGAAGCAGACCGTCAGAGAGTTTTCCGGCACCGGAGACGCGACGACAGCAACGTTTACCGTGCAGGCGCCCTGGCTGCTCGATTGGCGTCTGGATGGAGACTACGACAAGCTCATCGCCCTGGACATTGCCCTGGTTGACGGGCGTACAGGCCGGCATATTGGGCGCATCCTGCATACCAAGTACAAGGGCAACGGTGTCAAGCTTTTTGACGAAGGTGGTACCTACCAGCTGCGCATCAGTTCATCGCTGGCTCGCTGGCGCATACGCATTGATCAGATAACGGTCGAGGAAGCAGAGCTGTACACGCCGCGCCGAGCCAACTAGTCTTACCTTCAAATGAGTGATTACACTCAAAATAAGGGTAGCGCAGTCATCAGCTTCGCCGCCGTCATCGTCATTGTCATTGGCCTGCAGATGGCCAAAGATCTCCTTGTCCCTTTTCTGGTCGCGGCGTTTCTTGCGCTCATTACCGTTCGCCCGATGCTGTGGATGCAGAAAAATCGCGTGCCGGCAGTGCTGGCTGCATTAACTATCGTCACCGTGATCATGTTGATTCTCGCTGTTCTAGGCGCGATCGTCGGTACTTCGATCGCAGAATTTACAGCGGCCTTGCCGACCTATCAGGAACGGCTCGACGTCATCGTCGCGGGTTTTGTCGAGTTCATCGCCCGAATATTTGGCAGTGCAGATGCGCTGCAGTCTCTGGGTGACATGATTGACCCCGGTTGGGCGATGGGGCTGGCCGCCACAATTCTAAATAGTCTCAAGGATGTTCTGACGAACATATTTCTGATCATTTTTACGATGATCTTTATCTTGCTCGAAGCATCGACGGTTGAAACGAAAATTGCGGCAGCCTTCGGACGTAGTACGCAGTCACTGAAACGACCGCGTGTATTTCTCGCCAACCTTGGCAGCTATTTGGGCATCAAGACGATTGTCAGTCTGGCAACCGGAGTTGTGGCGGGCCTGCTCACGTGGGCGGTCGGTCTCGACTTCCCGTTGCTCTGGGCAATGCTGGCATTCCTGCTCAACTATGTGCCGAACATCGGGTCAATTATTGCCGCTGTCCCAGCCATATTGATGGCGCTTATTCAATTGGGACCGGGTGAGGCAATGGCGACAGCCGTTGGTTTTGTCGCGATTAATATAGTATTCGGTAACGTTATTGAGCCGCGCATGATGGGCTATGGCGTCGGCATTTCGCCGCTGATCGTGTTCATTGGCCTGGTTTTTTGGGGGTGGGTATTCGGCCCGGTAGGCATGTTGTTGTCGGTGCCACTGACGATGACGCTAAAGCTGGCCCTCGAAAGTGACAAGCGTACGCGCTGGATCGCTATTTTGATTGGATCTGAACGAGACGCTCAGCACGCGCTGGAACGACGCTCTGTAGCCTAGCCGTACTCGGCGTCCACCGGTTCCGTATCTTCAGCTAGTTCCAACAGATTAATCGCCACACCAACAAAGTCGGTGTCAGTAATAATACCGCGCAAATTGCCATCGGTAACGATCGGCAGGCAGCCAATCTGATGTTTTTCGATGAAAAGTGCCGCCTGGCGCAGACTGGCATGTTCGTCAATTGTCGCTATGTCTGTCACCATGATGTCCTTGACAAGAATCTCGGCGGCATGAATACGATTTTCCGGATCGCGCAGGACCGAGTCTGTCGCCGCCAGTACATTGGTCAGCGTCATCAAGCCAACGAGATGGGCATTTTCATCGACCACCGGTAAATGGTGGATGCGATGGGTATGCATCAAGTGTCGGGCCTCTGCGAGTGTCGCCGCGGGTGGCACAGTGATCAGGTCGGTGCTCATAATGGCTTCGATGCTGAACATAGTTTTTCCCTTTTTTTGGGTCTCCTCTTCTATATTGAGTCTATCCCGTGCGCACCCGCACGCCATTGCGATTAACACGTATGGCGCAGGAGGGGACCAGGGGCGAGCATAGCGATGCTACGGTGCCTGTAAAATACTGAGTATTTCTGCCGTATTGCGGTCCAATAAGCCATGGTTAATCGCATTCTTCTAGTAACTGTTGCGCTGCTGTCCACTGCGTCCGTCCACTCGCAAGAGCTTGATGCTAGTGCAATTGTTAGAGACGCCGTTAACCACTGGCGTGGCCTGGCCTCTGACAGCGTCATGACAATGGTGATTCACCGACCCGACTGGGAACGCTCGATGACGATGCGGGCCTGGACCAAGGGCGATGACCGGTCGCTCGTGCGGGTGCTTGAGCCAAAGAAAGACCGCGGCAACGGGACTTTGACCGATGACAACAGCATGTGGTCGTTCTCACCAAAAGTTAACCGGGTCATCAAAATACCGTCCTCGATGATGGGTCAGAGCTGGATGGGTTCGGATTTTTCCAACAAAGATGTCGCACGCGCTGACGATATTGTGGATGAGTACGATCACAGCATATTGAGCACCACGGAAGTTGATGGTGTGACGATTTATGAGATCGAGTCCATACCTCACGAAGACGCGGCAGTGGTTTGGGGCAGGGAGGTCCTGAACATTCGTAGTGACTATGTCGTCACGACGCACAGATTTTATGACCAGGACAACGAACTCATCAAGACGCTGACGTCACTCGAAATCGGAGAGATGGGCGGACGTACGATTGCCATGCGGCAGCGCATGAGCAAAGAAGAGTCACCCGAAGAGTGGACCGAAATTGCAGTCGACTCCATAGATTACGACGTCGAGCTCACAGACAGCTTGTTCACGCTGTCTAATCTGCGCAATCCCAGAGAGTAGGCCCCCATGGAGTGCCTGCTATGAATCTCGTTTTTCGTCTGGCCTGGCGCAATTTGTGGCGGCATCCTCGTCGAACCTGGCTCACGACGGGTGCGATGATGTTTTCCAACATGCTGCTCGTGTTCATGATTTCGCTACAGTTCGGCATGTACGGCCTCATGATCGATAACACCCTGCAGTCATTTACGGGGCATTTGCAGATTCAGGCGCCCGGATACATCGACGACCAAAAAATGCGCCAGACGGTGGCTAATATCGTGCCGCTCGCCGAGTCATTGCGGGCTGAGCTTCCCAACGAAAAGATCGCAGCGCGGGCTACAGGGTTTGCGCTCGTTTCCAGCCAGGACCGCAGTTATGGCATTGCAGTTTTCGGTGTCGAACCTGATTTTGAAGTGGATGTGTCAACGTTGCCCGGCCTGATTACGACGGGGCGCTATCTTGGCGAAAACGATGCGGCCGAAATAGTCATTGGCGCAGCACTTGCGCGCAACCTGCGCGTACTACTTGGCGATGAGTTGACTTTGCTGGGCAGTGGGCGTGACGGATCTTTTGCAGCGGCTGTCGTTAGTATTGTCGGCATATTCGATAGTGGCATCGCGGAGTTCGACCGCAGCATCAGCGAAATTCCGCTCGGACTGTTCCAGGACGTTTTCTACATGGATGGCAGTGGCCATCACGTCGTCATCAACCATGGCGAGATCGATGGCGTGGCGGAACTGCAAAGCCAGGTCGTCACACTGTTGCCGGCGGGCGAGGAATTGGCAGTGCATGACTGGGATGCTTTGCAGCCTGGTTTGCAGCAGGCGATCAAGGCGGATATGAGTAGCGCCTTTTTCATGTACGGCATTCTCGTCATTCTCGTGGCATTCAGCGTATTGAATACGCAGCTAATGTCGGTTCTTGAGCGTACCCATGAGTTTGGCATCGTTCTGGCATTGGGCCTGACGCCTGCGCGACTGGGGCGGCTGGTCGTGCTGGAGACCGCGATTATGGGCTTTCTGGGTTTGCTACTCGGTGCATTGCTGGGTGCCCTTGTGACCTACTGGTTTAGCATTAACGGGTTTGCCTATCCGGGCATGGACGAACTGGCTGCGAAGTTTAATCTGCCGGCGCGTTTCTTCCCGCAAGTATCGCCACTGCCGCTACTTATCGGTCCTATCGTGGTCTTCGTCTTCACGCTTCTCGCCGCGATATACCCAGCACTGCGGCTGCATAAATTGCAGCCGGTCGAAGCGATGCGGGCCGTCTGATGCATATGTTCGGAATTTTGACGCGTATGGCCTGGCGCAATCTATGGCGAAATCATCGCCGTACACTAATCATGTTACTGGCCA
>Ga0316191_10001862_pt1 | contig 15108 bp, 16 predicted proteins | sample Eddworburr2cm_MG_FD_204928 | JGI IMG/M metagenome (GOLD analysis project Ga0316191, IMG submission 204928) | Coastal sediment microbial communities from Maine, United States - Eddy worm burrow 2 cm | ecosystem: Environmental > Aquatic > Marine > Coastal > Sediment | place: USA: Maine...
CCAGCGTTGGCGTGGCGCTGCCAAGGACAACAGGTATGTCGAGGCGCTTCGCTCTGGCGATCGCCAGGTCGCGCGCTGAGTAGCGCAGACCTTCCTGTTGCTTGAACGAGTGATCGTGCTCTTCATCGACAATGATCAGACCCGGATTCGCAAGCGGCGTGAATATGGCGGATCGCGTTCCCACGATCAGCCGTGCCGCGCCAGAAGCTGCCGCACGCCAGGCGGCAAGGCGCGCCGTGTCGGTTAATCCGGAATGCAGCAAGGCCGGCTCCAGGCCGAGCCGCTCCCTGAGTCGTGTGACCAGCTGTGGCGTCAGACCGATTTCCGGCACGAGCACCAGCGCTTGCCTGCCGCGCTCGAGAACGTCCTGCAGACGCTGCAGATAGACCTCGGTTTTGCCGCTCCCGGTCACGCCATCGAGCAGGTAGACACCAAACTGGTCGCTTTCGCGCAAAGTCGCGAGTGCCTGTTCCTGATCTTGATTCAGCTTCGGCCCGTCGCGTTTGTCTGCGACGTCATTTTCATCGAAGTCGGCGGCCTTGGTCTCGAAGTACGTGATCAGCGCCTTTTCGGCGAGGCCTTTCGCGGCGCGACGCCAGTTTGGCAACTGCTCGACCAGGCTGTCAGTCTCGAGGCCATCATCGCCGGCGTCCAGCAAAGTCATCAGCAACTCAGCCTGCTTCGGCGCCCGCAGCGACAGTTTCTCGATGTCGAAATGGCTGGCCTGGCTAGTCGCCGCAACCATCGCGACAACCGGGTGTAGTGATTTCCCTTGTCGAAGCAGCGTTGGTAGTGCGGCCGCAACGACTTCGCCGATCGGGTGGTGGTAGTAGTCACTTGTAAACCGAATCAGCCATAAGTCGTCGGCGGAAAGTATCGGCGTACTGTCGAGCACCTCCCGGCAGCGCTTCATTTTGGCGACCGGGATATCCGATTCTGCGGCGATGTCGACAACGACGCCAACCTGCTCGCGGCGCCCAAAAGGCACACGAATACGGCATCCGACCGCCGCTGTTTGTCCGGATGCGGCGGGCAGGTAGTCGAATTCGCGCGACAACGGCACGTTGATTGCGACTTTGAGTATGGTGTTATCGCTCACGCTGTATTACATAATCCCATGAATTTAATCGCCCGCCCCTGTCAACTGCTACGCAGGCAGCACGTTATTAAGGGAAGACAACTTAGATCAACACGTGGTGGAGTCAAGGGATATGACGGCAGACGCACTGGTTTTTGCGGTATCTTGCACTGCGAAACCAACAGGAGCACGGGTGCTGCAAAAGGAACGGCAACTTGGTGAGTTTTTGGCCGAGGTAGAGCGGCGTGCTTTGCGGATCGCGGAGATCGCGGTGCGCGACCGTGACGAGGCGCTGGACCTGGTGCAGGATGCAATGATCAAGCTGGCCCGAAACTACGGTGGCAGGAATAGCGAAGAATGGCCGCCCCTGTTTTATCGGATCCTGCAAAACGGTGTGCGGGACTGGCATCGCCGTCAGGCGGTCAGGAATCGTGTGATGGTCTGGTTTCAGAAGGCGAAGCCTGAAGACAGTGACTATGATCATATAGCAGCGGCGCCAGATCCTAACGGCCGCGCGCCGGATGAAGAGCTGCAGAACAGCGAGGCGATGCAGGACATGGAGCTTGCAGTACATGAGTTGCCGGTGCGGCAACGGGAGGCCTTTATGTTGAGAACTTTTGAAGGTCTCGACGTCGCGGCAACGGCTGTAGCGATGGGCTGCAGCCAGGGCAGCGTCAAGACACACTATTCGCGAGCGGTGCATACGCTGCGCGATAAGCTCGGAGAGCATTGGCAATGAAGAAAACTGACGAACAACTGGCAGAGCAGGCGAAGGCCACGTTCGATGCGTCGGTCGACAGGCTCGACGCGGCAACACTGTCGCGATTGAACCGTGGACGGCAGGCGGCACTCGATGAAATCGGGCGCCGTGACCGCGACTGGATGCGCTGGATGCCGGCCGCAGGTGTGGCAGCGGCTGTGGTGTTGGCCGTGTTTACGATGCGCGGTCCGGCCGAGGTCGATGTCATGACCGCGCCGGCGACCGACCTGGAAATACTGCTGAGCGAGGAGAGTATCGAAATGCTCGAGGAACTCGAATTCTACAGCTGGCTGGATACAGAGGACCTCGAAGGCGACGGAGACCTTGGATAAGCGCGGCCTGACGCCTCTGCTGTACGGACTGCTGCTGTGCTTTTCGTGCGGCGCGTTCGCTGAAACAGGCGACGAAGAGGTTCCGGAGATGGATTTTCTTGAATACCTCGGAATGTGGGAGGTATCTGATGAGGACTGGCAACTGCTCAATGAAGAGCCGCTTGCCGGCAAAGACGAACGGAGCGATCCCGTACCGGAAGGTGAAGAGTCGACGGAGACAGAAGATGAAGGCTAAGTTTATTTTAGGTGTTGCCTGCCTGTTGTTGCAGAGTTCATTGGCGATAGCCGACGACGACATCAGCTGGGACAGCCTGGGCGCAACACAGCAGCAGGTCCTGTCGCAGTTCGCTGAGGAGTGGGATGCGATGCCTGTGGAGCGTCGCGAGCGGCTCGCAAAGGGCGCGGATCGCTGGGCCGGCATGACACCAGAACAGCGCGAAGGCGCTCGTTCGCGCTTCTCGGACTGGAATGGTTTGTCGGATCAGCGCCGCGCACGCATTCGTGAGCTCTATGAGGAATACAGGGGTCTTTCTCCCGATGAACAACGCAGAATTCGTGAAAATTTCCGTCAATTCAAGCGTATGGATCGCGAGCGCAAGGAGAGAATGCGCGATCGCTACCGCAATATGACGCCCGAGCAGCGGCAGCGCGCTCGCGAGCGTATGCGTGACCGGCCGAGACCCACCAGGCGCGACTAATACGCATAATACGTATGCGGTTTGCTTTGTGCCGATTGACCAGCTCCGTTAAACTGCCGCAGTCCTAACGGAGGGGTATGTATGAGGATCGGTGTACCGAAGGAAATTCATGCAGGCGAGCGGCGTGTCGCGACGACACCCGAAGTTGCCGCGCAACTCATCAAGCTTGGCTATAGCGTCACCGTAGAAGCAAATGCTGGCGCGGCCGCCAACTACGGCGATGAGTCCTATAAAGCAGCTGGCTGCGAGCTCGCCTCGTCGGCAGACGATGTCTGGTCGAATTCCGACATAATTCTCAAGGTTCGTGGTCCAGAGGGTGATGAAGCCGGGAAGCTGCGTGCCGAGCAGACACTGATCAGCTTCCTCTGGCCAGGGCAAAACCCTGAATTGCTGCAGCAACTGACAGATAGCGGCGCGACCGCCATGTCAATGGACTGCGTACCGCGTATTTCACGCGCGCAAAAAATGGATGCGCTGAGCTCCATGGCCAATATTGCGGGCTATCGATCGGTCGTTGAGGCCGCGCAGCTTTTCCCCCGGTTCTTCACGGGCCAGATTACGGCCGCCGGCAAGGTTCCACCAGCCAAAGTCATGGTGATCGGTGCCGGCGTCGCCGGACTCGCTGCGATCGGCGCCGCGAAGAGCATGGGCGCCATTGTTCGCGCTTTCGATACCCGTCCAGAGGTTAAAGAGCAAGTCGAGAGTATGGACGCTGAGTTCCTGATGCTCGACTTCGAAGAAGACGAGGACGGCTCCGGCGAAGGCGGTTACGCCAAGACGATGAGCAAAGAATTCATCGACGCGGAAATGGCACTGTTCAGAGAGCAGGCTAAGGAAGTCGACATCATTATTACGACCGCACTGATTCCGGGCAGACCCGCGCCGAAGTTGATCATGGCTGACATGGTGCATTCGATGAAGGATGGTAGCGTCGTCGTCGACCTGGCAGCTGAACAGGGCGGTAACTGCGAGCTTACTGAAGCCGAGAAGATCGTCGTGACCGACAACGGCGTTTCAATCATCGGTTACACCGATTTGCCAAGCCGCATGGCGGCACAGTCCAGCCAGCTCTATGCAACCAATTTGAGACATCTGCTGACGGACATGACGCCGGAGAAAGATGGTGAGGTTGTAAATAATTTCGAAGACGAAGTTGTCCGCGGTGCCACGGTCTGTAAGGGCGGCGAGACAACCTATCCACCACCTGCACCTAAGCTCTCGGCCGCACCCAAAAAGGCGGAGCCCGCACCGGCCCCGGCTGTCGTTGAAAAGAAGCCCTCGGTCATGGGTCCGATCATCGGAATGATTGCTGCCGGTATCGCACTGCTCGGACTCGGTGCTGTAGCACCGGAGTCGTTCATGGCGCACTTCACGGTCTTCGTGCTGGCCTGCTTTGTCGGCTACATGGTGATCTGGAATGTTTCACCGGCACTGCACACGCCGTTGATGAGTGTGACGAATGCCATCTCCAGCATCATCGTGATCGGCGCACTGTTGCAGATAAGCTCTACCAACAACGTCATCATGTGGGTCGCTGCTGCGACAGTTCTTTTAACGAGCATCAATATCGCGGGCGGTTTCGCCGTCACGCGCCGCATGCTCGAAATGTTCCGTAAGTGAGGTTGGGATGATGAGCCAAGGCATCGTTACAGTGTCGTACATCATTGCGACTATTCTATTTATTCTGGCGCTGGGTGGATTATCCAACCAGGAGACCGCAAGGCGCGGCAACTGGTACGGCATCATCGGTATGATGATTGCGCTGCTGGCGACGATTTTCGGCGTTGTCGAGCGGCACTACGAAATCCTGTTGGTCGCGTTGCTGATTGGTGGAACCATCGGCATCATTCTCGCCCGACGTGTGCAGATGACACAGATGCCGGAACTGGTTGCTGTTCTGCATAGTTTGGTCGGTGCCGCGGCGGTTGCTGTTGGTTACGCGAGCTTCATGGATCCCGGCAGGCTTTCACACTTTGCCGGCGTTGAGCTGACGATTCACGATATCGAGACCTACCTTGGTATTTTGATCGGTGCAGTAACCTTCTCGGGTTCCGTCATCGCATTCGGCAAGTTGTCCGGGCGCATAGGCGGCAAACCGCTCACGCTGCCGGGGCGACACTGGTTTAATCTGGCCCTTTTGATCGGCGCAATCTGGTTCGGCCGCGAATTTGTAATGCAATCGGCGGCCGGCGGCGGTATGCAGCCGTTGGTGATCATGACTGTCATCGCGCTCATTTTTGGCATTCATATGGTCATGGCGATTGGTGGTGCCGACATGCCGGTAGTTGTGTCAATGCTGAACAGTTATTCGGGTTGGGCGGCATCGGCGACCGGCTTCATGTTGGGTAATGACCTGTTGATCGTAACGGGTGCGCTGGTCGGATCCAGCGGCGCCATCCTCAGCTACATCATGTGTCGCGCAATGAACCGCAAGTTCCTTGCGGTCATCGCAGGTGGCTTCGGAACCGGTGGCGGCACAGGCGTGAGCAGCGCCGGCGGCGAAGACCAGGGAGAGGTCATGCCGATCGATCCGCAGGAGACAGCAGAGCTGCTGGCCAATGCGAAGGAAGTCATGATCATTCCTGGCTACGGAATGGCTGTTGCGCAGGCGCAGCACACGGTTTACGAAATCACGAAAGCATTGCGAGCGAAGAAGGTTAACGTGCGCTTTGGCATCCACCCCGTCGCCGGGCGTATGCCTGGCCACATGAACGTCCTGTTGGCGGAGGCCAAGGTGCCGTATGACATCGTGTTCGAAATGGACGAGATCAACGAAGACTTTCCCAAGGTCGATGTTTCGGTCGTAATCGGCGCGAATGACATCGTTAATCCGTCAGCATTGACAGATCCGGACAGTCCAATTGCGGGAATGCCGGTACTTGAGTGCTGGAAAGGAAAAACTTCGATTGTATTGAAACGCAGCATGGCAACGGGCTATGCGGGCGTACAAAATCCGCTGTTTTTCCTTGAGAACTCGCGGATGTTGTTTGGCGATGCCAAAGAAACTCTCGATGAGGTGTTGAAGGCTCTCTAAAGTTTGTCATAATCGGAGCATACCCACAGGGGACGGATATGCTCGCAGGAATTGCATCCGATATTTCGCAACAGGTGCTGCGCACGGATGTTGCCGGAATGCCGCTTGAGTGGATCGACTACCGCGACGCGGTTCGTCTTTATCACTCCGAGCAGGTTGCGTATGACTGTGGCACCCTCTTGTACACGGTCTTTGGCGGTCATAGCTCACTGAACGGTCGGCGCAGTCGTATTAATGTGAACTCGATTATTGCGACTCATGGCACGAGTCAGGGCCTGTCCCGAAACCGCGATCAGTACGTGCCGCCCCTCAATAACCGAACTCTCTTCAAGCGTGACGCGAATCTTTGTCTGTATTGCGGTAATCGATTCATGACTCGCGATCTGACGCGTGATCATATAACTCCGGTATCGCAAGGCGGGCGTGACAGATGGAGTAACGTCGCGACAGCATGCCGACGCTGCAATAATTTCAAAGGTGGTCGAACACCTGAGCAGGCCGCCATGCAGCTAATTGCTGTTCCGTTCACACCGAACTACGCGGAGTACATTTATCTGAAGGGTCGTCGTGTCCTGACCGACCAAATGCAATATCTGCTGGCGCACATCCCGCGCTCGAGCCCATTGCATGCGCGACTCAGCGATCATCTCTCGGGTGGAGAGGACATCGTTGAGGTGCAATTTCATGACTGAAGGGGCGCCTCGTAGCGCCTTAGACTGATGCAGTATCTCATTGATGCCAGCGTCTACGTGTTTCGCGCGTATTACTCGATGCCTGACGATATGGTCGACGATGCCGGTAACCCGATAAATGCGCTGTACGGATTCTGCCGATTCATCGGCGATTTCATGGAGCAGGTTACACCCGAGTATGTTGCCGTGATGTTCGATCAAAGCATGACGGAATCATTTCGGACTGAAATCTACCCGCTCTACAAAGCTAATCGCGACCCGGCACCGCCTGACCTGATCAGGCAGTTTGAACAGTGCCGACGATTTGTGCGTGCGCTCGGTGTGATGGAGCACAGCAGCCCGGTCTATGAGGCGGATGATCTGATCGGTACGCTGGTGCATCATGGCCGTGCCGCGGGCCGGGCATCGACGATCGTTACCCGCGACAAGGATCTCACGCAGCTTCTTAGCAAGCAGGATGTGTTCTGGGACTTTGCGGGCAAGGGCAAACTGCGTTACGAACAGATTCCGGATTCTTTTGGAGTCTGGCCCGAACAGATCGCTGATTTCCTCGCGCTGGCTGGCGACGCGGTCGACAATATCAAGGGCGTTCCGGGTGTCGGAAAAAAAACAGCGTCAGTCTTACTAGAGCATTTCGGCAGTCTTGATGCGATTTACGCCAACCTGGACAAGGTGCATGAAGTGAATGTTCGAGGGTCAAAAACGCTTGGCGCGAAACTCGATACACACCGCGATGACGCCTTCCTTGCGCGCCGACTTACCGGAATCGCCTGCGACGCGCCTATGGATGACATCGAAAACCTGCTGCAACCGTCTGCGCCACGGCTTGGCGAAATCAATGCGCTATTTGACGAAGCGGGAATCGGAATGGCATTGCGGCGTCAGGCGGAACGCCTGTCGGATATTTATCGCCACTAGTCGGAACGGGACCAGACATGCCTGACTGGTCAGAGATAAGAGCTGAGATGCAAGCTGCCGGCGTTAGTTTGCCGGCAAATGCAGTGCCTTCCCCCGTTAGCGGTGGAGACATCAGCGCTGCGTGGCATCTTCCCACAGGCTTTGGCGGCCTGTTCATCAAGACCGGCCCGCTGTCTTCTGCTGACATGTTCGCGGCTGAAGCTGACGGACTTGCGGCTATCGCTGCCAGCGAAGCGATTCGCGTCCCCGCTGTCGTCGCGCTTGGGCAGACAGACTCAACGTCTTATCTGGCGCTTGAGTGGCTGGAGTTCGAGCGCGCTGACGACAGGGTGGAAGCGCGCCTTGGGGAACGACTTGCAGCAATGCACCGCACGACGGCATCACGATTCGGCTGGCATCGGGATAATACGATCGGGTTGACGCCACAGCACAACGCGCCGAGCGACAGCTGGGTGGATTTTTTTCGTGAACACAGACTCGCTGTCCAGTTTCGGATGGCCGCCGACAATGGATTTGGTGGCAGCCTGCAGTTAGAAGGGGCGCGGCTCTTGAAGCGACTGCCCGTCTACTTCGACGCTGAACCGCCAGAAGCATCGCTGCTGCACGGGGACCTGTGGGGAGGGAACTGGGCGTGTTGCGCTGCTGAGCCGGTGATTTTCGACCCGGCGGTGTACTCCGGCGACCGGGAAACAGACCTCGCGATGTCGCGGCTCTTCGGCGGCTTCGGAGCAGCATTTTACGATGCCTACGAATCGAGTTGGCCGCTGCGAGACGGTCACAGGGAGCGTCGGCGCCTCTATCAGTTGTACCATGTGTTGAATCACCTGAACCTGTTTGGCAGTGCGTATCTCGGCCAGGCCATGCGATTGATCGGTGAATTACACTAGGAGCTAAGAGGAAACTCGCTAAGATCGGCCGATTCGTCGACCTCGTATTTCTCACCCAAAAAATCTTCTTCGAAGGCGTATAGCGTCGTACCTTCCGGCGCATGGATTGCGACAAACGCCCCTTCAAATCCCGGAAACTTGTCGAATTTCATACCGTGCTGTTCGAGCAGCCCCATCAAGCCGTGCCTGTCGGGGCTCTTGAAGCAAAGCGATGGTCCCGTCAGGGCAATACTCTCAGACAATCCGAGTGGAACGCCATCGGCATCGAAACGCATGTGAGTTGTGGGTTCTTCGCGTACTTCCAGCAAGTTCGGAGCAATGGGTGCCCAAAATTTCGCAGCGTGCAGCACTTCCCGGGCTGGCAATGTCAGCTCGAACCATCGACCACACAGGGAGTCATGCTGGGTCTCCTCGCTGTGGTTGAATGTCCGTGCTTCGAGCATGGTCACCGTGTGCCCGTCGCGGTCCGCGAATCGCAATTCGTTGAAGGCATCTTCGTCCAGCTGCATATAGCTGAATTCGAAACCATGGTCGGTCATCGAACGCGCGTGCTTGGCGAGGTCCTGTTGTACGAAGGTAACGGCTGGCGCATCGAAGTCTCGATCATGCAGGCCGATCGTCAGTTCTCCGTCGCTGACGACAGCATACTTGTGCGACCACATGTCGCCGATTGGTAGCTCAACGAATCCGAGGGTCTTGTAAAAGAAAAGGGACTCGAGGATATCCGGCGTTCGTACCGAGAACTCCAGGAATCGACCGATAGTGCTCATGCGGCGGCACCTTTTGCCCTCGCTCGTTCGCGCGACTTGTTGAGTTCGACCGGGTCTTCTGCGTCGGCCCAGCCAGCGATGTGGCGGGACACCAGCTGCTGCAGGAGGTCAACATGATCGTCGCGCGCATTTAGTGACGGGATGTAGTGCAGTGATTGCCCACCGGCTTCAGTGAAAAACTCGGCATTCTGCATCGCGATCTCCTCGAGCGTTTCGAGGCAGTCAGTTGCGAAGCCGGGACATACGACGTCGAGCCGGCCCAGGCCCTGCTCGCCGAGCTTCATAACTGTCTTGTCTGTGTAAGGCGTAAGCCACTCTTCCCGACCGACTCGAGATTGAAATGAGAGCATCCATTCCTGATCCGAAAGCCCCAGTGATTCCGCGAGTAATCTGCCGGTTTTTTGGCACTGACAGTGGTATGGGTCGCCGTTCATCAAGGTGCTTTTCGGGACACCATGAAACGACATTAACAGTAGGTCGCCGCGACCATTTTCAGCCCAGCTCTCTCGTACGCTGGTGGCGAGAGCCTCGATGTATGCCGGTGCATCGTGATAATTATTGATGAATCTGAGTTCAGGTAACCAACGATAGGTGCAGAGAGCAGCGACGACGCGATCAAAAACCGGCGCCGTCGTTGTCCCCGAGTATTGCGGGTAGAGCGGAATTGTGAGGATGCGCCGCACACCGTTCGCGATTAGCTTGTCAATCGCGTTGCGAATCGATGGTTCGCCGTATGTCATCGCGAGTTCGACGTTTATCTCGGTACCGGACTCCGCGGCAAGACGCTCACGAAGCTTGCTCGTAACCGCCTGTGAGTAAACCATCAAGGGCGAACCCTGCTCCGTCCAGATCTTCCGGTATGCCTCTGCAGAGCGTGCAGGGCGGATTACGAGGATGATCAGATTGAGTATCAACCACCACAGCAGGCGCGGATATTCGACGACTCGCGCGTCGGAGAGAAACTCTTTGAGGAAGCGACGTACCGGCCCGCTGGTCGGCGCTTCTGGCGTGCCGAGGTTAACGAGAAGGATTCCAGTGGACGATGGAATTCCGTGCTCAAAATTTGCTGTTGACTGGTACTTCGGCATAGTTCCCGGGCCGCTGTTGAACGCAGCCAACACTACTTTAAAGGGCAGTCGTATGCCAGCGAATGCCGCTATAATTGATTGTCTTAATTGAGAATATTCAAAGTGAAGGGCTCATGAGCATACCGACATCCGAAAAGCAGCCGACAGCTGAGCGCTGGACACTATTGCGTGATCTCGGCGTCTTGCAGGTGAAACTGATTGTGGATGGCCTGCGCGATCTTGTGCTGGTTCCGGCGTCCCTGATAGCCGGCATTATCAGCATTGCGAGCGGCAGGGACGGTAAACCCGGCCCGCAGTTTTACCAACTGCTGTCCTGGGGCAAAGAAAGTGAGGTATGGATCAACCTGTTTGGCGCCGTGAAAAATGCGCCAGAGGAAGTTGTGCAGCCACAACACTTCGGCAATCAGGACATCGATGAAGTGGTCGGGCGACTCGAGAAATTTGTCGTGGACGAAGCGAAGCGCGGCGGACTAACCTCGCAGGCGAAAGACCGGCTCGACAGGATCCTCGATGCCATGCAGCGCAAGAAAAGGGCGGACTAGCTTTATGTGCCAGGCGGCGCGGCGCTGTCGGTCGCTACACCCGGGCGCTGTCTGTTGGTGATTTCTTCACGCGTAATTTGGGCTGCTGCGTCTCGCTCTGCCTTGGTGGTGCATACCTTTCGGCCAAGTCGCGATCCCATGTCCGGCTCTCTTTGGCACATGATGCCCTCCGGGTTTGCTGCTGAAAGCCCATCGGCGTTCTCGTCAGCAGGAGTTTGCGCGCAGCCCAGCGCGAAGACGACGCTTGATACTGCCAGTAACCTGATTGTGTTCATCGGCTCTCTCAAAATAGTGTAGTCCGATACTAGCAAAAAGCACGAGCAGCGGCGGATACCCTGCTGCTGCATTGCAGCATCAGGTTCGCTCAGGCGGATTCCATGATGGCGGAAATACCCATACCGCCAGCGGTACAAATCGAAATCAGACCGCGGCCAGAACCCTTTTCATGCAACAGCTTGGCCATGCTTGAAACGATGCGCGCGCCGGTTGCTGCGAACGGGTGGCCGATGGCGATGCTGCCGCCTTTTACATTCAGGCGCGCGAGGTCGATTGGACCCATGGGCTGGTTGCGTCCGAGCTTGGTGCGGCAAAATTCCTCTGACTGCCAGGCCTTCAATGTAGCGACGGCCTGCGCAGCAAACGCCTCGTGAATTTCGTAAAAATCGAAATCCTGAAGATTGAGATTCGCTTCCTTCAGCATATCCGAGACCGCATAAGCCGGAGCCAGCAGCAGGCCCTCATCGTTGACAAAGTTGATCGCTGCTACCTTGGCAAACGTCAGGTAGGCCATGACGGGAAGGTTCTTCTTGCGCGCCCAGTCTTCTGATGCCAGCAAAACGGCGGCGGCACCATCGGTTAGCGCGGTGCTGTTGCCCGCCGTCATCGTTCCTTCGCCGCTCTTGTCGAAAGCCGGCTTGAGTGTCGCCAGTTTTTCAAACGTCGAGTCACGTCGAATATTGTTGTCTTCTTCTGCGCCTTCGAACGGCACGACGAGATCGTCATACCATCCCGCATCGTAGGCTGCAGCGGCCTTGATATGGCTCGATAGTGCGAGCTGGTCCTGATGTTCGCGCTGTACGTCCCACTGCTTTGCCGTGATCTCGGTGCTCTCACCCATGGACAAGCCCGTGAGTGGTTCTTTGACCCCCGGAAACTGCGGTTTGAAGTGCCCCGGCCGAATCCTGAAAATCGCTTTGATGCGATCCAGTGGTGAATGCGCCCGGTGGATGGCCATCAGAATTTCCCGGTACTCATCGGGATAGACAACAGGCGCGTCACTAACGGTGTCAGTGCCACCGGCAATACCGGCTTCGATCTGGCCAAGAGCGATCTTATTGGCAATCATGATCGCGGCTTCAAGACTTGTGCCGCAGGCGCGCTGCAAATCAACGCCCGGCGTACGGAATGACAGGCCGCATTCAATCACGCTTTCGCGGGCCAGATTCCAGTCTTTGGAGTGCTTGATGACAGCGCCGAGGGCAACATCGCCCAGCGTCTGACCCTTCAGATCGAATTTGTTCACCACGCCTTGCAGCGCGGCAACCATCAAGTCCTGGTTTGTCTTGTTCTTGTAAACAGAGTGCGAGCGGCAAAAGGGAATTCGCGATCCTCCAACCACTGCAACTCGTATAGCTCGTCCGTCGTGCAACATGCCTGTCTCCGTTCTGGATTGTTACGTAGGGCGCGCCAAACTTTACACCATTCAGCGGCGTGACCGTAGGATAAGATGCGCGAATGGTAGATTTCAAAGCAGGCGAGTTCAGGGCACAGGCAAAAGCCCTGTTGCGTCTCGGCGGCCCGCTAATCGTGAACAATCTGGCGGTCGCGGGCATGCATTTCGCAGATGCGGTAATGGCTGGCAGTATTGGCGCCCGGGAGCTGGCGGCAGTCGCAGTCGGTGGTAGCTTCTGGTTTCTCGGCTTTACGGCGTGTCTTGGTATTCTGATGGCGATCTCGCCGATCGTCGCCCGGCACTTTGGGGCCGGCGACTACGATTTGATCGGCCGCTACACCCGCCAGGGAATGTACCTGGCAGTTCTGATGGGCGTTCCGTTGATCTTGCTGGGGCAATTCGCAGCAGCGCCGCTGCTGGAAAGGTTTGGCATCGATCCCGAGTTTCGCGACCTCACGGTCGGTTACGTCAGCGCGATCATGTACGGAGCGCCGGGGATATTCGTTTTTCTTGCATTGCGCTTTACGACAGAAGGAATCGGTCACATGCGACCGATCATGTTTACGTCCGTCTTCGCACTGATTTGCAACGTCTTCCTGAATTACGTGCTGATGTTCGGCCATTTCGGTGCGCCGGCAATGGGTGCGGTTGGCTGTGGCTACGCCAGCGCGATTTCCATGTGGATCGTGATGTTCGCGCTGGCTGCTTACATGATATTTAACCGTCACTATCGCCCGTTCCACATTTTCTCGCGGATCGCGCCGATGCGTCTCGATGTTTTCAGGGAAATTATCGTTCTGGGTATTCCCATAGCCATTACGATAACCGCGGAAGCGGGGCTGTTCTCGGCGGTTTCGATATTGATGGGAACACGAGGTACAGAAATTACCGCCGCACATCAGATCGCGATCAATTTTTCATCGACAACTTTCATGGTTCCGTTGGCGCTTAGCGGCGCGACAACCGTGCTGGTCGGGCAGCTGCTCGGTGCGGGGAAAATGCGCCAGGCGCGACTGACCGGATGGGTCGGCGTGCTGCTATGCGCAGGATTCATGACTATCTCGGCAGCGTTTCTGCTGATCTTCCGGGATTCTGTAGTGGCGATCTACACCGATGACCCAGCCGTTACGGGGATAGCGGTCAGTCTGTTATTAATGGCCGCGATTTTTCAAATTGCGGATGGGGTCCAAATCGGCTCGGCAGCAGCGTTGCGTGGGTACAAGGACACCAGCGTGCCAATGGCCGTCAATTTGTTCGCGTTCTGGGTGCTGGCTTTCCCGCTTGCCTATCTCGCAGCGATTACGTACCAAGCGCCGCCGAACTACATCTGGGCCGGTTTCGTTGTTGGTCTGGGTGTGGCCGCGATTCTCCTGACCTGGCGTTATCACAGGCTGTCGACCCGTGTGTCGCTGAATGCGGCAGGCTGATTTATCCCTGTCCGAAGTCCGGACTGTCGCCAGCAAGGTACTCTGCCTCTTCGGCGGTGTTTTCACGGCCGAGCAGAGCATTGCGGTGAGGAAAACGCCCGAACTGGTCGATGATGTCTTTGTGCAGCTCGGCAAATTGCGCGACGGTCAGGAAGGTCTCGCGATAGGTAGGCGATACCGCTTCGGCCAGGCGATTGTAGAGTTCGACCGACTTCGCCTGCACCCTTTTTGACTCTGCGTGCTGCAACGGCATGTAGAAGAAAACCCGCTGTATCGGCGTGAGTCCCTTGTCCTTCTTTTCCATAGCGCCTTCGACGCAGAGCTTCAGCGCAAGTTTGTCTTTGGAGAACGCCTCGGCAGTTCCTCTGTAAATATTACGGCGAAACTGATCGATCAGGATGATCAACGCCAGTCGGCCGTGGGGCTCAGCGGCCCAATGATTGAGTTTGCCTTCGCACGCAGCCTCGACGTCATCGGCAAATTCCTTCTCGATCTCGTGGTCGAATACCGCGTCCTCGCTAAACCAGATATCCATACGTCGATCGATTTGCGGCGCGGACAGTGCTTGTTCCTTAAACCAGAATGCCAGGATGAACTCGATCCGCGACTGATCTTCATCAGTGATGCTCGCATCCATGCTTTCACTCAGTAGTTTTACGGACATTTATCAAATTCCTGGCGAATTCAGAGCATAGTGTGCGGTGTGTGGTGACTTGTCGTCGCTGCACTGCGTCACTACTGCGTCACTAGGGCGTGGAGAATGCTACGCTCGAAAATGCGACGTCGGTCACATTTCGCGCTTATACGAGCAATTTCCGCCGCAGTTATCAGTAGACTTTAGCAGATGAAATGGATTGTCACTCAAATTAGCCGCCGAATCAGAAGCCGCAATATTATTGTGTTTGCTGCGGCTCTGCTGCTCACCGCAGCTTGCGGTGGGCCGGGGACGCCCCCCGAGGAAGAGCTCCGGCAATGGGTAAGTTCCGCACAGGCAGCGGCAGAAGCCAAAGAGCGTCGCGCGATGCTTGATTTGATTTCGCCTGACTATGCGGACGGACGCAACTACAAGCGTGACGATATAGGCGACATGCTGCGAGTCTATTTCTTGCGGCAAAACAACATTACGTTGCTTACATCGATTGACGAGATCCGCTTGTATGGAGACTCGGCCGCCGAAATCGATATGACGGTTGGCATGGCTGGCACCAAC
>Ga0316191_10001868_pt1 | contig 15088 bp, 12 predicted proteins | sample Eddworburr2cm_MG_FD_204928 | JGI IMG/M metagenome (GOLD analysis project Ga0316191, IMG submission 204928) | Coastal sediment microbial communities from Maine, United States - Eddy worm burrow 2 cm | ecosystem: Environmental > Aquatic > Marine > Coastal > Sediment | place: USA: Maine...
ACCTCGCCTATCCCCTCTACCAGCCAGCTGCCGCTGGGGCCGATTTCGCCGGTTTCGATAAACCCGGCGAGCACCGAGCCCTGGGGATCGGCGAGCACGATATCAACGGTTGGCGCCTCGCGGGCAAAGTAACGCGTCAGTCCGGTGATCGTGCCAGAGGAGCCGACACCGACGACAACGGCGTCGAGCGCATGGTCCATGTCATTCCATATCTCCGGCGCGGTCGTCTCCTCGTGCGCTTTGGGATTGTCGGGATTGCCGAACTGGTTGATGAAGTAAGCATTCTTCTCGGCGGCGATACTCGCGCCCAGATCCTGGTAATACTCCGGATGGCCCTTGGCCACATCCGAACGGGTCAGCACGACCTCGGCGCCCATGGCGCGCAGGTTGAAGATCTTCTCCTGGCTCATCTTGTCGGGAAGCACCAGGATCAGCCGGTAGCCTTTTTGCGCCGCCACCAGCGCGAGTCCGAGCCCGGTGTTGCCGGCCGTGGCTTCGACGATGGTATCGCCAGGCTTGAGATCACCACGTTTCTCGGCCTCTGCGATCATACTGAGCCCGATGCGGTCCTTGATAGAACCAGCCGGGTTTTGCAGCTCCAGCTTCAGGTAGAGCTCGCATACACCGGTGTCGAGACGACTGACCCGCAACAGCGGCGTATTGCCAATCATTTCGAGCGTGTTGTTGTAGATCATCGCCCCCTCTCCTCCCGCAATGCTGCGCGTATTCTACTGAAAGGCCGGGTAATATATCGCCATGTCCGCGATCAATGCCCTTCTGCCGTGCGTCAGCGCGTTACTTGCCGAGGCAGGCGACGACCTCGCCGCTACCAGCGATACACCGCGCCTTGATGCCGAATTGCTCCTTGCATTCGTACTACAGGTACCGCGTAGCTATCTTTTTGCCCACCCGGAGGAACGGCCCGGCAAGGAGGCTTTTGCGATCTTTCGTGATCTCGTCAGCCGCCGCAAGGCCGGCGAGCCCGTTGCCTACATCACCGGTCTGCGCGAATTCTGGTCGCTGGACCTGGTCGTAAACCGGCACACGCTTATTCCTCGCCCGGACACCGAAACGCTGGTCGCGACGGCACTGGATCTGATCACGGGCTGCTGCGAGCCGCATATTGCAGATCTGGGCACGGGCAGCGGCGCAATAGCGCTGGCGCTGGCGCGCGAGCGGCCCGACGCAGACATCGTCGCCACCGATGCCAGCGAAGAGGCCATCGCGCTGGCGCGCTTCAACTGCGGTCGGCTGGGACTCGGCAATGTCGATTTTATCTGTGGCGACTGGTTCGCTGCAGTGCCCGGCGGGAAATTCGACCTGGTCGTCAGCAACCCGCCCTATGTTGCCGTCGACGACCCCCACCTCCTGAACGCCGATATCCGCTACGAACCGATAAACGCGCTGGCCGCCGGCCGCGACGGACTCGACAGCATCAGGCATATCGTTGCCACGGCGCCCTCGTATCTGCGCCCCGGAGGCTGGCTGGTAATTGAGCATGGCGACCGTCAGGGCGAAAGCGTGAGAACCCTGCTGGCCGCGGCGGGGTTTGAGCAGGTCGCCACCGTCAAGGATTTTGCCAGCCGCGATCGGGTCGGCTGTGGCCGTGCCGCGAGGAATGGCGGATGAACGCGCCGTCGCGCGCCGAGCGCCGACGTCAGGACATTGCGCGGCTGCTGCGAGACAATCCGGGCCTGGCGCTGACATTGGGCTACATCGCGGCCTCCCTTATCGGGCTGCTTTTTAGCTGGTCGCTGTTGCGCCGGTTCGCTCTCAACATCCTCGACTACACCGAGGTAACCGACTTCCTGATCGCCGCGCTACGCGAGCCGCTGACCTTCGTCGTCGCCGCATCCGCGATCCCTGTCGTCTATCTGCTGCGCTGGCTGTCCGGCAAGGAACGGGCTTACTGGCTACGCCACCCGCCCAAATCCCGGATGATGCAGCGCTACAGCAATTTCTCAGACAGGGCCTATCGCGACCCATGGGCGGAAGTCTTCATTCTCGTCGCCTACGCGTTTCTGTTCATCGCACTGTACAGCGACTGGAAAGCCGAGCGGATCCAGGCCGGGCACGGTCAGCGCGTCGACGTCGAGTTCGGCTGCGATGACGAGGCAGAAAGAATGAACCGGATACTCGTCGGTGGCACTACCCGCTTCCTGTTTGTTTACGATGTCGAGGGCCAGCGCATGGAGGCGATTCCGCATGAATCCGTGCTCCGCGTTCTGTCCATCCCGGCAAAGCCAAAACCCGAGCCGCCGACCGGACGCGACCCGGCGGCCGCAACTGAGGAAAAAACGTGACCACCGTAACGATTGCTACCACCCACGGAGACTTTCGAGTCGAACTGAACACCGAAAAGGCTCCTATCAGTTGTGAAAATTTTCTCCGCTATGTCGACGACGGCTTCTACGACGGCACCGTATTCCACCGCGTCATTCCCGGATTCATGATCCAGGGTGGCGGGATGGGCGAGAATCTGGAGCGCCGTCCGACCCATGAGGCGATCAAAAATGAGGCTGACAACGGGCTCAAAAACCTTCGCGGCACCATCGCCATGGCGCGCACCGCGCAGGTCGACAGCGCCACGACGCAGTTCTTCGTCAACCTCAGCGACAATGCGTTTCTTGACCATGGCGGCCGCGATTTTGGCTACGCGGTGTTTGCCGAAGTCGTGGCCGGCATGGATGTCGTCGATGCCATTGCCGCGGTGGAAACCGGGCGCCGCGGCATGCATGACGACGTGCCGCTCGATGCCGTGTTTATCAACAGCGTGAGCCGCGACGACTGACCTCGGCGAAGATACGCAACCCGGTCGCAGGGGTTTCGCACTACGCGGCGTCGGCTTTCAAGGTCATAACCGGCGCGAGCCAGCGCTCCGCCTCAGCGCGGCTCCATCCCTTGCGCTGCGCGTAGTCCTGCACCTGGTCATCGCTGATTCGCCCGATTTGAAAATACCGCGACTGCGGATGCGCAAAATACCAGCCGCTAACGGATGCTGGCGGCCACATCGCACAGGATTCGGTCAGCTCGATACCGATCCTGTCAGCGACGCCAAGCAACTGCCACAACGTGCGTTTCTCTGTGTGATCCGGGCACGCCGGATATCCCGGCGCAGGGCGAATGCCACGATAGCGTTCTCTGATCAACGCATCGCCTTTCAGATCCTCGTCCGCGGCATAGCCCCAGAACTCGCGCCGCACACGCAGGTGGAGATATTCGGCGTAGGCCTCCGCCAGCCGGTCCGCCAGTGACTTCAAAAGTAGCGCGCTATAGTCGTCGTGCGCCGCCTCAAACGCGCCGGCCTGCTCTTCGAGTTCCAGACCGGCTGTCACCGCGAATCCGCCGATGTAGTCTTTCACACCGGTGGCACGCGGGGCGACGAAATCGCTAAGACAATAAGCAGTCGTCGCATCGCCGCGGACCTGCTGCTGGCGCAGATTGAACAAGCGGGTTGTATTCCCGTCGCGACCCTCATCATCAAAAACGACGATATCGTCGCCATCCGAACAGGCCGGGAAGAAGCCGAATACCGCGCGCGGCTGCAGCCAGCCCTCGTCCGCAATCCGCGCCAGCATTGCCTCGGCATCGCGGAACAACTCGCTGGCGGTCGCGCCGCGATCGGGATGGCTAAGCACCTCAGGAAAACGTCCGGGCATCTCCCATGCGGCGAAAAACGGCGTCCAGTCGATATAGGACGACAACGTATCGACATCCGTATCCAGCGTCTGAATACCGTCGACGGCCGGGCGTTGCGGTGAAAAGCCGGCCCAGTCCGGCAGGAAACGGCGGGCGCGGGATTCGGCCAGCGCCAACATGTTGCCGCGCCGGTGCTTGGTCGCATGCAACCCGCGCCTGCGCGCACAATCGGCTTTGATTTCACTGACGTAAGCCGCTGCGGACGCCTCAGTAACAAGACTCTGCGCTACCGCCACGGCACGCGATGCATCCTTTACATAGACGACGGGACCATCGTATTCGGGATCGATTCTCACCGATGTGTGCGCGGGCGATGTCGTCGCACCGCCAATCAGCAGGGGTACCTCGAAGTCGAGGCGTTGCATTTCTTTTGCGATCTGCACCATTTCATCCAGCGACGGCGTGATCAGTCCGGAAAGCCCGATCATGTCGGCGTTCTCACGCCGCGCGGTCTCGAGGATCTTCTGCCCTGGCACCATCACCCCGAGATCGATGACCTCGAAGTTGTTGCACTGGAGCACGACACCGACGATGTTTTTGCCAATATCGTGGACATCACCCTTAACGGTGGCCATGACGATGCGGCCTTTCGACGAAGACCCACCCTCGCGCCCCTCCTCGATGAACGGCACCAGGTGCGCAACCGCCTTCTTCATTACTCGCGCTGACTTGACGACCTGCGGCAGAAACATCTTTCCGGCGCCGAACAGATCACCGACCACGTTCATGCCCTGCATCAGCGGGCCTTCGATCACGGCCAGCGGCCTGTCTGCGGCAAGCCGTGCCTCTTCCGCATCAGCCACCACGAATTCGTCGATACCCTTGACCAGCGCGTGTTCGAGGCGTTTTTCGACCGGCCATTCGCGCCACGCGAGGTCGTCGCGTTGCTCGTTTCGGGTCGACTTGCCGCGAAAGGCAGCGGCGATCTCAAGCAAGCGCTCGGTCGCATCGGCGCGCCGGTTTTGCACGACATCCTCGACCCTTTCGCGCAGATCTGCGGGAATTTCCGCGTAAATCGCAAGTTGTCCGGCGTTGACGATTCCCATGTCCATGCCGGCCGCGATCGCATGATAGAGAAACACCGAGTGCATCGCCTCGCGCACAGGATTATTGCCGCGGAACGAAAAAGACACGTTCGAGACCCCGCCGCTGACCAGCGCATGCGGCAGTTCGGCCTTGATCCGCGCGGTCGCCGCAATGAAATCCGCCGCATAGGCGTTGTGCTCTTCGATCCCGGTAGCCACGGCAAAAATATTGGGATCGAAAATGATGTCTTCGGGGGGGAAGCCGACTTGGTCGATAAGCAGCCGGTAGGCGCGCGCACAGATTCCAACCCGCCGTTCCACGGTTTCCGCCTGACCTGATTCGTCAAAGGCCATCACGATCACGGCGGCGCCATAACGGCGCACCAGCCGCGCCTGCTCGAGGAACTGCGTCTCGCCTTCCTTCAGGCTAAGCGAATTGACAATACCCTTTCCCTGCAGGCATTTCAGACCCGCCTCGAGCACACTCCATTTCGACGAATCGAGCATAAACGGCACACGCGCGATATCCGGCTCCGATGCGAGCAGATTCAGAAAGCGAACCATCACCGCCTCCGAATCGAGCATGCCCTCGTCCATGTTGATATCTATGATCTGCGCTCCGGCCTCGACCTGCTGCCGCGCTACTTCCAGTGCAGCCGCGAAATCGTCCGCTTCGATGAGTTTGCGAAACCGTGCCGAGCCGGTGACATTGGTCCGCTCGCCCACATTCACGAACAGGCTGTCGGGACTGATGTTGAAAGGTTCGAGCCCGCTCAGCCGGCACGCGGGCGGAATCTCGGGCACCTTACGCGGCGCGCGCTGCGCGACCGCCGCGGCAAGCGCCTCAATATGCGCCGGCGTGGTGCCGCAACACCCGCCGACCATGTTCAGCAGCCCACTTGCCGCAAACTCAGCCAGCAACTCCGCCATCTGTTCCGGCGTGTCGTCATAGCCGCCGAATTCGTTGGGCAAGCCCGCGTTGGGGTGGACGCTGACATAGCAGTCCGCCACTCTCGAGAGTTCCAGCACATAAGGGCGCAGCTGCTCGGCGCCAAGCGCGCAGTTCAGCCCGACCAGCAGCGGTCGCGCATGGCGGATCGAGTTCCAGAAAGCCTCGGTTGTTTGTCCGCTTAGCGTGCGTCCGGAGGCATCGGTAATTGTCCCCGACACCATCAGCGGCAAGTCGCATTCGCCGCCGTCACGCAACGCACCGTAGGCGAAAAGCGCGGCTTTCGCGTTCAGCGTATCGAACACTGTTTCGACCATGATCAGGTCGGCGCCACCCGCCACGAGGCCACGAATCGCATCGCTATAAGTGGCGACCAGCGAGTCGAAATCGATGTTGCGAAAGGCCGGATCGTTGACGTCCGGGGACAGTGACGCGGTGCGGCTGGTCGGGCCGAGCACGCCGGCGACAAAACGGCGCCGGCCGCTGCGCCCGCCCACATCTTCGGCTGCCTTTCGTGCCAGGCGCGCAGCTTCGTGATTGAGCTCGTACACCAGCGCCTCGAGCCCGTAATCGGCCTGCGACGGCGCACTCGCGTTAAACGTATTCGTTTCCACGATATCGGCGCCCGCCTCGAGATAGGCGCGATGGATCCCCTCGATCAAGTCGGGGCGGGTCAGTGACAGAAGGTCGTTGTTGCCTTTCAGATCGGTCGGCCAGTCGGCAAAGCGCTTGCCGCGATAATCCGCCTCGCCGAGCTGATGCTCCTGAATCATCGTCCCCATCGCGCCATCGAGCACCGCAATCCGCTTGGTCAGCAGCTCAGCCAGTTCCGCTCCCACTGTGTTTGTCATCGTCTTGTCCTAACCCGTTGCGGCCGCGGCGGATGCCGGTCTGACGCCGAGTGCATGGCAAATCGCGAACGTCAGTTGCGAGCGATTCAGGGTATAAAAGTGGAAGTCCGCGACACCTTCGCGCTGCAACTGCCGTACCTGGTGTATCGCGACATTGGCGGCGATCATGCGGCGGGTATCGCGATCGTCATCCAGCCCCTCGAACTCGCGCTCGAGCCAGCGCGGAACGCTCGCGCCGCACGCCTTCGCGAAACGTTGCAGTTGCGGGAAACGGGTAATCGGCAGTATGCCCGGCACGATCGGTACGTCGATGCCGGCCGCTGCGCAACGATCGCGGAACCGCAAATACAGCCCCGCATCGAAAAAAAACTGGGTGATGGCGCGGCTCGCACCAGCGTCCAGCTTGCGCTTGAGATTGTCGATATCGAACGCGGCATCCGGCGCCTCCGGGTGGGTTTCCGGATATGCCGCAACCGAAATATCGAAGTCGGCAACCTCGCGCAAACCGCGCACCAGGTCGGCTGCGTAGGCATAGCCGTCGGGATGGGGCCGATACGCCGGCTGATCCTGTGGCGGGTCTCCGCGCAACGCGACAATATGGCGTACACCGAGATCCCAGTAGTCTCCGGCAATGGCCCTGATCTCTTCACGGCTCGCACCGACGCAGGTCAGATGGGGAGCAGCGGTCAAATCGGTCTCACGCAACAACCGGCTTACGACCCGGTGAGTGCGGTCACGGGTCGAACCGTCCGCACCATAGGTTACGGAAACGAACGTCGGGCCGAGCGGAGCAAGGTGCTGGATCGACTGCCATAGCGTGGCCTCCATTTTCTCGCTGGCCGGCGGGAAAAATTCAAACGACACACGGACGGGCCGGCTCGTGTCAGCGGCGAAAATTTTGTCGGGTTGCAAAGCGGTCGAACCTGCCATGATGGATTCCTCTTGATTTCAGGCGGCGGGGCGTCGCACGTCGCTGAGCTGCACCAACATCGCCACCAGCGTTGCCGCGGCAAGTTGCAGCGGAACGCTGCGCAGGGGTTGCAGGCCGAGGTGCAGGAGCTGGGCGGCGAGATCGCCGGTGTCGATACCGGGCCTGTCTCCCGCTACCCGGTCGACGATCAGAATGCGCCCGCCGGGCTTGAGCACCCGCGCCGCTTCCGCAAGCGCCCGGTCGGGGCGCTCGGCCACACTCAGCACCTCGTCGAACGTCACGGTGTCGAACGCCGCGCCGGAGAACGGCAGCGCATACATGTCGCCCTGCCGCAACGTGCAATGCCTGAGGCCGGCGCCATGCAAAACCCCACGCGTGCCGGACAGCACCCGGGCAGAAATATCCAGGCCGATCGCTTCCCCGGCGCGCCGCCCCAGCAGACGCAGCATCCGGCCGGATCCGGTACCCACATCCAGCAGCCGGCCCACGGGCGAATCCCCGAGAAGATTCAGCACGGCCCAGCGTATCCGGCCTTCGTCCGCGGCCGAACCCGCACTCCCCATCCAGCTCCGGTCATGCCCGAACTCCACACCGGCCCGACTGACCCGCTCCTCGAGCACGCGCCGATGGTTGTCGGCATCCTTTCCGATCGCGGCTTCATCGGGCGCAATGCTGGCCAGCAGTTGTGCAACCAGCGCCGAGAACGGGCCGTTTGCAGGAACCCGGTAGTACACGCTGTGGCACTCACGAAAGCGCTCGAGCAGCCGCGCGTCACACAGGATTTTCAGATGCCGGGATACCCGCGGCTGGCTCTGCCCGAGAATGCGCGTGATTTCCCCGACCGTCAGTTCGCCGCTCTGACACAACAGCAACATGCGCAATCGACTGGGCTCGCCAGCGGCTTTCAAAGCCTGGATCAATTCGGGGGATTTCATATCCGAACATATTATAAATATATAAAGATATCTTTATATGTTTTTCAAGCACGATTTGCAAGCGATAGGCGAGGCTCACCGGGAGTCAGTGCAGGGTGCGCGAACCGGGGCTCGTTTCGCCGTCGCGAAACAGGCGTTCCACATCGATCGGATCAAAGGTGTAGGGCTTGTTGCAGAACTCGCAGCAAACCTCGACGCTGCCTTTCTCCTCGATGACGCCGCTGATCTCGTCGCGACCGAGCATCCTGAGCACCGACTCGACCTTGTTGCGGGTGCAACTACAACGAAAAGAAACCGGCAGTCCCGCGAACAGCCGCACGTCTTCCTCGCAGAACAATCGCCGCAACAAGGTTTCGTCTTCGAGACGCAGCAGTTCCTGGTCGGTCAGCGTCTCGGCCAGCATGCTCACTCGTGGCCAACCGTCGGCATCCCCCTCTTCTCCGCCAAGCTCCGCCGGCAGTTTTTGCAGCATCATGCCGACTGCCCGCTGATCGTCGGCGGTGAGCCACACTCGCGTGGGCATCTGCTCGCTTTGGGCAAAATACGCCTGCAGACACTCCGCGATGCCAGCGCCATCAAGCGGCACGATTCCCTGGTAGCGCCGTTGATCCGCCATTTCTATCGTGACCGACAAACGTCCGCCGCCCGTCATTTGCGCGAGGTTGCCCGGTGGCACGTCGGCGCGCCAGCGCGCCAATCCGCGCAGCGCCAGTTCGCTGCTGCACTGGACCAGCACCAGGCTGAGCGGACCGCTGCCCTGCATCTGCAAAGTCAGCTTACCGTCGAACTTGAGGGTAGCGGCCAGCATCGCCGTAGCGGCCATCGCCTCGCCCAGCACCTCCCTGACGGCCGGAGGATAATCGTGGCGCTCGAGCACGGCCTGCCACGATGCGTCGAGGTGCACCAGCTTGCCGCGCACCGGAAATTGCTCGAACAGAAAGCGGTGCAAAATATCTCGGTCTTTCATAATTCGTCACGTTGCCCAACGAAAGCGCGTTTGCCAGTTCGCCGCGCCGCGGTTCACGGTGGTCGCGAAGCGGCCGCCCCGGCCTAGCCGGCCAGCTTCCTGCGAAGCAGCTCATTGACCTGGGCCGGATTGGCCTTGCCGGACGTGGCCTTCATCACCTGACCGACGAAGAAACCGAAAAGCTTGTCCTTGCCGTCACGGTATTGCCCGAGCTGATCCGGAAATTCAGCCATCACCTCGTCGATAATCTTCTCGATCGCCGCCGAGTCGGTGATCTGGGTCAGTCCGCGCGCCGCGATGATTTCATCCGCGCTGCCCTCACCCTCCCACATCGCCTCGAACACTTCCTTGGCAATTTTTCCCGAGATCGTGTTGTCCGCAATCCGGCGCAGTAAATCGCCGAGCGCCGTCGAACTGACCCGACTGTCGCCGATTTCCAGCCCCGACCGGTTCAGCGCGCCGGACAACTCGCCCATCACCCAGTTGGCGGCAAGCTTGGGGTCGGCGGCGAAACTCTCGGCAACATGCTCGAAATAGTCGGCGAGTTCGCGACTGGTGGTCAGTACATCCGCATCGTATTCGGACAATCCGTACTCGGCACAGAAGCGTTGCCGTTTCGCCGCCGGCAATTCCGGCAACCCGCTCGCAACCTGCTCGAGAAATACATCGTCGAGAACAACCGGCAACAGATCGGGGTCGGGAAAATAGCGATAGTCGTTCGCCTCCTCCTTGCTGCGCATTGGCCGCGTCTCGTCCTTGCCCGGATCGTATAACCGCGTTTCCTGACTGACGCTGCCCCCCGACTCGATGATGTCGATCTGGCGCTCTACCTCGAAATTGATCGCTTTTTCGATAAACCGGAACGAATTCAGGTTTTTCAGCTCAGCGCGCGTGCCGAAGGCGTGCTCACCCCTGGGCCGAACCGAGACATTCGCATCGCAGCGAAACGAACCTTCCTGCATGTTGCCATCGCAAATATCGAGATAGCGGACGAGCTGATGAATGGTCTTCATATATGCGACCGCCTCGCGGGCCGAGCGCATGTCGGGCTCAGAGACGATCTCGACGAGCGGCGTGCCGGCGCGGTTGAGGTCGATACCAGTCATACCGTGGAAATCCTCGTGCAGGCTCTTGCCCGCGTCCTCTTCCAGGTGCGCCCGGGTAATCCCCACGCGCTTGCGGGCACCGTCTTCGAGCACGATTTCGACTTCGCCGCCCTCGACGATCGGCAACTCGTACTGGCTGATCTGGTACCCCTTTGGCAGATCGGGATAAAAATAGTTTTTGCGCGCGAAAACCGAGCGGCGCGAAATAGTCGCGCCGACAGCCAGCCCGAATTTGACCGCTTTGCGCACCGTCTCGACGTTCAGCACCGGCAACACGCCCGGATACCCGAGATCAACCAGGCAAGCCTGGGTATTCGGCTCTGCGCCATAGGCGGTGGCGGCGGCTGAAAAAATCTTGCTGCTGGTGTTGAGCTGGGCATGGATTTCCAGCCCGATTACCGTCTCCCACTCCATTTCAGTGCTCTCTGCTAATAGATTGATGACGCTGGATCAGCGGTAGTCTGCGCCAGGAAGCTGCCGGTGCCAGTCGGTTTCCTTTTGATAGGCATGCGCGATCTGCAACAGCCGGGTTTCAGCGAATGCCGGCCCCATCAGCTGCAAACCCACTGGCAGCCCGTCAACCAGGCCACAGGGGATAGACATTCCCGGCAATCCGGCGAGATTGACGCCGATCGTGTAGATGTCGTTCAGATACATCGTGATCGGGTCCGCGGTCTTGGCGCCGATCTCGAACGCCGGCGTGGGTGTGGTCGGCCCCATCAGTACGTCAACCTTCGCGAAAGCGGCCTTGAAATCGGCGCTGATCAGCTGCCGGACCTGCTGCGCCTTGAGGTAATAGGCGTCGTAGTAGCCCGCCGAGAGCGCATACGTCCCGGTCATGATGCGGCGCTTGACCTCGTCGCCGAATCCTTCGCCACGCGATCGCGAATACATGTCGAGGAGGTCACCGGATTCTTCGCTGCGGTAGCCGAATCGCACACCATCGAAACGCGAGAGATTGGAAGAGCATTCAGCCGGCGCCACCACATAGTAAGTCGGCACCGACAAGGCGAGATTCGGCAGGCTGACCTCGACGACCTCGCAGCCGAGGTTGCGATAAACATCCAGCGCCTGCTCGATCCGCGTCCGATTCTCACCGCCCAGGCCCTCATCGAAAAATTCGACCGGGATACCGATCCGCAATCCGGCAATCGAGTCGTTGAGATGCAGGGTGTAGTCGGGCACCACGTTGTCGACACTGGTGGAGTCGTTGCGATCGAACCCGGCCATTGCTCCCAGCAGCAGCGCCGCATCTTCCGCGCTCGCGGTAAGGGTTCCGGCCTGATCGAGGCTCGAAGCAAAGGCGATCATGCCGAACCGCGACACCCTGCCGTAGGTCGGTTTCAAACCGGTGATACCGGTAAGCGCCGCAGGCTGGCGGATCGAACCGCCGGTATCAGTGCCGGTCGCGCCCGGCGCCAGCCGCGCCGCGACCGCAGCCGCGGAGCCGCCCGACGAGCCACCCGGCACGCGCGCGGTGTCCCACGGATTGCGAACCGGGCCATAAAAGCTGGTCTCATTGGACGATCCCATCGCGAATTCGTCCATGTTCGTTTTGCCGAGCATGACCACGCCGGCGTCTTTGAGCCGTGCAACGACGGTCGCATCGTAAGGCGAGACGAAGTTGTCGAGCATCCGCGAGCCGCAACTCGTGCGAACTCCGCTGGTACAAAAAATGTCCTTGTGCGCGATCGGGATGCCGGTCAACGGCCCGGCCTCGCCGGCGGCGATCCGCCGATCGGCGGCGGCAGCGGCGGCCAGCGCCTCGTCCGCCGTTACGGTCACAAAGCTGTTGAGGGCGGGATCCAGCTGCGCGATCCGCTCGAGAAAATGGCCGGTCAGCGCCTCGCTGCTGAATTCACGCGCCTGCAAAGCGGCGGAGAGCTCGGCCAGTGTCTTGGTATGCATGGGTCTATTGAAATCCCTGTAGATTTTGCTTCGTCCGGACAGCGTCCGCCGCGGCGCCAACCGCGGCAACACCCTGGGGCGGGCTGAAAATTACTCGATGACTTTCGGCACGAGGTACAGGCCAGCCTCGACGGCCGGAGCATTGGCCTGGTACAGGTCGCGCTGATCCTGCTCGGTAACGGCGTCTTCGCGCAGGCGCTGGACCATGTCGAGCGGATGCGCCATCGGCTCAACGCCGGCCGTATCCACGGCCTGCAACTGATCCACGAAATCGATAATCCGCGACAGATTGTCGATCACATTCGACAACTCATCGTCGCCCAGTCGCAGCCTCGCCAGATGGGCGATATTTTCCACCTCGGCTTTGCTCAATGACATCGGTCGGCCTCCACGGCTGCTCGGCAAAACGGCAATGATAGCGCTTGCTTGCCGCAAGTCCCACCCGTTGTTACAGTACCGCGTTATTTTTGCCAAACCACCCCCCGGGCCACGAAACCCCTATGTTCAAAAACCTGTTGGGCTACTTCTCCAACGATCTGTCCATTGATCTCGGGACAGCCAATACGCTTATTTATGTTCGCGGCCGGGGCATCGTGCTGGACGAACCGTCGGTCGTGGCCATCCGCGAACAACCGGGCCGCGGCGGTCGGGTTATCGAGGCAGTCGGTTCGGACGCCAAAGGCATGCTCGGGCGCACCCCCGGCAACATCACCGCGATTCGGCCTTTGAAAGACGGCGTCATCGCCGACTTCACGGTGACCGAGAAAATGCTGCAGTTCTTTATCAAGAAAGCGCATGGCGGCCGCTTTATCCGTCCAAGCCCGCGGGTGCTGATCTGCGTGCCCTACGGCTCGACCCAGGTTGAGCGCAGGGCGATCCGCGAATCGGCGGAGGGCGCGGGCGCACGCAAGGTCTATCTGATCGAGGAGCCGATGGCGGCGGCAATCGGTGCGGGCATGCCGGTACAGGAAGCACGTGGCTCAATGGTGCTGGATATCGGTGGCGGCACCTCCGAGGTGGCGGTGATTTCGCTAAATGGCATTGTTTATGCCGCCTCCGTGCGGATTGGCGGCGACCGCTTCGATGAAGCCATCATCAACTACGTGCGCCGCAACTACGGAATCCTGATCGGCGAGGCGACGTCGGAGCGCATCAAGCACGAGATCGGTTCGGCCTATCCCGGTCAGGAAGTGCTGGAGATATCGGTCAAGGGACGCAACCTGTCGGAAGGCGTGCCGCGCAGTTTTACCTTGAACAGCAACGAAATTCTCGAGGCCCTGCAGGAACCCCTGCAGGGCATCGTCGGCGCAGTCAAGGCGGCGCTGGAGCAGACCCCCCCGGAACTCGGCGCCGACGTTGCCGACCGCGGTATCGTACTTACCGGTGGCGGCGCGTTGTTGCGCGATCTCGACAAATTGCTGATGGAAGAAACCGGTCTGCCGGTAGTCGTCGCCGATGAGCCACTCACCTGCGTCGCGCGCGGCGGTGGCAAGGTCCTGGAACTGATGGACAAGCACGGCCCGGCCATGTTCGGCCTGGAGTGATCGCCAGGCGGGATTGGCCCGCAGACGTCCTGACTACGCTGACTACATGGAACTGAGAGGCACCGAGACCCGCCCACTGTTGACCAGGGGGCCCTCCCTCGGCGTTCGCGCCCTGCTGCTGTGTTTCCTGTCGGTGCTTTTGATGGTGCTGGACCACCAGCAGGGGACGCTGGCGAATCTTAGAAACGGCATATCGGTGGCGGTCTACCCGATCCGCTTCCTGGTTAATCTGCCGTTCTCGGTAGCGCGCTGGGCAGACGACAGCCTGGCCTCGCGCGACCAGCTGATCAACACCAACGCCACGTTGCAGAGTCAACTGCTGCAGCAGAACGCGCGTCTGCAGAAGCTCGCAGCACTGGAAGCGGAGAACCGCTCACTCCGGGCAATGATGCAGTCATCCTCGGAAATCGCCGACGAGGTCAAAGTCACCGAGATCATCTCCGTGGCACTCGACCCGTTTCAGCACCGGGTCGTTATCGACAAGGGAACGCTGGAAGGCGCCTATCAAGGGCAGGCGCTGATTGACGAACAGGGCGTGATGGGGCAGATCACACGGGCTGAACCGTTCAGTTCGGAGGTCATTCTGATCAGCGATCCCAGTCACGCGATCCCGGTCGAAATCAATCGCAACGGTCTACGCAGCATCGTCGTCGGATCGGGCGAGGTGGAGCGACTGACGCTACCGTTTCTGCCAAACAACGCGGACATCAAAGCCGGCGACCTGCTGGTTACCTCGGGGCTCGGTGGCAAGTTCCCCGCAGGCTACCCGGTAGGCATCGTCGAGACAGTCGAGGTCAAGCCGGGCGAGCCCTTCGCGCTGGTCATGGCCCGCCCTACCGCCGCGCTCAACCGCAGTCGCCGGATGCTGATGATCTGGCCGACGGAACTGCCCGAGCCGACATTGCCGGAGACTGAACTCGGCCTGGAGGCGGGCCAATTCTCCGGACCCGACGCGGCTGACTCAGAACCCGGTGCGGGCACGGACCCGGACATCGACATGGCGGCTGACGACGCCGGCATCGAACCGGACGCCACGGAGGAGCCGGAGTGAACGCGCGTCGCGACAACCGCAGGTGGCCAATCTACCTATCGCTGTTCGCCGCGCTGATGCTGACGATCATACCGGTCCGGCCCGAAATTGCGGTGTGGAACGCGGACTGGGTGGCGATGGCG
>Ga0316191_10001869_pt1 | contig 15086 bp, 11 predicted proteins | sample Eddworburr2cm_MG_FD_204928 | JGI IMG/M metagenome (GOLD analysis project Ga0316191, IMG submission 204928) | Coastal sediment microbial communities from Maine, United States - Eddy worm burrow 2 cm | ecosystem: Environmental > Aquatic > Marine > Coastal > Sediment | place: USA: Maine...
TCTGCCCTCGCTGACAGGAGCAGTCGTTTCCTTGAATAGGCGCGAACTGAAGCAGTGTGTCGATCTCGGACCAATAGCCCTGCCGGGGAATGTTTCTTGTGGGCATGAAGCGGTCGATAACCCGGCGCTGGGCTAACCGCAGTTCATGGCCGGGAGCCGCGGCGCGCAATTCTCAACGAAAGCGGTCGCTGGACGACTTAGCGTTCGGCCAACGGCAGCTAAGCGAGGCCCATTAATTCCCGCAGCCTCCGGCCAGGATCTTCCGGTCGCTGGGTGTCTGCCGACCGGCAGCTCCATGCGCATTGCGGACGTTTTCGATTCGAGTCGTGCCGGCGCAACAACGGTTCGCGCGAGAATGACTGTCAACGGCAGGATTTGTGACCCAAACTGGTCGTTAAGCACAGGCCGATCGAGCGTCAGGCAAATCAGCGATATCCTGAGTGGAACGGCCGCAGTGATCAACATCCAATTGGTCTCCACTATCGGGCCACTCAAAAAAGAGATGCCGTGGCAAAGCGCCGCCCCCTCGCAAGGCGTGAAAAAATCACAACAGCCATGGTAACTCCTGCGCTTTTCTCGAATTGCATGACACCCTATTGTTCGGTTAGGCGATCAGAGGTAATCGCGCTCGCATGCATTTGATATTCACCCATGGAGAAGCCGGCAGCAGGCTTATGAAGCGGAGGAGCCCAGCAATGAAGAACATTTTTGTCAGTTATAGCCGCTCGGATGAGAACGTCACACACGGGATCGTGAAGGACATTCAGGATCTTGGCTACAGGGCATGGTTCGATCGCGAGCTGACGGGCGGGCAAAATTGGTGGAACAGAATTCTTGAAGAAATCAGGAAAGCAGATATTTTCTTTTTCATATTGAGCCCTTCATCGCGAAGCTCTACGGCATGCAAACGTGAATTGGACTATGCGGTCGCATTGAACAAGCTGATCATTCCGATACAAGTCAGTAATGCTGTATCCACGAGCCTGCTTCCACCAGCACTGTCGAAAGTGCAAATCGTTGATTACATTCAACCCGATAACAAGGCTTCCGGCATCAGGCTCGCCAGAGCCCTGAGCTCGATTTCTGACTCTGATTTCAAACCACTGCCCGATCCCTTACCGAGGCCGCCTGAAGTTCCAATATCATATATCGCAGATCTCTCTGAGAGAATCGAGAACCGCCCTGAGCTAAGTAGGTCTGAACAGAGTGAGTTTCTGCTTGACATAAAAAAGGCGATTAGTCATGAAGATATTTCAGTCGATGATGCTGTTGGATTGCTAGCTAACTTCAGGCGACGTTCTGATTTGTATGCAAGCATTGCTGATGAAATTGATAAATTGAAGTCCGAAATCGCAAATCGACCAAGCAATAAGGAAGAACGAACGACTAGGTCAGCGGCTGGGCCCGCAACCAATTCTGAGCCGGTATCTGAAACTCAAAAAGGCAACAATTGGAAGAATATCGGATGGATCATTCTGTTTTTTGTCGGCCTCTATATGGTTCTGTACGAATTGGCCTTGGTTTGAGTAGCGATTCAGGATAGAGGCCAGTTGCTGTATCCATGCCCGGTAGTATCGATGGATGCGCATGGCGCTGAAGTAGATCAGAGGACGTCGTCGGCCACCGATGCGTGGCTTGTAGCACGAGACAGCTTGCTGGCCGACGCTGCTCGATACGCTAATCCAGGTAGTGTCAAGAATCTTGACACTACCTTGTCGTCAGCTGGTACAAGCGCGACCGCTGGAAGCGCCTGATCGGAGTCGTGCGGCTCGCCGACGAGGATATGAACCTGCATGGTGGATCGCGGGTTGGCGTGGCACTACAAGCAGTATGCTGATGAGCAGAGTCCAGGCGATAGGGAGGCGTACTCAGCCGCCGAGGAAGCCGCACGGGACGCCAGGCGCGGAGTATGGTCGGACTCTGAGCCGGTGCCGCCGTGGGAGTGGCGGAAGAGGTAAATGTGTTCTCGTAAGCGGACGGTCAAATGAGTTTCGCCAGCTGCTCGATTGGCCAATGAAATGCTGTTCGCCAAGCATTCGGCGATGGGCAGCTCCATGCGCATTGCGGACCAAAAACCAGAAGTGGAGATTTTCCGAGTTCGACCCAGAATGATCCTAACAGGCTGTTGAAATTAACCCCGATTTCGCCGTCGTCTTGCTGACGAAGGAAAATCGGCGGCCGTTTCCGAGGACCGAATTGGCCTCTGGCGCTCGATACACTGAAAAAGCCGCACAGCAGGCGGACTGCTCCCTCGACACCCGGATCGTCAGCACGACGCCACCCCCAAATTGCGCATCCGCACTAGGTTGTACGCCGCCATCGTCAGGACGAATTGAAAGTCCAGCTTCTCACGGCCAACAAACCGGCTCTTGCGCAGGCCGCCGACGGTCTTCGCCCAACCGAAGCATTCTTCGATGCGTTTGCGGAAACGCTGGCTGGCGGCGTAGCCGGGGTGGCGGGTGGTCCGCGCATCGATCGCCGATGAGCGGTTGCTGGTGTTCTGTGCGACATGCGGTGTGACGTTGGCACAGCGCAGGTCGTCGACACAGTCTCGGGTGTCGTAGTTTTTGTCCGCGCCCAGCGTCACGCGATGCGTGCCACCGAGCGCTTCGACCATGTCGATGGCAGCCTCCCGCTCGGCCGTGCCGGTCGTCTGGGTGACCTGTGCATCGACCACCAGGCCGTGGCGGTTCTCCATCAGCAGATGACCCTGGTAGGACAGCTTGGCCGCGGTGCCCTTGCTCTTCTTGAACAGCAAAGCATCCTTTCGCACTAAGCGAACGCGTTTGCCGCCGACGTAACTCAACGACGGCGCCGAGCATGGGAAAGCGCAATCGCTCGCGAACTTTCTGCCCTATCACTTTATGGTGTACCCGCGGCCCTCTAGGCATGCGCCCATCGCCCTGTAGTACGTATCGAGCTGTTGCTGGCGTTGAGCCTGTTGTTGTTGGTTGCCCGCCGCCTGTTTTTCTCGCGCCCGTTTTCCACCCACCATGGTGCCCGTTACGGCGCCGATTCCCGCGCCCTTGCCGGCATCCCCGGCGATTGCCCCAATCAAGGCACCACCAGCCGCTCCACGCACCGCTCCACCAGCTCGTTCGCCACCCCCGAATGTGCTCCCAGCATCCTGCGGTACCGGGGACGCTGCGAGTGCGACTGGATCGATACCCGTGCTTTGTGTTGCCCATGCCTGACATTCCGCTTGATCTTTCTGTTGTTGTTCTGGGCTTTGCCCTTTCGCTGGATAGACGATCGGCTGTGCCGCCGTGCTTAGCGAGTAAAAACCCACCGCGAACAAGAAAAGCGAATTCATCACATGACGCATGCCAAGCCCTCCGTAGAACATGCCTGATGCTAGTATACGTGAGGGTACCAAAGCCAGACCGGGTACGCCCTGCAACAAAACCGCAATTGCTTCGGCCCAAGCCCGTTGTCTGCAGCTAGACATCTCCGTATCTTGGAGTCGCGTCAAAAACCCCGAATCGATCGAGGACAAAGGCAACCGTGGCGTTTTTGAAATAAGCGCCTTGGTTTCACGTCCGGGCGCTACAGCGCAATCAATGCCCCACGGACCTTTTGTTCGCATGGCCGGTTTGGCATCGACCACTTTGCGCCGCGAAGATCTGCGGAGTTAAGCTTATCCGAAAGTGTTTCGACACGCGGCCTTCGCCGCTGTCGGCACGCCGGATGGTTGATGGGCCTGTGATTACCCGCATGACACGGGTAGCGGCCGCGACGCCAGCGTGTTCACGATTCAGTCACACCGACACGGGCTCCTGCTTTGTCGATGAAAATCCCGAATGGCGTGGGTTCGATCCTGGCTGGCCCTGAAAAGGGGTTGCTCATAGCGAATATGAAAAAAAGCACGATGCCTGTCATGGCACTGAATGCCGATACCAGGACCATATTCAGCATTGTCGGTCGAAAGACCATGAACAGGGCGCCAATAACGACAAAACCGATCACGACCACCCACCAGAACAGATAAGGTACGCGATTTAAGCTCGCGACGACTTGCGAGCGATGAAGCCGCTTCACCTCTTCGATACCCGCCAGCACGCTTTCCCGCACCGAGTCACTGGATGCGTCGTGACGAGGCAGCTCGATCACCTTGAGATGGATTTCCGCAAGCAGTTTCCCCGGAGCCAAGGATATTTCCGTGCTACCTAAAGTAGGCCATTCAACGTTGACGACCTCGTGAACGTATTCAAGGATACCGGACTGCAAATCTCGAGCTTCGCGGCTGCTTAGCAACTCCAACATGGTGAACACACCGATCAGTTCCGTAGCCTCCCGCTGTACGTTGAGTCTCACATCGTTGTACGAGTTTTGTACGTCGGCGAAGACCATACCAAGGATAACGCTGTAAAGCACACTCACCCGAAGGGCAACCTGGGCCCCCAGTTCCCGACTTTCCTGGGGGACTTCTCGCGGCCAGCGCCGTCTTAGCAGATAAAAAGGGACGGTACCGGCGAAGGCGGCCACAACCATGAAAAATGTGCCCAGCAACCAGGGAGGCAGCTCTAGCATGGCCATGGCGTGTCTCTCGTATACTCCTTTTCCAATATCTGGATCTTCCACTCCACGGGAACAAGTCTTTTCTCGTCGATGGAGCATGGTCTGGCCATCGCCAACCTACCCTTGGCCCGCGGTAAGTCTATCCGCAGATCGGCGCGCCATATGGCAACAGGGTGCAAGATTTCCGCAAAAATGCTGTCCGCGCGCCAGGTGAGCTACCGTGACCGGTCGTCCCGCGTAGTAGCATTGATACAACGCTTACCCTGGTGCCCGATAGTGGTATTTCGTTTGGGTCGCCGGCGATGGCTTTCCGAAACAGACGGAAGCACCAGAAGAGCTGACACAGCAAGTTCTGTGCACGCAACAGGTGTCCGGGTATGGGGAGTGCATTGAAACATAACGAGGCCATAAGTTCAGACACGACACCCATTGGGAAACGACTTCTGGCCGCTGGCATGTTGATTGTCTCCGCCCTTTCGTCGCACGCCAAAGCCGAGCTGGAGCCGGCACAGACCGGCCTCACCGCAGGGGCCAACACTGCTGCGACCGGCTTCTTCAATCCCGCCGGAATGACACGAGTCGCCAACACAGAGGCAGTTGGAGACGTTATCGCCTTCTACGCGGAGTCGGATTTCGAACTGCAGGCAGGTTCTTGGGTAGGCGCCGGCACCACGGTAAGCAATGATGAATGGGTTGCCGTACCGGGGGCCTTTTTCGTCAAGCCCTTCGCCCGAAACTGGCGCTTCGGCATGGGGCTGAGTGTACCCACCGGGTTCGGCAGTGACTGGGGTGAGAACTGGGCCGGCCGCTACATCGTTCAGGAGTCGACCTGGTTGGTCGTGCGATTCATGCCGTCACTCGCCTACCGGATAGGCGAAAATCTTTCCCTGGGTGCCGGTCTGACGCTGGACTATACGGCGGCGCAAAGCAAGTCCGCCGTCCGCAATGTCGAAGGACCGGACGGCCAGGCCGTGCTTGAAACCGATGGCTGGGCACTCGGGTACAGCCTGTCGGCGCTGTACGAATTCTCGCCGCGCACGAGGGTCGGCCTCGTGTATACGAGTGAGAATGAACCCGAACTGGAAGGCAACCCGGAGTTCAACAATATCGGGCCGGTCCGTGAATCCCTGTTGCGGGCCGCCGGCATCTGGGACCAGAGTATCGAGGTAACATCACGCACCGAGGACGGTGCAGACCGGTATCTGGCACGACTTCGCCAACGGGGTGTCTTTGATGGCTGATCTCGTCTGGGTCGAATTCAGCCGCTTCGTGGGCAGCTATGTCTCCATCGGTGACCGGACTGCGGTGGTCAACGCCGACTACAAGGATATTTGGCCGCTTCCGTCGGTGTCGAGTGGCCGATAGCAACCTCCTGGCGCGAGGCTGCGAGCGCCCTGTATATCTCGGAGGGAGCCGATGACGAGAACCGCAGTCTCGCGCTGCCGCTCGACCGCATCCTCGGAGCAGGGGTCGGCGTCAAGAAGACCTTTGCCAGGGGACGTAGCTGGCGCTTGAATATCAACTACTACGACCTCGGCGAAGCACCAGTCGATTAGCAGCCGACACCTGGTGCGGGACGGATATTCGGCGAGTACTCCAAGAGGAACTCGCTGGGATTGGACTTCAGCCTGCAGTGGCGATTTTAAGCGCGCGCAGAGCATCCCTGCTTGCAGGGCGGTGCCGTGCGCCAGGACCTGGCAGCGGCTGATTTCTGCGCAGGGGACCGCTGTCGGTGTCCGCCGGTGTTCAGATGTTGTCTGAATCTCTGTTAGAGGAGTGCCGTATGAACAAGCAATGCAGTTTTGGCCACGTCGCGTGGCTTTGCACACCATGGCTCGCTGCACTTTCGCTGATTGGCTGCGCGACCACGCCAAGGCCCTTGATGCCCACGCCGACAATCTACGAAGGCGAAGACGCGACCCCGTTGTTCAGCGGGCTGCCCCCTGAGCGCCGACAGCCGGCCATCGACCTTATCTATGTCACCGACCGCGAGCCGAATACCGAGCCCGGAAGCCCGCTGCCCTACGGCGCCGAACGCTCGCGCGAACTCGCCTTCGGCACCGCGACCGTCGAGATGGGCCCGTCGCTCGACTGGACGGAACTGGAGAATCAAAGCCGTCTGGGCGATCGAACGGTCCCCGTAACACTGACGCTCGGCGAAGTGACAGAGCTGGGTCGTTTCCCGCCTACGCCCTATAAGATGCGTGCAACTGCCGAAGGGCTCGTGTATGACCCGGACGTGCTGGAGTCGCGCAATCGCGCGAAGGCCGAGTTCCTGACGGTCCTCGAGGAGCACCTGCGCGAAACCACCCGCAAGGATGTTGTGGTCTATGTCCACGGCTTCAACGAGACATTTGAAACGGCCATGTTCACGCTGGCCGAACTGTGCCATTTTCTGGGTCGAGAGTTTGCGTGCGTCCTGTTCTCCTGGCCGGCGGGCAGCGGCGGCAACCTTCTGACGGGCTACGGGCGTGAGCGGGAGTCGAGCGAATTCGGGATGTTTCATCTGAAGAAGATGATTCGGGTGGTCGGAGAGTCGCCCCAGGTGGAGGAATTGCATCTGCTCGCACACAGCCGGGGTACGGATGTCCTGCTGACGGCAATGAGGGAACTGGCGATCGAGAGTCACAGCGCGGGGGTCCTTGCAAGTCGAAGCAAGATCCGCAATGTCGTGCTGATGGCGCCTGATGTCGACCACGACGTCGCCACCCAGCGTATCGCCCCTATTGCATCGGACCCGGATATCGCTACCAGTTCGGGGCAAAGCACCAAGATACTCCCTGGAGATCTGCATGTTACGGTGTATGTCTCACCCGGCGACCGGGCACTGCGGGCATCTGCCGTGCTTTTTCGCAGCAAGAGAGTCGGGCTCTTTTCCATCGAAAGCATGAGCGCGGAACTTGCGGATTTCTGGAAGACCGTCGGTTACCTGCATGTCGTCCAGGTGCCGGCTTCGCGAACCGATCTGTTCGGCCACGGGTACTTCACAACAAACCCCACCGTCAGTTCAGACTTGATTTCGCTGCTCCGCTACGACCGGCAGCCCGGTGATCCGGAACGCGTGCTCGAGGCGGTTATCCCGCCGATTCTGTGGAGACTCGAAACGCCCTAATCCGAGGCGCCCTCCCGTGAGTAGCTCCCAGGCCTGCAGCGGAATGTGCGAAGAGATGCAGGTTGGCGCCACAGCCGCAACGAACAGGGCGCCGTCCTACCAATGTCGCCCTGTCCTTCCACCCCGCGGTCGTACAGCGAACCGGCTGGCGGCACGGCCATCGACAAGGATGATTGTTTGTTACCGGCGCTTTCCGCGCTCCGAGTGGGCAAAACGCGCCAAAATGCCTATATTTTGCTTCCCGCTACCAACGGCGTTCGCAGCTGGTAGCGGGAAAACCTGCCGGAAGGACGCCCGCCGGGACCGTTGAGACTTGCAGTCCAAATGGCGGGGATCGATCGGGGTATTCCCTGTTGTTCTTTACCCCTCATTCCTTGCCGTGTGCCCTGTCCAGTGCCGTTCGAACTTCGCCGGCATAGAAGCCGAATGCCGATTCGAGAACGTCCCAGGACATCTTGCCTTCCTCCAGGTTTGCCTGTGCAAACGGCCTGGTCGCGATGCGCACCGCAATGCGCTCACCGGTCTGTATGTCAACAATGTCCGCCTCGACTGTCGCAGCTTTGAGCGAAACGTTGCTGAACGCATCCGCCATCCGACGAAGCCCGCCGACAACCAGGCCCACAGGCGTATAGTTTATCAGCCCCTTTTTCCTCTTTGAGATCTTCACGTTGGTGATCGCAAGTGACAGGCGCATCACGCCCGGTCCGGGCTTGCTGACGACCGGATAGTCCGGTTCCAGCGCGTCGACCATAGCCGCGCGCAGAGTCGCCGTGAGCGCGGCCATCTGCGATGCATCTATGCCTTTATGCGGCGAATCGGGAGCGAGAAAGACCTGGACATTGTCGAGAAAAAGCTTGTCGTAGCTCGCTACCTGCAGTTTCGGATTGTCCCACCCATAGGATCCCTCTACCCCGGGTACCGGCTTCAATTCCGGCACCGAATCGAGGAACTGCGCCGTCGGGACCTGCGCCAACGCGGTCCCGGAGATTGCCACGCCGAGTAACAGCGCGACGAATTTGCCTCTAGGCGAATTCATCATTTGTGTCTCCTTGAGAGGTTCAGTGTTCGGTGTTCGCCTCGACCTGCATGATTCAGTGTCGGGGCGTCTGTTCCAGCGTCTTGGTTTGCATCGCGAAACCGTCGACGTGGGCCCGCGTCTCGGACCCCGGGTTTTCGATATCACCGCACGGGATCCAGGGCCCATCTCTCCGTCCGGGGACGCCTGCTTCACGGCAATATGCCGTTCGAGCATCGGGGCGGACCAGGCGCCAACACCGCCCCGTAAAAACATAGACAGCCTTGCCGCCGTCGGAAACTCGGCCGTAAAAAGCTACATCTGTGGGGTTTTCATCATGAATAGGAATTCCTCCACAGCCGCTTTCGATTCCGGTCTCAGGTTGTCGATACCGTCGTAGGGAACGCCGGTCGCCGGGCCTTCGTCCGGGTACTTGGCCTTGCGGGCCAGGTGACGCTGGACCATGCGAACAAATTTGGCGCCGCCCCAGGCACCGACCTCGGTCGACACCGGGTACTTTTCCTGGGGGTCCCGAAACAGGTCGTAGAAGTCCGCCAGGATGGCGTTTTCGATATTGCCGCCGGGAATCCGCAACTTGTACTGCTCCTTCACCACAGCTTCAAGCTTGTTGATGTTGTAGATGAACACGTAGTCGCGGCGGCCGTGGGTTTCGCCGTTGAGCATCAGCGAGGTCTGATCGACGCCATCGATAATCCGGTCGGTGGGTATCTTGTCGGTCGCGCCCCCGAGGCGGGCGAGGGTGGTGAACAGGTCGGAAACATGAACGATATCCCCCGCGACCGAATCGGCCTCGATCATGCCCGGCCAGCGCACGAAGGCGTCGACCCGCACGCCGCCTTCGGTGGTAGATCCTTTCCCGCCCTGGAATATCATCGGCGTGTAACCGGACTGGGGCGAATACTTGGTGAAGTGGCCGTTGTCCCCCATGACGATCACAATGGTGTTGTCGGCAATCCCCAGCTCGTCCATTTCCGCCATCAACTCGCCGATCCACTGGTCGACCAGCTTCATCTTCTCCACGTAGGTGCCACCATTGGGCGTCGTGTACTCGTCGGTGGTGGTGCGCGGGCCCGTCAGCGGGTAGAGCGGCCAGTACTGCAGGAAGAAGGGCTTGTCCCCCTTCGCGAGCTTGCGTAATTGTTCTTTTGTCTGCTCCTGGTAGCGCACGTTCATCTCGTGGTACTTGGCCTCGGTCCAGCGTTCGCCGGGCGCCATGTGTACCTCGCGAACATTTTCGCCACGAACGCCCTCGACGCCGGTGACCATGCTTGACGCATCAGTACGCAACCAATGATCGAGGGTAAAGCGATCGTCGTAGTTGTTGTCGCCGATCCCGATCGACACCTCTTCATCGGCTGCATCATCGTGGAATATGGTCAACTGACCCTGCTGGTGGATGGGAAAGGCAGCATAATCGAAACCCTGGAAGTTGGGCCAGGCCTCCTTGATGTCGCCCATGTGCCACTTGCCAATGTGGGCCGTGTTGTAGCCCGCCTCCGACAGAATCTCGGCGAGCGTCACTTCCTTGCCCGCCAGGCCGAAACCGGAGATATCCACCGAGGTGTTACCCATTCCGTTACGGAAAGGCTGTCGTCCGGTCATGAAGGCTACGCGCGTCGGTGTGCAGGAGGGCTCCGTGTACATGCGAGCCAGTCGCATGCCTTCACGGGCAATCTTGTTGATCGCGGGCGTCCTGTAACCACGTATGGAGTTAAGCGTTTCACTGCCGAGGTCACCGAACCCGATGTCGTCGATCAGAATGTAAAAGATGTTCGGTGGCTTGCCGCCGTTTTTCTCTCGAAACGCGGCAAGTTCCGCGTCGATGACCTTGTCATCGGCCGCCCACTGCTCGGCGTGCTGGGCTTCCAGGATGTAATACTCAGCATCGCGAACGATATCTGCCTTGGCGGCGGATGCCAGCGCAGCGCTGGCGACAAAGATCGGTGCGAGAAAAATCGGAAACAAGCGCATCTTCTACTCCAGTATTAGGCCTCTGAGTAGCCTTTAACGTCCATAGTCAGGCGAACCAAGCACTTACACCGGCGATGGCCGGCTTTGCCCTGGTCGTGACGGGTGCCTAGCACCAAAAAGTGCCCGCTGGCCGAAAAACCGAATCGCTTGCAGACACGTCGCCATAAGACTTTCGCAACCGCCTGCCCGGTAAAACGCGGGCGCCGCTCTAAGCAGCCAACGCCGCAGATCTTGCTGCCATACTCACGTCGCGAGCGTACCATCGTTATCCGTAATAACGGATGACGGAAGGCCAAGGATCGTCGCTGTATCGTGAACAAAACCTAAAATACCGTCCGAACTCAGGCCGCGGTACAAGAATTCCGCAATTCGGGTAGGGTGCCAGACGCGTGAAACCCGGTTATGACTTGGCCCAGACTGGAGCGATTATGCAAAAAATCCGCAATTGTGACGACCTGGCATGCATCTAATCACCGACCAACGCTACGAAGACTTCGATCTTGTCCGGCATGACGTCCGGGACTGGGATCTGGATTTTCGGCTGTTCGGGTCCGGCGGATTTCGCGGTCACATACGCCAACTCGTGTCCCCCGCGGTGATCATTGGGTTCGCGAAATTCCAGTGCAGGCTCCAACAACTGGGATCGACCCCGGCAGGCTACCGTACCTTCGGCATACCCGAAGAATCTTGCGGGGAGTTCTGGTGGCGGGGATATCAGGCCACGAACCAAAATCTGTTGATGTTCGCGGAAGACAATGTGCTGGATAGTGCATCCGGTGCCCGCTTCGCGATCTACGCCGTAAGCATTCATCGAAGCGAGGTGGAACGGCTCGCGACAAAGCTGGGCGTAACTCCTCCACCTGCGACCGCGATAGTAAGGCATCCGTCGGCCAGCCTCATGGCCGAACTGCGTCTAGCGGCGAGACTGGCAGTCTTCGACGTGCGCAGCCATAATCGAGCTGCGGCCGCAAACGCGCTTGCCGAGAAACTTGTCTGTACGACAAGCCATGAGGAAACGCTCGTCAGGCCGCCTCTTCGACAAAGGGACCTGGCAATCAGGCGTGTAATCGAATTTCTACATGAGCCGTATTTGCCGAGTGTGCGACTCCCCGCACTGTGCGCCGTCGCTCATGTCAGTGAGCGCACGCTGCAGTATGCGTTCAAGGAGCGCTGCGGGATGTCTCCCTACAAGTTCGCTCTGCAGTGGCGACTGAACTCGGCCCATCGAGACCTGCTCGCGTCTCATCCCAGCGACAAAACAGTCGCCCAGATCGCGCGGCAGCATGGCTTCGATAACCCCAGCCTCTTCACTGACTGCTACAAAGAACTGTTCGCTCAATTACCGTCGACGACACTCGCGACAATGAAATGAGGCTGCTGGTCTGCCACGAACGAAGCAGCGCCATTTTCTCGGGGATTGTGCAAAAAGATTGTTCTCATTTGAGCGATGTCGGCTTTCAGCATGCTCCTGTCGATCCCCCTCCCCGCACCCGACCGGCAGCTTGGCCGAACTCGGAAGAAGCGAATCCGGCTAGCTAGGTCCGCTCTTGTTACACACCTGTCGTTCACTAGACGCCACCTGACCGGCAGCAGTGGGTCGACAATGCTCTATTGCACCGCACAATTCAACGTCAGCTTTTTCCGAAGCTGACATTCGTTCTGACTGGTAGACGACCGCCGAAGCCGTTATGGCCTGCCTGTCGCCAAGTGTTTGATCGACGGCAGCAACGCAGAGCTGACTTTGAGCGTTGGTGGTACAGGTTGTCAGGATGCCACGCAGCAGTTGGTCTGCTTCAGGCAGGTCACGACCCCGAGCCGTCGTTCGCAAGGTGCAGCTTGAACGCCTGCTGCTGTTGACGCACAGCAGTCCTTCAGCAACTACTAATAGATGGCGTCCAGATATTTAACAGCGCTATAAGTGCCTCACAGACACAGCGCGCTAACCTATTGATTTAGTAAGGGATGGCATGAAAGATGCCTTTGCTTTTAAACGCCAGTTTGTCGAGACAGATAGCTACCATCGCCGTGAAATGCAGCAATCTGCACTTTGATTAGCGGCGCAAACGCAAGAGGTTTCACATGCATGTAATCAGAGCGCTACTGTTCGTTTCTCTCGTAGTCTCAGCATCCAATTCAGCAAGCGCCGGTAATGGCCCCAAGGGCGGTCCGTCATTCATGGAATACGAGTGGACAGAGATTGTCGCGACGGACTTTTTTACGACCGAGCGATGGGAACCGCGCGCCGGTCTCCAGGCGGTGGAGCTTCACAACGAACTGTTTGTGATTGCCGGACGGACGCCGAGCCCCACCCAAGACAATCCGTTTGCCAGCATCATTCACGGCGACGTCTGGGTGAGCTCGGATCTTGGCGAGACCTGGGTGGAGCTGCTGGACGACGCCGAAAGTGCGGGTTTGTGGAAAAACAGGGCCTACTTCGAGGCGGTCACCAAGGGCGGTTACATCTACATAATCGGCGGTCAGAACTTTACGACGTTCATACCGGCCCCTCCGTTCGTGCGGCCCTCGGAGTTTTTCAAGGATGTCTGGCGCAGCAAGGACGGCGTTGATTGGGAACAGATGACCGACGATGCCGAGTGGGCAAAGCTCCCCAAAGAGACAGTCCCTACAGACCCCCCATGCGGCCCGCCCATCACGCAGGGGCGTGCTGGGCTCAGCGCGGTAAGCTTCAAGGGCAAGCTGTGGGTCCTGGGGGGGTCGCAAGGTGACGACCTTTCCATCAACGCGGGTCCCGACTGCCGCGAGGTTTTCAATGACGTCTGGTATTCGAGGGACGGCTCGGAGTGGCATTTGGCTACGGACGACGCCCCCTGGGAGGCGCGGGCCGGTGGTGTGGCCCTTGTCAAGGGCGGCTGGCTGTATTTCCTGGGCGGCGAAAAAGGGTTTACCGGTGAAGACGACTATTTCAATGACGTCTGGCGCACAAAGGACGGCATGACTTGGGAAGAGGTCACTGGCCCGGAGGGTGCGGGATGGTCGCCACGGCCCGGACACAAGTGCTCGGTAGTGGCGAATCACTTTGTCTGTATGGGCGGCTTCGCTGCACTGGATCCTTTTCCTCCAAACTTTGATACCAACCCGTCGGACATCTGGATCAGCAAGGATGGCGCGAATTGGGAAAAGGTCAGCGATTCTCCCTGGAACAACGACCCTGGCTACTCAGACTGCATTTTTGCCACTCCGCCCGAGCTGCCAATAATCTGCGACTATGTGCGTTACGATTTCGACATGTTGACCGTTTCAGGCGGCGAAGGCGGCATGAAACCGTCCATTTTTACCTTTGGCGGTGATCGCGAGATTTTCGTGCCCATCCCGGGGAACGAATTTCGTATCGAAAACGACGTGTGGCGTTACAGTCCAAGGGAGTGAAAACAGTCTCCCGGGGCGGTTCAGTTCACGCGGTAAGGGCTTAGCGCCGGTCAGATTGTTAGTCGCCGATTGCGTGAAGTTGGAGAAATGGTCTGGCAATGAAGTGGCGGTCAAAGGCGCGCTCACCAAATTGCACCTGTAGGTAGTGACTCAGTAAGTGTGAATTAGCTAGTGTCCGTCCAGAAACGTTAACTTGTTGAAAATTCTGAGGAACAAACGACGCAGGTCAGAGAAAGCTCCTGGTAGTTTGATTAGTCTTTTGTAACAACCCCTTGAAACAAAAGCACAAACCAAAAAACCAGGAGCCGACCATGCGCGAAAAACGCACCGTCCAAAGCAGTATATTCGAGGCGTACGCCGAACACGAGATTGGCCGCGAGTTGAAAGCCATGTCCGATTGGCTGGATCAACACCTCGATCTGTTGGACTGGGTCGCGGCCGACGTCAAGCAACGCAACGTCGAGAAAACCGGACGGAAAGGGTTAACGATCGAATCGGTGTTGCGCTGTGCGATTCTCAAACAGTATCGGCAATTGAGTTATGAAGACTTGGTCTTTTGCTTGGTGGATTCGACCTCGTGTCAGGCATTTGCGCGCCTGACCACGGGCTGGGCGCCGAAGAAGGCGACGCTGCAAAGTTGCATCAGCGCGATCTCGGCTGTCACCTGGGAACAGATCAATCAGCGCTTGCTGCTCAGTGCCAACAACACCAAGGTGGAGCGGGGCGAGATGCTGCGCATTGACAGCACGGTAACGGATGCACCGATTCACGCACCGAGCGATAGCACGCTGCTGTGGGACAGCGTCCGGGTACTGGTGCGGTTGCTTCAGGGAGCCGAGGCCATCGCTGAAGGGATCGTCACGATTGCGTACCGCAATCATCAACGTGTGGCCAAGAAGCGAACCCGCGCGATTCGCTATACCCGTGGCAAAGAAAAGAAGGCGGCACTGTATCGGGATCTGATCACGGTGACCGAGCACACGCTGAGGTATGTTGAGCAGGCCTGCATCCGGTTGCACGACGCACGCATTGATCCGCTCGAGCGTATGGTATGGCAAGCCC
>Ga0316191_10001872_pt1 | contig 15070 bp, 12 predicted proteins | sample Eddworburr2cm_MG_FD_204928 | JGI IMG/M metagenome (GOLD analysis project Ga0316191, IMG submission 204928) | Coastal sediment microbial communities from Maine, United States - Eddy worm burrow 2 cm | ecosystem: Environmental > Aquatic > Marine > Coastal > Sediment | place: USA: Maine...
GCAGGAGGCTGACGATGAATTTTCGCTGAAAAGCAACTATCGATTGCCGCGGATTTCACGCGCCAGGGAATACTGGACGGCCGAGATTTATGCCAAGTACGAGAATCTGGACCTCGAATTCAAGCGGCGCCCGGAAGACGAAGAATTCGTCAATATTGCGAATGGATCTGTCACGGAACTCAATATGCGTGCTGGTCGACTCAAGATCCGGAACCTGAAAGAGGGCAACCGACAACTGTTTGACACACTGTTCGTTCAATTTCTGAACAGTACTCGCGAATACAATCCAGTATTTACGGTCCCTCCCGAACTGTCTAACCCCGAGTTCGACCGCTTGCTCAAGGGCACCGATAACGCGACGTCAATAGGCGTTGACGTCAACCTCGTCGACGTCCGGGGCAAAGGCTTTGATACCGTAGGGCGGCGTGATCATGCCTGGTTGTTTTCGTCCGTCATGTCGATTGGCTCCGACATGAACTTCACACAGGCATTTATTGGCACGCGCCGCATATACCGTAAGGGTGAACGCTGGAAATTCCTGCTGCGTGCCGAATTGGGTTACACCGACGCGACCGTCGATAAATTTGATTTCGTCTTCAATAATCAGTCTGTAAACCTGTCCGTGACTCGTCTGCCAAATTTCTACCGTTTCAAGGCGGGCGGTAGTAACAGCGTCAGGGGCTACGGCTTCGAGAGTCTCAGTAATAACGACGTTGGTTCCAACCACATCGCTACGGCCAGTGCAGAGGCCGAAATGAAGGTTCTGGAGAAATGGTCCGTTGCGGCGTTTGCCGATATAGGCAACGCTTTCAACGAGTGGTCAGATCCGAATCTTTATCGAGGGGTTGGTTTCGGGGTTCGCTGGTACTCGATTGCGGGGCCGATTAGCGTCGATTTTGCGAAAGCACTCGATCTCACCGGTAAACCGTGGCGCATCCACTTCACAATCGGGGTGTCTCTGCTTTGAGAGGCCTGAAGTACTTTTTGGGAGTGGTTCTTGCCCTGGGTATTGTCGCCGGCGGTACCTGGTTTTGGGTGCTGCACACGACCTCCGGCGCTCGCTGGATCCTGGCGCAGGTGGACACGGCCATTGGCCTGAACACGAACTCGGTAGATGGTGATATTTCCAGTGGCCTGCGTGTTCATGACATTTCGTTTGTGAACGACAGTGTCGAGGTAACGGTTGAAGAGTTGTCAGCTACTTTCGACGTAGACCTGTTGCCGGCGTCTGTAGATATCGTCGTGGCGACGGCACACGGGGTCGACGTGTTGCTGCTGCAGCAGGAGGCCAGCGGAGCTGCAGAGGCGGCAATCGGCGATGTCCTGAACGGACTTGCGCTGCCCATTCTCTTGCGAGTGTCCGACTTGCGGGCAGATGACATTTCGATCAGGTCGGCAGATGACTCGATACAGGTGCAGACGCTCGCATTGGTTGCTCAGTGGCACGAAGACATCGTGATTGAACAGCTTGATGTGAGCAGTGCTGATCTTGATGCCGTGCTCAATGCCGAGATAAGTCTGCAAGACCCTCACCGTATGAACGTAGCGCTGCGCGCTGATTTGGCCCCCGACTTTTCCCGTATGCCTGAGTCATTGCGACTAAGCGGCACAGGCAGCGGCGACCTGAACGGCATGGAATTTGATCTTGATGTCGGTTCTTTCGCCGTCATTGACGGTGACATTAATTGGCACGATGAGCTGGTGGCAGTTGCCGACATTACCCTGCAAGGCCTCGACCTTAGTCCGCTCGTCGATGCCTGGCCGGCGGGATTTCCAATCAACGGCGAGATCCACGCGACGCTTGACGATGCGCAGCTTGGAGTGTCGAACTCAGAGCTCAGAATAGGGGGCACTGACGGCCGCATTTTGCTTGACGCTAAGCTCGACCGAGCCTCCTACGACGTCGCAGGACAGCTGCGCTGGCAGTCGCTGCGCTGGCCCTTGCCAGCGGACGAGGCCCGTATCCGCAGTGGCGACGGTGATATGCAGGTCGCCGGTACGGTTGATGCGTGGAAGGTAAAGGGTAAGGTCGCAGTCGGTACTGATGAAGTACCGGATGGCAGGTTTCAGATCGATGGCGGTGGCACTCGCGATGGTGTGAATGTCCGAATTGTCAACGGTGAGCTGTTTGGTGGTAATGCCGCTGGCATGGTCGAGTATTCGTGGATCGACGAACGCCCATGGGCGGCGGTGCTCGATGTCGTGGCGATTGAGCTGGACGAGCTGATTCCTGACTGGCCAGGACCTGTTTCCGGACACTTCGAGGGAGCAGGGACGTCTTCGCCGTTCACACTTGTTGCCAAATTCACCGACGTTAGCGGCCAGGAAATAGGTGGCACCGTCGCGGGCTCGGTTGCGTATTCGTTGCTGGATGAACGCCCCTGGTCTGCCGTGCTCGATGTCGAAGCGATCGAGCTGGGCGCATTACTCCCGGATTGGCCGGGGCAGGTATCCGGGCACGTAGAGGGAGAAGGAACGTCATCACCGTTCACGCTTGTTGCCAGGCTAACGGATATTAATGGTCGCGTGCGCGATCAGGCGCTGGCGGCCAACGGTTCAATCGAATTTCGCGACCAGATGTTCATCGCGGATAATCTGTATGTGGAGCATGGCAGTTCTCGCGTCGCGCTGGACGGATCCCTCACTCAGGACAGCGGCATGTCGTTCGATGCGAGCGTGGCGGAGGCTGGCACCTATTTGCAGGACGCCAGCGGCTCGCTCGAGGCGAGGGGCCGACTGTCAATGACAGACACGCAACCACTCCTTTCACTGTCACTTGAAAGCGGAGAATTCAAATACGCAGGTATCGTTCTGAAGGATCTTCGCATCAGGGATGAGCTGCGGGACGGAGATATTGCTCATGTGCTGTTGACGGCGAGTCAAATCGAGATAGGCGAGCGCGTTCTTGTCGATCCGATGCTCCGGGCCATCGTCACAGATTCGCAACAATCGATCGAGATAGCCGCTCAGCACCTCGGCGTGGATATCTCGTTAGGCCTCGCCGGTGCTTTCGACGACTGGCGGCGACCTATGGATTCGACGTGGCACGGCAATGTTGAGGCATTTGGCATCGATCTGAATGACCATCACTCGATGACGCTGATGTCCGGGTCGCCGCTCGACTTATCGCTTGGCCAAATTGCCCTCAAGGAATTCTGTATTGGCGACCAGGCCGGTGCGGTCATGTGTGCGGATGCCAACTGGGTCGAGGATGGTGATGTTTCTGTCAGCCTGGAGCTGACCTCGGTGCCAGCCAACATTCTGGAACACGTTATCGAACCAGGTGTGAAATTTGATCAGCACATAAGTGGAACATTGAAATGGCACCAAAATTCTGTAAGCGGAATGGGCGGCGAAGGCAACCTCCGCATCGAACCAGGTGTTGTTCGCTCGATCAACGACAAGACGCTTTTCATCAACACAGGGGAAGGACTGCTCAGCTTCGACGTTGATAATAGCGAGTTGCTCTCGGGCAATCTGGAGCTACCCTTGCCCGGAACGGGCAATATTTCCGGCCGGTTCGCGATACTGGATATCGTGGCCGGGGCAGACAGCGGCGTAACAGGAAACGTTAGTGTGGACGTAGCTGATATCGCAATGATGTCGGAGCTAACGCGCCTCGTCGACGATGCCAGCGGGCACGTGCGTGCGACAGGCACTCTCGCCGGCACGATTCGTGCCCCCCTGGTGTCCGGAGACATCAGGCTTGAAAATGCGAGCATCAGCTATCTCCCCATTGGACTGCAACTCACCGAGCTTGATCTCGTCGGTCACCTGGATCCGGACTACAGTTTCGATTTGTCCGGGACGTTTCGTGCCGGTGAAGGACGGGGAGAAATCTCTTCCCGGGTGAAATACAGTGACTCTGAGGCACCCGGACTCCACTTCAAGCTTCTTGGCGATAACCTGACTCTCATCGATGTGCCCGATGTTCTGGTCAAGGCCAGTTCAAATGTGGATATCGGATTTGATGGAGAGACACTGTCGATAGGTGGCTCACTGACCATTCCTGAGGCACTTATCAAACCAACTAACCTGTCGATGGCACGCATAGATGAAAGTGGAGACGTTGTTATCGTCGCAGGCGAGCTGCCAGATCCGCCGGAAGAGAGTAATGGTCGTAACGGGCTACGATACGAGGGCTCGCTTGATGTCAGGCTGGGCGACTCTGTTGTGATTAATCTCGATTTGGCCCGAGCGACCGCAAAGGGCGGCGCAATATTCACCTGGCATGGTGATAAGTTGCCGACCGCGAAGGGTCGCTACGATATCGAAGGCAGCATAGCGGCTTTCGGCCAGGTCCTTGAAATAACTGAAGGCGCGATACGTTTCCCGGATGCTCCAGCGGACAATCCCTTTGTGAGAATTCGTGCCGAGCGCGAAATCTACGGCAATACGCAGGTCAAGCGGGCAGGTGTCCTGGTCGACGGTTCTGTAAAGAAGCTCACAGTCGAACCCTATACCATGCCGATGACGACGGAAGAACGCGCTTTGACTTTATTGGTCACCGGAAGCGACTTTGACTACGAGCAAGGCGTCGGTGCTATAGACTTTGGCACGTACATAGCACCGCGGCTGTTCATCAGCTATGGAATTGGCGTGTTCGAGCGCGAGAACATTATCAGTGCGCGTTTCGATCTTTCGAAGAAGTTTGGTATCAAAGCATCATCCGGCAGCAAGGAGTCGGGCGTCGACCTTAATTATCGCTTCGAGAACTAGTTATGAGATGGAAAAGTGGCAGACGCAGTTCAAATATTGAAGACCGGCGCGGCGCGAGCGCAGGTCCGAAGTTGCTTGGCGGAGGCATTGGCACGATCGTGTTGGTACTCGTTGCCATGTATTTCGGCGTCGATCCAACCCCGCTGCTGCAGACCATGCAGGGTAACGAAAGTGCCTCGTCGAGCGGGACGCGCCCAACGGCAGAAGACCTGAAGAACGATCCGCTTGCTGACATGGTTTCGGTCGTCGTTGCCGATACGGAAGACGTATGGACCGAGATATTTGCGGCACAGGGTCGACGCTACCAGCCACCGACGCTGGTCATGTTCACTGGAGCAACGCGTTCCGCCTGTGGCCTCGGGCAGGCCGCAATGGGGCCGTTCTACTGCCCGGCCGATCAAAAGGCCTACATTGACCTGGGCTTCTATGACCAGATGCGCACGCGATTCAAAGCGCCTGGCGATTTTGCGCAGGCTTACGTAGTTGCACATGAGATCGGCCACCATGTGCAGAACCTGCTCGGCATTTCGGGCCAGGTCCACCAGATGAAGCAGCAGATGGGACAGGCCGAAGCAAACGAACTGTCGGTCCGGCTCGAACTGCAGGCCGATTGTCTGGCTGGCGTCTGGGCAATACGTGCGGACAAGGCGCGCAATATTCTCGAAGCCGGCGACGTCGAAGAGGCCCTCAACGCCGCCAGCGCCATTGGCGACGACACGCTGCAGCGTCAGAGTCGCGGCACTGTTGTGCCGGAGTCGTTCACACACGGGACATCTGCACAAAGGCAGCGCTGGTTCCGTACGGGACTCGGCAGCGGCGATCCCGACGTTTGCGATACCTTCAGCGTTGACAGCATTTGATTGAGGAAACAGCAGCTCGGGCGGGCGAAGCGGCTACACGCATCGCGGATCACATTCGGCACACGCCCCTGCGGCGCTCTGCCGCCTTTAGCGAGGAACTCGGTGCCGAGGTGTTCTTCAAGCTCGAAAACCACCAGGCGACAGGCTCGTTCAAGCTGCGCGGTGCGACCAACCGCCTCCTGACACTAAGCGACGAGCAACGCGCGAGGGGCTGTGTCGCGGCATCGAGTGGTAATCACGGCGCGGCTGTAGCGTGCGCGATGCAGAAGCTTGGCGTCAACGGCATCATCTTCGTCCCTGAGCAAACGTCGCCCGCCAAGGTTGAGAAAATCAAAGGCTACGGCGGCGACGTCCGATTTTTCGGCACCGATGGACTGGATACGGAACAACATGCTCGCGCATACGCAGAGCAACATGGCATGTTCTATCTATCACCCTATAACGACGATGAAGTCATTGCCGGGCAGGGCAGCTGCGGTGTCGAGATCTTCGCAGAGCTACCGGACGTGAGTGCGGTGTTCGTTGCAGTCGGCGGTGGCGGGCTTATTGGCGGTGTCGGAGCTGTACTCAAGGAGCACAGTCCCGGGATTCACGTATACGGTTGCCAGCCGCTGGCATCTCCCGTCATGACGCGTTCAATCGAGGCTGGCCAAATCATCGATATGCCGAGTGAAGCTACTTTGTCGGATGGCACGGCAGGCGGCATCGAGGAAGACGCGATCACGTTTTCGCTAAACCAGGCCGTCGTCGATGAGTGGGTCGTTGTGGACGAAGAAAAAATCGCGGCCGCGATGCGCCTCTATATGAGACGTGAAGACGATGTGATCGAGGGGGCTGCGGGCGTAGCGGTTGCCGGACTCCTGGAGCGTCGCGACACGATCGCTGGCAAGAAAGTCGTTGTTGTCATCTGCGGCGGTAACGTGAGCGAAGAGACGTTGCGGAGTATTCGCTAGAACTTGAAGAGTTTGGCCATGACACCGGAACCAACACCGATGTTGTCAGAGGCTGACCTGCCCGTTACGCTCGGTGGCCGGGAACTCCTGATCGTGTTCCCGGTCTTTCTTGTGAAGCCACAGCGGATCTGATCATGCGGCGTTACCTGTTCTTCGTTATGACCTTGCTTCTTGCGCAAGCCTCGTCCGCGCAGCCCACGGCGTTCGTCAACGTCAACGTGGTGCCAATGTCAACGGAAACGGTCATCGAACAACAGACGGTCATTGTCGACGATGGTGTCATCACGGCGATAGGTCCTGTTGACGATGTTCCAATTCTCAAGGGAACGACGGTCATAGACGGGACGGACCGTTACCTGATGCCGGGTCTGGCCGAAATGCATGCGCACGTCCCCGACGCGGGCTCGAGCGAGCTGAATCGCTATTTCAGTTTGTACGTTGCGAATGGCGTTACCACGATTCGCGGCATGCTGGGTCAGGCGCCTCACCTCGGTCTGCGGCAGGATCTGCTTGATGGCAAGGTCTTTGGTCCACGGCTGGTGACGTCCGGTCCGTCACTAAACGGACGATCTGTCAGCGGTGCGGCGCATGCGCGCCAGCTCGTCGAGGAACAGCACGCCGCCGGTTATGACTTCATCAAGGTGCATCCCGGCCTGAGTTCCGCCGAGTTCGAAGCGCTGGCCGAGGCGGCGAACGGGCTCGGCATGCCCTACGCTGGCCACGTGCCGGTCGCAGCTGGTGTGCAGCGGGCGCTCGAGCTCAATATGACCACGATCGATCACCTTGACGGGTACTTCGTTGCTTTGCTACCTGCGTCCAGCGATGGGTCTGGTGGCTACGGTGGTTTCTTCGACGTCATGCTGGCTGACGAGCTCGATACCGACCGCATTGCCGAGATCGCACGCGCGACAGCTGCGGCCGGCACCTGGAACGTTCCGACTGAAGTGTTGATTGAACAACTCGTTGATGAGACGCCGGTTGCGGAGCTACGCAATCGGCCGGAAATGCGCTACATGCGGCGAGCCACTGTACAGCGCTGGTCAGAGTCCAAGGCGGAGATGCTCGCAGAAAGCGGATTCGACCCCTTGGTGGCGGCGCGGGCGATCGAATTGCGTCGCCGCCTGATACTCGAATTGCACAGGGCCGGGGCAGGGCTCCTGCTGGGCTCGGATTCGCCGCAGGTATTCAACGTGCCCGGGTTCGCGACGCATCGCGAGCTGGAGGTGCTGGTCGCCGCAGGCCTGACGCCCTACGAAGCGCTGCGCACCGGTACGACAGCGGTTGCCGAGTTCCTGGGCAGCAACACAGGAATCGTGGCTGTTGGTCGCGAGGCCGATCTCATGCTTCTGAACGCCAATCCACTCGCCGACATTCACCACAGCCATCGAATTCATGGCGTCATGCTGCGCGGTACGTGGTATTCGGCCGCAGCGCTCGAGCGACGCCTCGCTCCCTACCGCAGCACGGACAAATAGGCCGCTCTGCAACCAAATCGCCGCGGGGAGCGTCTAATCCGTATACAGATGCGACCAGCAGAAGGGGAAAACCATGCGCAGCTTTATCGTAATGACCATGTTCCTGGCCAGTTTCGCCGCGTCGGCGGGTAGCGACTACACCGAAACTCGTGACCTCAATATCGATGCGGCAGGTCTCGAATCACTGTTCGTTAACGCCGGCGCCGGTAGTCTTGACGTCGAAGGCGTTGACGGGCTTGATCGCATCGAAGTTAAAGCGACGATCGTGATCCCGAATGCCGACGAAGACGATGGCCGGAAGATTGTCGAGAAAGACATGACACTTAGCCTGGCAAGTGAGGACGGCGAGGCTGTTCTCCAGTCCTCGTTCGACCAGCGCTTCTGGAGCTTCGGGTCAAACGGTCGCATCGACCTCGAAATTCGCGCACCTGCGACGCTCGCCCTTTCCATCGATGACGGCTCCGGATCGATGGATGTCAGGAACTTCGTATCGGATGTGAAGATAGACGATGGCTCGGGATCGATCGATGTGCACACGGTTGGGGCGCTGGACATCGATGATGGCTCAGGTTCGATCGATGTGATCAACGCAACGGGCGATGTCTACATAAATGACGGGTCGGGCAGCATCACCGTGGACAAGGTCGGTGGAACAGTCACGATTGACGACGGATCGGGCAGTATCCGGGTCAGCGACGTCGCCAGGGACTTGATTATCCTGGACGATGGCAGTGGTGGCGTCAGTTTCACGGATGTACGCGGGACCGTCGAACAGGAAGGCTAGGCCGCATCTGGTAGACTTCCCCTAAAGAAACGCCCGTGCGTGGCAAAGGGGAAGCGGCATGAAACTGGTTCAGCATCTGCTCGATTCGAAAGGCAGGGAGGTCATTTCGATCGTCCAGGGGGCGTCGGTTTTCGATGCGATAAAGCTCATGGCAGACCGTGGGGTCGGGTCATTGCTGGTCATGGACGGCGATGACCTGAAGGGAATCGTCACGGAACGTGACTACGCGCGCAAGGTCATCATCAAGGGGCGTTCGTCGGAATCGACCCAGGTTCGCGAAATCATGACGACCGACCTCGTCACCACCACGGCCACGCAGCCCGTGAGTGAATGCATGAATATGATGAGCGAGAAGCGCATTCGCCACTTGCCCGTCATGTCCGGCAGCGAAGTCGTTGGTCTGATCTCAATCGGTGACCTTGTGCAGGCGATAATTACCGAACAGAAGGAAGAGATCGAGCAGTTGGGGCAATACATCAGCGGCTAATCTGCACGGAGTGGAACATGGCAAAGAAACCTGATTATGACCCCAAAGTTATGCGGCTTTTTGACGGCTACGTGCATGGGCAGATCAGTCGCCGGCAGTTTCTGGATCGCGTTGCCGCGGTAACGGCGTCCAGCGTCTCGGCGGCGGCGATCCTCTCGAGCCTGAGCCCCGACTATGCGCTCGCGCAGCAGGTCGACCCGCTCGATACGTCCATCTCAGCGTCCTACAAGAAATACGCTTCGCCAAAGGGAGCAGGGGTCATGCGAGGCTACTACGCTCGTCCGGCCGTCATTCAGCACAAATTGCCCGCTGTGGTGGTTATTCACGAGAATCGCGGTCTGAACCCTTACATAGAGGACGTTGCCCGGCGCCTGGCTGTCGCAGGTTTTATTGCGTTTGCGCCTGACGCGCTGACGCCTCTTGGCGGCTATCCCGGCACCGATGACGAAGGCCGGGCGATGCAGAAGCAGCGCGATGGTGCCGAGATGATCGAGGACTTTGTATCTGCCGCCCGGTTTCTTGCGGATCACCCGGACTGCTCGGGCAAAGTGGGTGCCGTCGGATTCTGCTTCGGTGGTGGCATGACGATGCGCCTCGCGGTTCGCATCCCGGATCTTGGGGCCGCTGTGGCGTTCTATGGGCGTCATCCGGAAGCCAGCGATGCAGCATCCATTCAGGCACCACTCATGCTGCATCATGCCGGGCTCGATGAACGGGTCAATGCGAGCTGGCCTGACTTCGAAGCCGCACTCAAGGCGGCAGACCGCAACTTCACCAACTACGAATACGCCGACGTGAATCACGGGTTCCACAACGACACGACACCCAGATACGATAAGGACGCGGCGGAATTGGCATGGCAAAGGACGCTTGAGTTTTTCGCTGCGAATTTGCAGTGAAGATAAAGGTACTCAATTGGTGGCTGGTGTATTCACAACCGGTGCCCGTGGAAGACGGTCCGGATCAGTCCTGAAGCAGGTCCAGCATACGGGTCGCCGCTTCTTCGAGCGTCGTCCCAAAGCTGATCAGTCCATCTTCGTGGCCGGCCAATACGGCGACCCCTGATTCACGCAGGCCTTCCATCCGGTAGAGCCGGTCAAGTTCTCGGGCCATGTCCGGAGTACCGTAGGCAATCTCCGGGTCCGTGGTCGGCAGCTTACCGAGATTGCGCCGCCAGAGTTCCGCGCTGTGCGCGTGTACGATCGCACCGATCGCGTCACCCAGTGCGTAGATCGACGCATGCGTCATGGCTTCCGAAGAAGCCTGAACGGGTCCACTGCACCTGACTATGTTGGCGCGAATGTCACAGTCTGTGACCAGCGAATAATTGCGTTCATCGGTTATCGGTAAATGGCCGGTCTGAGTGCCGCTGATCAGGAACAGTCCGCCAAAGCCTCGACGCACGCTGATGTTGCCGTAGCCAATGCCGTGCTCTGTGTATTCGCCGATTAACTGCGCCTCGAACAACGGCCTGCGCCAGCGTTCGAGGTCTCGCGCTGCAACCACATGTGTTGCTGGACCGGGCGTCCAGTGGCTTTCGTACTTGATATAGCCTTCGTCGAGCGTCATGTGTTCGCCATTTCCGGGAACAGGCCCAGCAGGCCGCCTTCGGATGCATCGCAAACGCCGCGCTCGGTAATGAGACCCGTCACCAGTCTTGCCGGCGTTACGTCGAAAGCGGGGTTGCCGATTGGCGTGCCGGGTGCCGTTGTCTGCACGCACACAGGTTTGCCGTCGTGCAGTCCGTAGATGTGACTGACTTCCGCGGGGTCGCGCTCCTCAATCGGGATTTCCGCTACGCCGTCACGGCTTTGCCAGTCGATGGTCGTTGAAGGCAACGCCACATAGAACGGAATGTCGTTGTCACGCGCGGCCAGCGCCTTCAGATAGGTGCCTATCTTGTTTGCGACGTCACCACATCGTGTCGTGCGGTCGGTGCCCGTGATCACGATATCGACCTTGTCGTGCTGCATCAGGTGACCGCCGGCGTTGTCGACTACCAGTGTGTGCGGGACGCCGCTGGCAGCGAGTTCCCAGGCAGTCAGTTGCGAACCCTGGTTACGTGGACGTGTCTCATCGACCCAGACGTGTACATCGATACCGCGCTGTTGCGCGAAATAGATTGGTGCTATCGCCGTGCCGTAGTTGATTGTCGCGAGTGAACCGGCGTTGCAATGCGTCAATACATTGACCGTATCACCACCTTTGCGCCTCGAAATTTCCTCAAGAAGTTTCACGCCATGAACGCCGATTCCTCGACTGATCTCGACATCTTCATCGCAAATCGCCCGGGCGTCTTCACGAATAGTCTCGATGAGCTTGTCGTCATCGGTATCGGCGATACGCGCGAGAATGCGCTCGATGGCCCAGCGCAGGTTGACGGCAGTAGGTCGTGATTGCAGCAGCGCCTCGGCGGCAACGCGCACGCCAGTGGATGTCGGTGCTGCGAGAGCTGCAAGGTACAGGCCCCAGGCCGCGGTCGCGCCGATCAGCGGGGCGCCGCGCACGTACATGTCTGCTATAGCTGTCTCGGCGTCCTGCCACGTGCGCAGGTCATGCACACTGTACTCGTGTGGCAAGCGGCGCTGGTCGATGATCTGCACGATCGACGGGTCATCGGGTTTGAGCCAGATTGTGCGGAAGTTTTCAGCTGTCATAAGATGCGTGTCTGGGTGATTGGTTTTGCGACTGCTGTCGCGCACTAATTTGTCTCCCCACGAGGAGGATGATGCATGGGACCGCTTGCAGGCAAGAAAATCATCGAAATCGCGGGCATTGGTCCCGGACCTGTCTGCGGCATGATGCTCGCTGATATGGGCGCTGAAGTCATCCTTGTCGACCGCAAGGCTGCGACGAATCCAAGCGCGCTCGAAGCAGCCAACGCCGCGATCATGAATCGGGGAAAAAAATCGATTGCGGTTAATCTCAAAGGCGAGGGCGCCGTTGAGCTGGTGCTGGATCTTGTCAAGGGCGCGGATGGCCTGATCGAAGGGTTTCGCCCCGGTGTCATGGAACGCCTCGGTCTCGGGCCTGATGTGTGTCTCAAGGCGAATCCGGGGCTAGTATACGGACGCATTACTGGCTGGGGCCAATACGGACCGCTGTCGCAGTCCGCCGGCCACGATCTCAATTACGTCGCACTGTCCGGTGCACTCTGGTACGGAGGGCGTTCTGACTCGCCGCCGACGGTGCCGCCGACACTCATTGGCGATATGGGCGGCGGCGCCATGTTGCTTGCCGTCGGAATGCTCGCCGCCATGCTGAATGCGAAGGAGACCGGTCGGGGCCAGGTTGTCGACGCGGCGATGACCGACGGGTCGGCCTTCACCACGACGCTCTTATACGCCCTGTTCAAGTGTGGTGAGTGGACGCCCAATCGGCAGGACAATCTGCTGGACGGCGCATCCCACTGGTACGACTGTTATGAGTGTGCCGACGGCAAGTTCGTCTCGATTGGAGCCATTGAGCCGGACTTCTATGCCCTGCTTCTTAAAATCCTCGAGCTTCAGGACGATCTGGATTTTGCGCAGCAATACGACAAGAGCAGTTGGCCCGGTCTCAAGCAGCGCTTCGCCACGATTTTCAAGTCGAAAACACGTAATGAGTGGTGCGAGATCATGGAGGGCACGGACATCTGTTTTGCGCCGGTTCTCGATTTTGACGAGGCACCCGAGCATCCGCACAACAAGGCGCGTAAGACATTTATTGAGGTCGGAGGTTTTACCCAGCCGGCACCGGCACCGCGCTTTAGCGATACGGTATCGGAAATCGTGTCGCCACCGCCCGCCGTCGGCCAGAACACCGATGACGTGCTGGCCGCAGCGGGCTACTCGTCCGATGAACTCGCGACATTGCGCGAGCAGGGCGTTATCTAGCCTTCGAGGCCGGCTGCGAGGCGTGCCGAGCGCAGCGTGTTGAACATCAGCATGGTAATGGTCATCGGGCCCACGCCGCCCGGTACGGGAGTTACTGCGCCGGCGACTGTGCAGGCATCGTCGTAGTCGACGTCGCCGGTCAGTTTCGATTTCATCTCACCGTCAATTTCTTTCTCGACGCGGTTGATGCCCACGTCGATGACCACAGCGCCCGGCTTGATCCAGTCAGCCGTGACCATGTTCGGACGGCCAACAGCCGCGATCACGATGTCGGCATTGCGAACGACGCCTGGCAGGTCTTTTGTGCGGCTGTGGGTCATCGTCACTGTTGCATTGCGCTGCAGAAGCAGTGCGCCCATTGGTTTGCCGACAATGTTCGAGCGTCCAATGACGACGGCATTCAATCCCGAGAAATCACTGCCGAGCTCGTCTTCGATCATGAGGATGCAACCAGCAGGTGTGCAGGGCACAAACGCATCCGCCGTGTCGCCGGCCGTAAGCTTGCCGATATTTACATAGTGGAAGCCATCGACGTCCTTGGATGGTGTGATTGCCTGCGTGATCGTTTGTTCGTCGAGGTGGTCGGGAAGCGGCAACTGCACGAGGATGCCGTGGATCGCGGCGTCGTTGTTGAGTTGGTTGATGAGCGTGAGCACATCTTCCTGCGACGTGTCGTCGGCCAGTGTGTGTTGCTCGGAGTGGAAGCCACAGGCTTCAGCCCGACGTTTCTTGTTGCGCACGTAGACCTGGCTTGCCGGGTCCTCTCCAATGATAACCACCGCGAGGCCGGGCTTGATGCCGTGCTCCTCGAGCAAGGCGGCGGTCTGTTCGGTGATGGACTCGGCCAGTTGTTCGGCCTTGGCTTTGCCGTCAATTCGTTTTGCGGTCATCGGGATTCTTCCGTGCGTCGAGATATGCGGGCCGTAGGGTACCGCCAAGACCAATCGGTTGCTAATCAGGGCTTTCCGTAACCGGCATGTCTGCGCGTGCGCCCGCACAGCCGGCTGGCTGGTCCCAGGGCCGCGATTACGTGTTTGAGTGCGTGGCCACTCATCAGCTGCCCGGCCGAAAACGCCCGCGCTGCGAAACCGTCGGCAGGTGATTTCTTGAGTGTCATGCGTTTGGTCATGGCTTCAGGCTAAAATGCGATCTTTAGATTCTGAGCGTAGTGAATGAGAGCCATCATGCGGCATCTTCGCGGTGTGCTGATCTTCAGTGGTTTCACGCTGAACACTCTGTTCTGGTTTGTGCCGATAATCATCCTGGCGGTGATCAAGCTGCTCATCCCGGTCGCGGCGGTGCGCAATGCAATTACGCGCATTCTCATGGCAATTGGCGAGAACTGGATAAGCCTGAATACTTTGCTGCTAAAGGTGGCGGGCTCGATCGACTGGCAAATCGAAGGTGCTGATGCATTACGTCGGGACGATTGGTATCTCGTCATTTCGAATCACCAGACCTGGGTCGATATCCTCGTATTGCAGGGCGTCCTGAATCGTCGCATTCCATTCCTGAAGTTCTTCATTAAACAGCAATTGATCTGGTTTCCTCTTCTCGGCGTGGCCTGGTGGGCGATGGACATGCCGTTCATGAAGCGCTACTCGGCAGGCTATCTTGCCCGCAAACCGCACATGAAAGGCAAGGACTTCGAGACGACACGTCGCGCCTGCGAGAAGTTTCGAGATACGCCAACGTCGGTGATCAACTTCATCGAGGGGACGCGTTTCAGTGAGGAGAAGCGCGATCGCCACAAAGACCCGTATCGGCACCTGCTGCGGCCTCGCGCGGGTGGCTTCGCTGTGGCGATGTCATCCATGGGTGAACTCTTCGGCTCCATACTTGACGTAACGCTCGTATATACCGACGGTCCGGCAATGTTCTGGGACATGTGCTGCGGCCGGCACGTCCAGGTCCTCG
>Ga0316191_10001873_pt1 | contig 15063 bp, 16 predicted proteins | sample Eddworburr2cm_MG_FD_204928 | JGI IMG/M metagenome (GOLD analysis project Ga0316191, IMG submission 204928) | Coastal sediment microbial communities from Maine, United States - Eddy worm burrow 2 cm | ecosystem: Environmental > Aquatic > Marine > Coastal > Sediment | place: USA: Maine...
GAGCATCAGGGTCCAGTCCATGCTGACCAGTGTGGCGGCGATCTGATTGATTAACGGGTTCTCTGTCTTCACATGCACGGTCAGATCAAGTGGCAGATCCTCTCGTGAAACGGCCAGTGTTGCGCGGGCCACCTGAAACATATTCAACTGATCTACCGAATGCAGATTCATCAGGTCAATTCCAGCTACCCTTACCGATGAGACCCGATCAAAGGTGAATTTAACTGCCGAGAGATCCATCGCCTGTTGAAGCGTGGCACACGATGAGAGTAGTAACAGCATCGTTGCACTCAGAGCCATAGCCAATCGTCGAACCTGTTTCATTATCTCTCTCCTGCCTCTCATCAATCTCAAACTCAAGCATAGCTCATTTCAAAGCAGAGGTGTGGAAGAAATGATACACCCTTTAACCCGAACGTTGACAGTAGTCGTTCCACAACCATGCTTGGCGCCATGTTTAGAGAGATCACACAGGTAAAAATTGCGAAATTCGACTGGCTACTGGCCCGCCGAACCGCTATGCCTGTGCGCTGGAATCTGTCGTAAGTTAGCTACACCACTAATCGACAAACGGCCATGGGTTCAAGCGAATCCATGGCCGTTTTTTTTGGCCTATCCCACGGTGCCCATGGACGGGGACTCGTTTTATAGACGCCATAAGGCAGGACGCCTTGATGCGTATCAAACAAACCACGGAGAAGTAAGATGTCCATCCCATTGGCATATATCGGCGTTATCATCATCTGGAGTACCACCCCGCTGGCCATTCTGTGGAGCAGCGAAGGTGTTGGCTTCCTCTTCGGCGTGACCAGTCGTATGGTGATCGGTGCCGTGCTGGCACTGGTGGTTGCTGCTCTTCTAGGAGCCGGCATGAAATGGCATCGTAAGGCGCTGTTGGCCTACATGGCGGCAGGTATCGGTATTTATGGTGGCATGCTCTGTGGCTACTGGTCTGTACAGTTTATCCCCTCCGGCTGGTTGTCACTCATATTCGGGTTAAGTCCGTTGATTACCGGTGTCATGGCGCGTTACTGGCTTGAAGATGAGCAGCTGACACTCACCAAACTGACAGGCATGTTGATCGCCATTGTCGGGTTAGGCGTCATCTTTGCGCATGGTGTGGAGATGGATAGCAGCATGCTCTTCGGTATTGCCGGGGTACTGCTTGCTGTGACCATCCACTCAGCCAGTGGTGTCTGGGTTAAACGGATCAATGCCGATGTTCCGGCCATTGTCATGACCAGCGGTGGGCTTGCGCTTGCGGCTCCACTCTTTCTGATAACATGGCTCGTCATGGGCAATGAGTTACCGAGTGAACTGAGTGTTAGAGCCGTTGGAGCCATTGGATACCTGGCACTGTTCGGTTCGGTGCTCGGTTTTGCCCTCTATTTCTATGTGTTGAGGCATGTACAGGCGACCAAGGTGGCATTGATTACACTGATCACACCGGTGATTGCACTAACGTTGGGAAGTCTGCTGAACAGTGAACCGATCACATTCGAGGTCGTCACAGGAACGACGCTGATCCTTTCAGGACTCACCCTGTTCCAGTTCGGTGGCCACATGGTGAAAATCAGAACTGTTTTCCAACGGCTCTAAACATGACTGTAAAAAAAGGGGACGGTGATTACCGCCCCCTTTTTATAATCTGTCAAAATTAAACCTTAGAAGGTGTTCTTCTTCACCTTGGCCAGTTTCGCTTCAGCTTCAGCTTTACGCCCTTTGGAGTAGATGGGGCGACTGGCAACATCAGCAAGTGCCAGCACCTTCTCAAAGTATGGCTTGGCCTCTTTGTAATTCTTCTTCTCAAGCCAGAAGTCACCCATGAAGTAGTTGGCATCCATATCATCAGGTGCAAGTTCAAGCGCCTTTTTCAGATAGGCCAATGCCTTATCTTTGTCACCAAAGCCGATAAAACCGCCCGGGACCATATAGTAGAAGCTGCCTAGCGTGGTATAAACCGAGCCATTCAGTGTTTTGGCATCGATCTTCTCTGCTTCAAGAAGCAGGTCACGCCCTATTTCCATCTCAGGCATTGCATTAAATAGCGACGAGAGGCCACCCATGGCACCTGCCAAACCTGCACGGATAATTGCTTCCCAAACCTTCGGCTCGGCACGATTCGGATTTGCTTTTGTCAGTGCTTCTGACTTGGCAACCAGAGCTCTGAAGGCAGCCTCTTTATCCTTGTCCGGGGTCTGGTAGTTGGCTACAGCCCAATCATGCTGAAGAGCAGATACGCTATCCATCACTGCATCAGCTGAAGCGACACTGACCATCGAAATGGCAGCAAACAGCCCAGCAAAAAGATTCATCAACACCTTCTTCATCTTTGTTCCTCCAGATAAAATCAATAAACGGTTATTTCGTGCCTTTGGCACTCTCTTTAGCAAAGCCACGGGCAATACGATTCTGATCGGCTGTACCACCATCTATCACGCCCGGCAGAATACCATTGATGCGTGCAAAGAGTGATTCTGGGAAGCCGAAGTAGGCCTCCTTCTTCTCAGCTTCAATGGCAGCCAGAATCTTTCCTGCAACCACTTCAGGCTCATCAACATTTGCCTTTGTAGCCGCATTCATCTCCATGATCGGGCCGGTATTGATCGCAGTCTTCACCGCTCGTGGTGACAGGTAGCTGACACCGACGTTGGTATCGGCCAATTCTCGACGCAATGCCTGTGAGAATCCACGTAGCCCGAACTTACTGGCCGAGTAGGCAGAAAAATAGGCAAAGCCGATGGAACCGAACATTGAACCGACATTGACAATACGGCCTGAGTTCTGTGCAAGCATAGCGGGCAACAGGGCACGGGAGAGGAGCATCGGGGCAATCAGGTTGATATGCATCAACAGCTCGATACGCGCATCATCCTCATCTTCAAATGCTGAAAAGCTCATGATACCGGCAAGGTTGATCAACACATCAACGCCACCGAGCTTTACACTTGCCTCATTGGCAATCGATTCACACCCCTGACGCGTTGCCAGATCACCGGTAATAGCAATAGCGCCGGACAGCTCTGCAGCCATCTTCTTCACCGCTTCGGCATTGGCATCCACCAGTGCCACTTTTCCACCTTTTTCACTGATCAGGTGTGCCAGAACGGTTCCTATACCACCGGCCGCACCGGTCAGAACCACCCGTTTATTTTGAAAATCCATCTTAGCTTCCCTCTCTTGGAATCATCGGCAAACTACGGAAAATATCACCATAGAGTCGATACATCATCCTGGCACAGTGCTCGACCGCTTCCTTGTCCTCATCCAGTTCCAGACGGTTCATCAGTTTCTCGTAAAAGTCGACATGGCTGACATCAAGCGAACCATGCGAGTTCAAGTAGCTGAACGCACTCTTGGGAAGATTCAGACTATTCTGGATATTGGCAGCGGCATGTGTTGCCAGCGACACACTGGTACCTTCAAGCACCAGCACCATACCGAAGAAACCGACCGGGTTACGGCGATAAACTGTATCATAGGCGTAAGAGACCATGATCTCGGTAGCTGGCAGCGGCATGGCATGGCGAACCGCCTCCTTATCACCACCGCAGGCAGCGATATCGTTGAGAATCCACTCCTGATGCCCCATCTCTTCCTCGATATACTCACCCACCGCTTCACGCAGCCATTCGAGTCGTTCAGGCAATCGGCCACCCGTTGCCATTAACAGTGGCGTGGTATGTTTCACATGGTGATAGGCCTGAGATAGGAATGCGATGTAACTCTCCAATGAGAGTTTTCCAGCCGCTCCCAACTGAATAAAAGGGATCGAGAGTAGATCATTGCGATCCGCTTCTGTATTGGCAACCAGACGATCATAAAAGTTCATACCTGCTCCTTAAACATCCTGTTCAACGCTTCGCCATAACTTTGCTCAATCTCGGCTCGTCGTGGACGACCTGTACCCGTCCACTGACCATTGGCCACTGAAAACGGCTCTCTAGCCAATTCCCAACGACCGACACGGGCGTAGTCGGGAAGCCGGCTATTGGCCGAAGCCACAGCTACCGCCACCGCCTGAGCATCGAAATCCTGTCGCGGCTGGATTATCGCAACATTAAAAGGTTGCGCTTCACCGAACAGACAAGCCTGTGCGATGGCAGGCTCAATGGATAGCTCACGCTCCACCCACTCCGGTGAAACATTACGTCCGAAGGCCGTAATGAAAATATGTTTCTTGCGCCCCGACAAGTGCAAAAAGCCCGCCTCATCAAGATAACCAAGATCGCCCGTCGCCCACCATTTGTCTGCCACCGGATCATCTCCCAGATATCCGGAAAAGAGATTCCCCTGTAGCAGAATCTCGCCATCTTCGGCGAAGGACAGTTTCACGTGCGATAGCGGTCTGCCAACACTTCCCGGCAGTGACTCGCCCGGCCTGTTTACGGCAACCACGCTTGCCGCTTCCGAAAGACCGTAGCCCTCGAATACAGGTAAGCCAAGTGTCTCCGCCTGCTCTAGCAGATGGGGAGAGACCGGGGCACCGCCAACGGCAATAAAACGCAGTGCAGCCGGTTTCGGCATACCCATCGCCAGTGCGCTGACCAGTGCATGTAGCATCTGGGGAATCATGATCGTTGTCGTTGCCTCTGAGGATGCAAGACGAGAAACGAAGGTCGGTACATCAAGCCCTGTAGCACCGGATAGTCCGACCGCAGAAAATCCCGGAGCACAAACCGTCGCCCCGGCCAGCAGTGGCGCATAGAGGCCGCCGATATTTTCAAGCAATGTTGCATAAGGCATCACGGAGAGGTGCCGATCATCACACTTCGCACCGGTTGCCTCGACCAATGAGAGAGCCACCTCCTCCATCGCATCCTGCGTCAGGCAGACACCCTTAGGGTCACCTGTAGAACCGGAAGTAAACGTAATCTTGGCACAATCTGGTGGCAGAGAAGTCGCAGGCATCCACGGGAAATCAATAGTGAACAGATTGGCGACGGGCAGCGGCTTGGCCTCAGCATCAATCTGCATGGATGCCAGCAACTGGATAACCTTCTCGGGCTGGTCAGTCATCAGAATATTGACACCCGATGATTTGAAAAGGTGCAGAAGCTGTTGCGGTGAAAAGAAATGGGGTAGCGGTACTGAAGGAATGGCTGCTTCGACCAATGCCAGATCGGCAACACACCATGCTGGTGTATTATCGGCAAAGACTGCAGCAACGCGCGCATCAGAACCCCGAAGGAGTGAGGCCAAAGCTTCTACGGACTCAACAAGTCCGGCATAACTTAGAGAGAGATCAGATTGAGATGCCTCGATGGCAATCTTGTCAGGTTGGCGGATGGCATGCTCTCGCACTGCCGCCAGCACGTGACTCACGCCTTAGGCTCCTCGTCACGCCGCTTCATCTCACCCTGCTTGACCGCACTGGACCACGTTGCCCTCAACATCGACCAGAGTTCCTGAAGATTGGTGTAACCACTTTGAATATCACCGAAGCAAATGACCGGGCGGCCCTTATAGTAGGTGCCCCAACTCTTACGCTCCTCGTCCGATAGTCTTGAATCATCAGCCTCCATCAGCTCCAGAGGATTTAGACCCAAGCGACGGAAAGCGTTGCGAAGTTTACCAACGCCGGTGAAAACGACCCAGCGGTATCCGACCGAGTGGAAATATGCAGTGGCGGTAATGATGGCAAGGCGGGCATCGCCAGGTTGATCCTCAACCATGTTTCCCACTTCAACAATCGATGATCGATCAACGGGTTGCCCTATATAACGACCAATCACCTCTTCAATGGGGTCATCAAGATAGTTTTCAAGATAGAGCTTATGATTTGCAGCATCACGGTAACCCATGACAGATTTGTAGGCGTCCTTGGAATAACGAACCCGGATAAAATTGGGCATGAAAGTTTTAACATCGGCGTTATAGGCCTGTGCAAACTTGCGGTGAATGTAGTCGATCACTTCACCCCGATCCGGGTGATCCTGATGCAGAATATCAAATTCCAAATCAACTCCTAGAGTATCCTATAGGCGCAAAAGCATCGTCACTATAACTGAAACGTTAAGTAAGCTCCATCACGTTTAGCGATGGAACTTACCTACTCAATTTAAATCAGAAACGTTCCTGAAGGATCTGCTCGTACTCGGAAAGAGAACGCTCAAATGCCGGACGCTCAAACAGGCGATCCATATAGGCCTCAAGATTGGGCCACTTGGAAGTGTCCACACCATTAGGAGAGAGACGCCAGAGGATCGGAGCAAGTGTGATATCAGCCAGCGTATACTGCTCACCGATAAAGAATTCCTGACGGGCAAGGTAGCTATCAATCATATCAAGATAGGCACGCAGCTTCTTCATTGGCTCGGTCTTTTTCTTCACCTTTACAAGGTTGAAAAAGAGCGGATAGAGCTCATCTTCGATACGAAGAACAGCCAGACGCATCTGCGCACGCTCAGCCGGTGATCCCGGTTTCAGAGGAGGATGTGGATAACGCTCATCAAGATACTCGTTAACCACAGATGGTTCGAAAAAGACGATATCGCGATCGATTACAGTTGGAAGTTTGCCGTAAGGGTTAATCTGAAGAAAATCGGAAGGGAGTGCCTCCGGTTCCAATTCGACAGTATTCACCGGCAGTTCCTTCTCCGCCAAGACGATACGGGTCCGATGCGAGTTCGGGCACTGCGGATCCGAATAGAGCTTGATCATACAAAAACCTCCAAAATTTTGCGGTGCGTCACGCAAAAGCGGTGCATTATAGCGTTGAGCATAAAAAAATAAAGTAAAATAAAGTGTTAGGCGTTGTTTCGAAGGGTGTTAATCGTCCGATTCACCACGTTTGATGCCCATCAACTGGGCAGAGATAAAGGCATCAATATCACCATCAAGAAAGGCTTGTGTGTTGCCTGTCTCCATGCCTGTTCGTAGATCTTTGATGCGTGATTGATCAAGCACATAGGAGCGGATCTGGTGGCCCCACCCGATCTCGGTCTTATCATCTTCCATCGCTTGCTTCTCGGCGTTGCGCATCTCCAATTCTCGCTCATAGAGACGAGCCTGCAGCATTTTCCATGCAGCAGCTCTGTTCTTGTGCTGAGAGCGGTCATTCTGACACTGCACCACAATATTCGTCGGGATATGGGTCAAACGAACAGCAGAGTCGGTTTTGTTAATATGCTGACCACCGGCACCACTCGCACGATAGGTATCGGTACGCACGTCGGCTTCGTTGATATCGATATCGATCTCTTTCTCGATATCAGGGTAGGCAAATACGGATGAGAAGGATGTATGGCGACGATTACCTGAATCAAACGGTGATTTACGCACCAGACGATGGACACCGATTTCAGCCTTCAAAAAGCCGTAGGCATATTCACCCTTGATGGAGACGGTTGCCGATTTGATGCCAGCCTCTTCACCGGCGGTGCACTCCATCAACTCCGTCTTAAACCCTTTACGCTCTGCCCAACGCAAATACATGCGCAACAGCATCTCGGCCCAATCCTGAGCCTCGGTGCCGCCAGAGCCTGCATTGATATCAAGGAATGCAGACTCGGCATCGGTTTCACCACCGAGCATCAGCGCCAATTCAAGCGATTGAATGGTCTCTTCGACTGGCTCCAGAGCACTGACCGCCTCAATCTGGGAGTCGCGATCGCCCTCATCCAGTCCCATCTCAAAGAGGGTTACGGCATCTTCGAGCCCTGATTCAGATTCATGGAAATTCTTGAGCACCCGTTCCAATCGAGCCTTGTCCTGCATCAATTGCTGGGCAGCCTCGGGATTATCCCAGAGGGTTGGATCTTCGATACGGGCGTTGAGCTCTGTCAGTTCCTCTTCTTTGGTCGAGACGTCAAAGAGACCTCCGCAGCGATTTCAAACGGCTGCTGAAATCCTCTGCCCGCGTTCTAAATCCTGCAATCTGGTCTTCAATATTCATATCTAACTCTCCAAAAAAAAGCCCTACCGGAAGGGTCGTGGAAGGTACTGACCTGAACGGCTCAAATCAAGCCAAACAGAGGCAGTTACTCCTGATTTCCGTCAGGCCAGGCTGCAAGTTTCTGCCGGGACTCAAATGCGTAGAAAGTCCCTGTCAGCGGATCAGTGAATTCGAGACCTCTGGCCAGCAATTGCAAAGGCTTGCTGAAGTCGACCACTTCGGACTCCGGCTTCAAAACAGGATAAAATTTATCATTAAGAATCTGAGAACCAATAAGCCCCATATGCAGTCGCAACTGATGTGTTTTCCCAGTGATGGGTGAGAGCGAAAAACGAGCGCAATCACCATTCCTCTCTAACAGCTCGATACGCGAGCGCGCATTCACCCTGCCCGGCACGTTGTGGCAGAGTATCCATTCACCACTGGGTTCAATCCGACTCTCAACCGACCACTCGCTGCACTCTCTGTCTGTTGGAAGTGTTGCGATGGCTTCGTACGCTTTATGGATGCGCCGCCCTTCAAACAGGCCAAAGTAGGCTTTCCGCGTTTCTGGTCGTTTACTGAACAGGACCAGACCTGCTGTCTCCTTATCAAGCCGATGCACAGGAACCAGTTCCCTGTTACCAGTACGTACCACCAAACGATGCATCAAACATTCGTTCACATGTGTTCCTGTCGGTGTGACCGGAAGAAAGTGCGGCTTATCGGCAACCAGAATCTCTTCATTTTCAAAGAGGATCATCTCTTCAAACGGGATGCGAGGCTCGGCTTTTACTTCCCTGAAATATCTTAACCGGGCATTGATACGATAAGGGGTCGTTTCATCCAGTACCCTGCCCTGTTCATCACTGATCTTCCCTCTCTGCAAACGCTCCAGCCAGACATCTCGTCCGACCCGCGGAAAATGCTCATCCAGGAAATCGAGCAGCTCCGGAAACGGACGCCCCTGTTTCGGCAACGTAATATGAGATGGCTTCGGCGATACGCTGTCTCTGATCATCTCTACATTGTTCAAACTCATATGCGAAGCATAGAGCTACTGGATACATTTACTATTCGTAATGCACCGCCTAGCCTTAAATCCAGCTTTAAAGAATCGGACAGAGGAGAGATCGTGGCAGTACGCATCGACAAATGGCTCTGGGCAGCACGTTTCTTCAAGACGCGTGGCTTGGCGACCGAACAGGTCAATGGCGGTCATGTGCAACTTAATGGCGAAGCTGTAAAACCCTCCAAGCAGGTCGAGTGCGGCGATGAGCTAACCATCCTCCGCGAGCAGGAACGATTTGTCGTGACTGTGACAGGCCTTGCCGAGAAGCGCGGTTCAGCCGCTGTGGCTCAAACCCTTTATAAAGAGCATGAAGAAAGCATCAAAGCGCGCGAGGCTGAACGAGAGCGACGAAAACTGCATGTGGCTGCAGCCCCGAAAAAACGTCCCGACAAAAAAGCCCGCCGCCAGATCATCCGCTTTGTCAGAAAAGGTGATTAAACATCCTGAAATAAGTAAACCCGGAGGAGATCATATACGAGCTAGGAACTTCCTTATTCAGCTTTTCCATATATGCGGTCAACTTTGCTCTCGGCTTCCAACCAGTCGTACAACTGACAATCTCCCTTAAAACCTCTTTGTTCTGCATGCAGGTAAGCTTTTTCAGAAATAAGTTTTTTTCGCGCTTCGGGAGTGATTGACGTAACCGTACTGGTGATTTTCTTCGCAGGCACTTTACTCACAGGTTTCTTTAAGTTTTCCATTAGGAGCCTCTGTTTTTACGTTTATATAGATGTGTCACATGAAAAAAAAGAGCCTTGTACAACGCCTCCAATCTGGAAATGAAGTCAAACTTAGCGTCAGCTGCCATAGTTACCTCCTTAGTTAGAAAGCAACATCGCCAGCACAGCAGAATTGCAAATGGGTTAGAGGTGATATTTTCTAGCTTGTGCGTTTGATTGTACTCGGCTTCATTCATAATAGCGAATGTCTACTTCTGGTTGAAAACGCTTATTCGCTGGTTATCACATCCTCAACCACAAACTGTACAGCACCATTACCACGGTAGTCGTCGGGTTTAAGCTGCCCGAGCAGAGAGACGATACTACCCCGCTCCAGAGCATCACCGTAGGCTCCACCACCAAAGACAATGGCATCAAGCCAATTGGAACCATCACTTATCTTCAGGCGAACCACACCACCCTTAAGCGGACGGTTCTCGGCGATATGAATATCCCGGATCAGCCACTGACTGGCAGGATTACCATGCCCTACCGGCTCAAAGCGCTGCAGTCGTTCGGCAAGGCCGAAGTGCATGGCATCGAGTGCCAACAGTCCGTCCACTGGAGCGGTTAACTGATCACCCGCATGTGTAGCCTGCTTATCAATGGCTGCCCCGAACATCTCGACAAAGGCATCCCATTTTCCATCTGAAACGGTGCCGCCTCCAGCTCCGGCATGGCCACCAAAGCCTTCAAGACAATCACTGCACTCATTAAGAAGATCGCCGATATGGAAGCCTGGTCTTCCACGCAGAGAGAGACGCACTGAGCCATCCGGTGTAACAAAACCGACTGCAGCAGGCTTACCATGCTTACGTGCAAGACGTCCCGCCGCCAAACCGACAACACCGGCATGCCATGCCTCATCAAAAACAGCCAATACACTGCTATCGCCAAGCTTGGTTTCAGCCTGCTTGAATACTTCTGCCTCAACCAGACGTCGCTGTTTATTGGTCTCATCCAGCATCTCGGCCAGTTGTAATGCCTCATCGAAATCAGAAGAGGAGAGCATACGCATCGCTTCTTCACCGTGACGCATACGCCCGGCCGCATTGATCCGGGGAGCAAGATAGAAACCGATGGTTTCAACACTCACACTCTTTTTCACCCGAGCCACCTGCATCAGTGCCGTTAAACCAACACAGGGATCAGTGTTCAACCGGTGCAGCCCGTGATAGACAAGAATTCGATTCACACCGACCAGATCCATTACATCGGCAACCGTTGCAATGGCAACGCGATCCAGCAGCGAACGAAGATCAAACTCAATTTCATGTCCTGCTTCTCTGAGTCTTTTCCAGACGCTCATCAGCAGAAAAAAAGCGACGCCGGTACCGCAGAGCTTACGATCGGCAAAACCACATCGCTGATGTGCTGGATTAAGCAATGCAAATGCATCGGGAAGCTTCTCATTTCCATCCGACTGTTCCGGCAGATGGTGGTCGGTCACGATCAGGTCAAATGAAAGCCTTACCGCCTCATCACACGCTTCAAAGCATGTGGTGCCAGTATCAACACTGATACCCAGGTGAGCGCCTGCTTGTGCAGCTTCACGAACCGGCTCTACACCAATACCATGCCCATCATCGGAACGGTGTGGAATCGATGAGGTTACTTTTGCTCCAGCAGCCTTCAGTGCCTGAGTCAGAATGGCTGTGCCATTCACACCATCGGCATCAAAATCACCGAAGACATGGATATGTTCACGATTGACAATCGCCTGAGTCACCCGCTCAGCCGCTTTGGCCATATCGACCATTCCTTCAGGATCAGGCAGATCGGAGAGTTTAGGGCTGAAAAACGGATCGGACTCATGAAGTCCGCGCGCATCAAGTAACCCCTGCCACGCTCCTAGCGGATCGGAGGCCTCAAGCGGCCCATGACGCCAGACCAGCGTACGCCCTTTCAGGGTTTTGCTTTCAGGTAGCATGAATCAATCCTTGAAGCGATTTGAATAGATCACTCTCGTCCTTCTCTCTCTTCGGAGCCCAGGATGTTTTGCCAAATTTTGGCAGCAGTGATTTTGATAAGAGCAGCGCATGATTACCACCGGCCAGCACAACCCGCTTCGGCAACGACTGCTCATCTTTCATCAGATCAGGCAAACGCTCAGCCTCTGTAATCATCACAACTGCACCCTTTGCATCAACCACAGATCTTAATAGCGGATTACGGGTAGCCACAGAAAGCGAATCGACCTTGGACACATCACCTATCAGGCTGCCTCCCCATAACCAGAGGCCATCAACATCAGGCTCACCAGCAGCTCTTCTACTGTCGGATGGGTACTGGTTCAACATCATCTGAATCTCGGCTGTCAGACGCATCAGGGCGCCTCCATCGATACCTTCCGGGTGCCTGTTGGGAAGGGTGTGGCCGGAGACAGCAGCAAAAGAGAGCGAGGCAGCATCCAACACATCTCTGCACAACAGAATAAGGGAAGCCTGATGGTGAATGAGCTTCATACCCTCTTCATTCAACAATGGATTAAGAAGATCACAGATCCAGACGGCATCAGACTCCGACCATGCGAAATAGGCGTCTGGCATCACCTGCAATCGATCACGGGTTAGACGCGCATGAAACGGAGATGCGATCCAGAATTGACTGAATCCTTCGAGCTCTTTCTGATCTAAAGAGGAGGTGAGCAGCGATGCGATATCACTCTCTGCAATGGCTGCATACCACTCAATGGCGGATTTCGCCCTACTCTCAAACCAGCGAGCTGAACACTTATCCAACTGCTTCTGCCATGGTTGTAACGATGGATGAGGAAAATAAACACCATCCGTCAGCATTGCCGCATTGGAAACCAGAGCATCCGTTACAATAAGAAGTTTAAGCGCTGACATCGGACTGTCGCAGTTTACCGCAGTGAGCCTAAATCAGGACTCCAGCACCTTCCGCACAGCACTCTCAGTCGCATCAATAGTGATAGGCGTGGCAACGCCTTTCATGGCGGTATCAGGATCTTTCAAACCGTTACCTGTCAGTGTGCAAACAATACTGGCTCCCGGCTTGAAGTAACCTGCCTTGTTAAGCTTGATAACACCGGCAACCGAAGCAGCCGATGCAGGTTCACAGAACACGCCTTCAAGACAGGCCAGCATGTTGTAGGCCTCAAGAATTTCTTCATCGGTGACCGCATCAATCGTACCGCCTGACTCATCACGAGCAGCCTCAGCCTGTTTCCAAGAAGCAGGCTTGCCAATTCGGATCGCCGTGGCAATGGTCTCAGGGTTATCAATCGGATGACCCATAACAATCGGTGCGGAACCAGCAGCCTGAAAACCGATCATCTTCGGCAAGCTCTTGGAGATGCGTTTATCGAAGTACTCTTTGTAACCCATCCAGTAGGCGGTGATGTTACCGGCATTACCGACTGGCAGCGCGTGGTAATCAGGTGCAAAACCGAGCTCATCAACAATCTCGAACGAGGCCGTCTTCTGCCCCTGAATACGGTAAGGATTGACCGAGTTCACCAGAGAGATAGAGCCATCCGCTGAAATCTCGCGCACCAGTTCAAGAGCATCATCAAAGTTGCCACGAATCTGAATCACCTTGGCACCATAACGCATGCCCTGACTCATCTTACCCAGTGCGATCTTACCGTCGGGAATTAATACATAAGCTTCCATGCCGCAGTTGGCCGCATAGGCAGCCGCTGATGCAGAGGTGTTACCGGTCGAAGCACAAATAATCTTACGGGAACCGGCATTGTAGGCCTGAGTGACAGCCATCGTCATGCCACGATCCTTGAATGATCCGGTTGGATTCAAACCCTCGAACTTGAGGAATATGCTGAGTTCCGGATTAATCGCATTACGCAGGTTGTGCGACTCATGCAGAGGTGTATTGCCCTCATAAAGGGTAATGACCGAATCATCCTTGCCAATAGGCAGAAATGCGCGGTAGCGGTTAATAATTCCTTCGTAACGTGGCATGTCAGTTAAGCTCCAAAACTCTCTTTACGCAAAATAAGCAGGTCATCATTGATGTTTGGCAACGATAAAATACGGCTGATGGCAGCCTGCATGTTTCCTTCCGTGGTCTCGTGGGTCAACATCACCACAGGGACCGCCTGAGTCTTATGCCGCTCCTTCTGGGAGACCGCTTCAAGACTGATTCGGTGATCAGCCAGGACAGCTGTGATCGAAGCGATGACACCCGGTTCATCCTGAACCATGAAACGAAGGTAGTACTCACACTCGACATCGGCCATTGGCAATGTAGGAATCTCAGTACGGGCACTCTGTACAAAGCCCATCGGTGGTGCCAGATGACGGATACCATCCGGGAAGCCGCTGGCAATATCCATCACATCGGCAATCACTGCCGAAGCGGTCGGTCGCTCGCCCGCACCACGTCCGAAATACATGGTGTGCTCAACAAAATCGCCGCTGATCAACACGGCATTATAGGAGTCGGAGACCTGTGCTAACTGTGAATCAAGCGGCACCAATGTCGGATGCACACGCATCTCAACACTGCTGCAACCGTTGTCTCCATGAGGCTTGGCGATTCCTAAAAGTTTAATACGGTAACCCAATTCATGCGCCGCTTCGATATCGGCAGCCGTAATCTTGCTGATCCCTTCGGTGAACACCTCATCAAACTTGATCTTCGAGCCGAAAGCCATGGCAGCCAGAATGGATAGCTTGTGCGCCGTATCAATACCCTCAACATCAAAAGTCGGATCGGCTTCGGCATAGCCAAGTTGCTGTGCCTCTTTCAGAACGTCCGAATAATCCGCTCCCACATTCTCCATTTTGGTCAGAATGAAGTTGCATGTACCGTTGAGAATACCGTAAATAGACAGGATGGCATTGGCAGCCAGCCCTTCACGCAGAGCTTTCATGCAAGGGATGCCACCACCGACAGCCGCCTCGAAACCGATCTGAAGACCCTTCTCATCTGCAATTGGAAAGAGCTCTTCACCATGCTTTGCGATCAGCGCCTTATTGGCAGTCACAACATGTTTGCCATGCTCAAGGGCAGTCGCCACGAAGGTGCGGGCTGGCTCATAGCCACCGATCAGTTCGATCACTACATCAACATCGTCAGCCGTAACAATATCATTGGCATCATCGGTCAGACGAACGCCGGAAAGATCAAGGCCGAAATCACGATCCAGCGAGCGGTCAGCGGCAGCTACCAGACGCACCTGCTTACCCAAACGACGGGCAATCAGCTCCTTCTGCTCAATCAGAATACGGGCAGCACCGATGCCAATGGTTCCAAGCCCTAACAGGCCAACTCTTATTTCAGTCATTCATTCTCCATACGGCTCCGGACTCCTGCCCTTCGCCTTAAATCGTTACGCAAGAGCGCGGTCTTGCTTCACTTACGAGTTCATTTCATTCGCTCGCCCTACTTCCTGTAGGGAATGGGCGCTT
>Ga0316191_10001874_pt1 | contig 15060 bp, 15 predicted proteins | sample Eddworburr2cm_MG_FD_204928 | JGI IMG/M metagenome (GOLD analysis project Ga0316191, IMG submission 204928) | Coastal sediment microbial communities from Maine, United States - Eddy worm burrow 2 cm | ecosystem: Environmental > Aquatic > Marine > Coastal > Sediment | place: USA: Maine...
CGATGCCCGCGAACGCCACTTTGGCAACCCGGCTGAATGGATCATCGCCGACGACTTCAAGAACTTGCCCGGGGACGGCGAGGCACATCAGGCGACGCCCGCTTCGAGCAGCCGCGCTGCCCATACGGCCTGGCCGAGCGCGAGGCCACCGTCATTGGGCGGCACGTGCTGGTGCCAGACGGGTTCAAAACCGGCATGGCGAAGGCGATCAATCGCACGTTCAGTCAGGTAACGGTTCTGGAAACAACCGCCGGTCAACACCACCCGCGTTTCGCCAACTCGCTGTGCTACCGCGACCAGCGCCTCGATCAACGCATTGTGGAATGCAGCCGCCATATACGAAACGGGTGTGCCGTTTTCAATGTCGGCCAACAGCGCTCGCATCATTGGCCGCCAGTCGAGGATGATCGCGCTATTCTCGCGAGCGCTGTTTTCAGCAGCGCCGCTCGTATCGTCGCTATCCAGATCTTCACTGTCTGACTCAAGATAGATGCGGTACTGCACCTGCGGCGGGTTTTCGTCAAGAGCGAACTCCAGCGCCATCGCGGCCTGCCCTTCAAATGTTGAACACTGCACCAGTCCGGTCAGCGACGCCACCGCATCGAACAGGCGACCAATGCTGGAAGTGCGCGGCGCGTTGAGATTGCGCGCCAGCATGCGCGCCAACACCTTGCGCTCGGCTGCCGAAAAACTCCTCACGGGCTCAAGCGTCGTATCAGCGAAGACCGACTCGCCGAATAATTCATAAAGCACACCACTTGCCGCGCGTCGCGGCTCGGTCACGCCCTTGTCCCCACCCGGCAGTGCAAACGGCTGAAGGTGCGCGACGCGGCGCGTCGCAACACCGTCGACGGTAATGAATTCGCCACCCCAGATGGTGCCGTCGTCACCGTAACCGGTACCATCCCACGCCACGCCAAGCACCGGTCCTTCGATGCCGTTCTCGGCAATGCAGGCAGCGATATGCGCGACGTGGTGTTGTACGCCAATAACCCTGGTACCCGAATCCCGGGCGACGCGTGTCGTGTAGTAATCCGGATGCCGGTCGCAGACGATCGCCACCGGTTGCACTGCATGCAGACTCCGCAGGCGATCGAGCACATGGTGGAATGCCTTTCTTGCCGGCACCGTATCGAGGTCTCCGACATACGGCCCCACCATTACCCGGGAACCGGCCGTGGTGGCAACAGCCGACTTCAGGTGGCCACCGAGCGCGAGCAGCGGCGGAACTTTCTCATGCATGATGATCGGCAACGGCGCATAACCGCGCGCGCGCCGCAGCATCATCGCCCGGCCAGCTATGACGCGAACCACCGAGTCGTCGAGCGCACAGGCAATGGGACGGTCGTGCACCAGAAATACATCGGCAATGCCCTGCAGCCGGTCGAGCGCATCGTCGTTGTCGGTCACCATCGGCTCGCCCGACAGATTGCCGCTGGTCGCAATGACGGGAAAACCGAACTCCGACAGCAAAAGATGATGCAGCGGCGTGTAAGGCAGCATGACGCCGAGCAACGGGTTTCCCGGCGCTACCGCATCATCGATGGCGGTATACGTCTTTCGCGAATGCGGCCAGTCTGGATGAACCCGGCGGCGCAGCAGCACGATGGGCGCCTGCGGCGAGATGAGCAGTTCTCGCTCCAGCGCACTGACATGGCAGGCGGTTTCGGCAAACGCAAACGCCGGCGCCATAACGGCGAACGGTTTGTGCGGACGCTGCTTGCGTTGCCTCAGTCTGGAAATGGCGTCGCCATTGTGCGCATCCACCAGCAACTGGAAACCACCAAGCCCCTTGAGCGCAACGATTTTTCCGTCGCGCAATGCATTGGCGGCGCCGAGCAGCGCCGCGTCGCGCTGCGCGACAGCATTGCCGGTTGAATCCAGCAGTGATAATTGCGGACCGCAATCGGGACACGCGTTGGGCTGGGCGTGGAAACGCCGGTCGGCGAGCGTTTCGTATTCCGTACGGCAGGAATCGCACATAACAAAACGCCGCATGGTGGTGTTCGCACGATCCCAGGGCAGGGATTCGACGATGCTGAATCGCGGACCACAGTTGGTGCAGTTGGTAAACGGATAACGGTAGCGTCGATCCGACGTGTCAAACACCTCGTGCAGGCAATCGTTGCAAGTGGCAACATCTGGCAGAACCGGTGCGGTGGGTGCGCTCGTATCCACACTTTCGCGAATGACAAATCCACTGTCGCCGGTCGCGACCACCTCCCCGGTATGCAGCCGATCCAGTCGCGCCAGCGGTGGCAGCTCTTCAGTAAGCCGCTGTAGAAATTCCTCGATCGCTTCCGCGCTACCTTCGGTTTCCACCGTAACACCGTCGCCCGAATTGGCGACCCAGCCGCCGAGTCCGAGCTGTTGCGCAAGGCGATTGATAAAAGGCCGAAAACCAACGCCTTGGACCATGCCGTCGAGCTGCAGGCGCGTGCGGCGGCGGGTCGGCGATGAGGCTGCGGTGCCAGCAGCGGATTTATCGGGCCTGTTCTTATCGGCGCTGGTTCTATCGAAGCGGGTTTTATCCGAACCGGTTTGATCCGTATTGGCTTGATCTGTACTGGCTTGATCTGTATCGGTTTGATCCAGACTGTCCAGATCAAGATCGCCCTGATACGCACCAACACGATCGATAACGAGTTTTTTTCCACCTGTTTGCCGTGAGCGACTCTGTTTCGAACGAGCGGGTTTCGATCGAACCGGTTTCGATCGAGCCGATTTCAATCGAATCGATGTCACGTCTCGACCTCTATGCTTCGCAGCAACAAATCCTGTGCGTTCGGGTCGTCAATGTCGGTTGACTCCTCTATTTCAAGCGATGCGCCGTCGGCGAGCGTCGCCTTCGACGCCTGTTCAAAATGCTCATGGAAATGCCCGGCCGACATGTGACTGAGCGCACCCAGCCAGACACGCACAATCGTGACCCTTGTGGCGCCTTCCGCATTGGCCAGAGAGTCGATCTTGCGCATCAGACTGCGCATCAGTGAAGCTTCGTGCATATCGCTACTGTCTCATGCTTCCGTCTTTCACGTACTCGTCTGCCGCTTGCTCGTCTGCCAGGCATTGCCAAACGAAGCGACTTCCGCTTCGACATTCCGGACAACCTCGTCCGCCGCCGCCGTCACTTCCGGTGACATTGCCCCACCCTGCTCAAGCGTGCCGGCTTCGACCGCAAAAATCACCAGTCGCGCCGGAAGGCGTCCGAGCGCTTTGCCCAGCTCTACCGCCTCGGCAAGCCCGAGACCATGGCTCGAACAACGCGCTACGTCCTTCGACAGCGGTTGCGCGCCGGCTTCCAGGCGTCGGATCGTGCCGGGTGCTGCGCCTGACACGGCGGCATCGATGACCACTGCAAGTGCCGCGTTCTCCCAGGCACTGACGAGCGCCATGGCGTCGTCCTTTCCTTCGACGATGGTGCAACCGTCGACCTGGCCGCCAGGCCGGTCCGCCACTGTGTTCTTCAACCGCTCTGCATTTTCTTTCAGCCGCTCCGCAATGATCGGGCCGATACCGTCGTCACCACGAAAGCGGTTTCCCAGGGCGATGACGACGACTTTATCCACGCCGGTCACCATCGCACCCGTATCAACGGCGCTGGACATCCAGCTTCAAAAAATGCGTCGCGCAGGAAATGCACGGATCGTAGTTACGAATCGACTGCTCGCATTTGTGCTGCAGTTCCTGATCGGCCATCTCGATATTGCGCTCGACGAGGTCTCGCAGATCCTCCTCGATCATCGCCTGGTTCTGTGACGTCGGCGGCACGATCCTGGCCTCGGCAATCAGGCCCGCTTCGTCCAGACGGTAACGATGAAACAGGATGCCGCGCGGCGCCTCGGTACAACCGCTGCCGGTTCCTGCGCCGGGGGTTATCTCAACGGCAGGCGTTGCCGGCGGTTCATAGGACTCAATCAGCCTCACGGCCTCATCGAAAGCATGCAGCACCTCGATCGCCCGCACCAAAATGCTTTTGAACGGGTTGCGGCACGGCGCAACAAGGCCAACCTCGCGCGCCAGATCGCGTGCCGCCGGCGCCAGCAACGCGTGATTGAGGTTGAACCGCGCCATCGGCCCGGTGAAGTAACTACCTCGCTCCCTGATGGCGGAATGCAGCGCGGTGGAGTGCGGCACGTGCCGTTCTTCGAAATGGGCCTCGTAGTCGCCGACGTCGATGTCGAGGCCGGCGCTGGAAACGATCCGGCCTTCGTTCATCGGGTACTCGTCGCCATGATGCAAGGCAACGAACTCGTAGTCCCGATCGAAGTCAGGGAAGTCAAGGCCGGCCGCCCAGCGGACGGTCTCGATTGCGGCGTCGCGCGCCCATTTCATCGAATCAAGAAGCGCTGCGAGCTCGCGTCGCGGTGGCGCCTTGTAGAAACCGCCGACCCTGACATTGATCGGGTGGATCTCGCGGCCACCTAGCACGCGCAGAAGCTCGTTGCCGGCTTTTTTCATTTGCAGGCCGCGTTCGACGACCGCGCGGTGGTCCTTCGCCATGTCGATGGCACTCTCATAACCCAGAAAGTCCGGCGCGTGCAGCATGTAGATGTGCAACACATGGCTCTCGATCCACTCGCCGCAGTACAGCAGGCGGCGCATATCGCGTAGCGCGCCGCTCACCTTCACGCCGAGCGCGTTCTCCAGCGCGTGCACTGCACTCATCTGGTAAGCGACCGGACAGATACCACAGATGCGCGCGACGATGTCGGGCGTCTCCGTGAAGTGGCGCCCCTGCAGAAACGCTTCGAAGAAACGCGGCGGCTCGAAGATCTCGAGCCGCACGTCTTCCACCTTCGAACCGTTGATATTGACGTGGAGCGCGCCCTCACCCTCGACGCGGGCAAGGTAGTCGACCTTGATGGTCTTACGTGTCATGCGACTCGCCTTCCGTGCGAAACGGCTCGGCCCACGCGTTGAACGTATGGTAGGCACGCCTGACCGCCTCGGGTTCGACGCCGAGACGGCGCCATTCATTACTCAGGGCTTTGGTATTCGGTGTTTCCATCGGCCCGAAGCAACCATAGCAACCACGGTTATAGCTCGGGCAAATTGCGCCGCAACCGGCATGCGTCACCGGGCCCAGACACGGCGTGCCGTGTGCGACCATCACACAAACATTGTTGCGCAGCTTGCATTCGACACAGACGCTGTGCCCGGGAGTATTCGGTTTGCGCTTGTTCAGAAACGCACCGATAACTTCGAGCAACTGCTGTTTGTTGATGGGGCAACCGCGCAACTCGAAATCGACCGGCACGTGGTCCGATATCGGCGTGGATGTAGCGAGCGTGTCGATGTACTCGGGCTTCGCGTAGACCACGCGCACAAAATCGTTCACATCCCTGAAATTGCGCAGCGCCTGGATGCCGCCCGCCGTGGCGCAGGCGCCAATGGTGACGAGAAACCGCGAGTTGTCGCGGATCTGCTTGATCCGCTCGGCGTCGTGCGCGGTGGTGATCGAGCCTTCGACCAGCGACAGGTCGTACGGACCCGCTACGACGGCGCGGGTCGCTTCGGCAAAATTCGCGATCTCGATGGCCTCGGCTACGGCAAGAAGTTCATCCTCACAGTCGAGCAGGCTCAACTGGCAGCCATCGCAGGATGCGAACTTCCAGACAGCGAGCTTGGGACGAGGAAGTTTTGAGAGAGGCGATGTCTGCATTTCAAATCTCACGCACTTTCAGCATATCCCTGATCCGGTCGAAACGAAAGATCGGGCCGTCCTTGCACACGAATTGCGGACCGAACTGGCAATGACCGCACAATCCGACGGCGCATTTCATGTTGCGTTCCAGCGAAACGAATATGCGCTCTGGCGCTACCCCGATATCTTCTAGCGCGAGCGCGGTCATGCGCATCATCACTTCCGGCCCGCAGATCATCGCGATGGTGTCGATCGGATCGAAGCGGATCTTGGGTAGCAGCTTGGTGACTACACCGACGTCACCGATCCAGTCGAGGCTGGCGTGATCCACGGTGACACGGACCTGCAGATCAGGTGCGCGCCGCCAGGCGTCGAGTTCTTCCCGGAACAGCAGGTCGTCCGGATGGCGTGTGCCATACAGCAGGCCGACACGGCCATAGCGATCGCGATTCTTCATGAGGTGATACAACGCCGGGCGCAATGGCGCGAGACCAAGGCCGCCGGCGATCACAAGCACATCGCTGCCTTCGGCTTCATCGACGGGCCAACTGCTGCCAAACGGGCCGCGAACGCCGACCGTGTCGTTGGACTGCAGCGCGGCGAGTGCTTCGCTCACTGCGCCGACGCCGCGTATGGAGTGCACGATTCGGTCCGTTACGGCCGGATCGCCGCTCATGCTGATCGGCACCTCTCCGACACCGAAGGCGTACAACATGTTGAACTGGCCGGGCTTGAAGCTCGCCAGCGGCATCGAATTATCCTCCACCGGAATCTCGATGGTGACGACATTGGCCGTTTCACGAACGCTGCGATCGATGCGCAGAAACGTTGGCGTCATCGGCGCCGCCTGGGGTGGGGGAGCAGGCGTCTGCTCAGGCTTTTTCGCCATACACATCTGCGGTCTGCAACTGCGCCATCTGCAGGCGTTCGAGAAGCGGCGGAATAAACCGCTTCATCAGCTCGTAGCCAACGTGGTGGTCGGCTTCGCATTTGTCGCGCAGGCATTTGCACTCGAATGCAATGGCGCGGGTCAGCTCGACTGCCCTTGCGTCGTAGGTCCACCGGTAAGGCGGAATCAGCCAGGCAGACCCGACGATCTCTCCGCTCTTCGCGGTGAGAAAGGTGTGCGGCCCCTTGCCGGGGATAAACATCTCCAGCGCGACCGTGCCGTGACGGACAAGGTAAAAGAAATCAGCACTCTCACCTTCACGAAACAGGTAATCGTTTGCCTGATAGACGACGTTCTTCGCGCATCCCGCAATCAGGTCCACGATGTCGTCTTCGAGACCTTCGATAAAAGGATGGTGGCGAAGCAGATCTTCTATTTTCTTCATTTCGAACCCTCCTGCGCAATTTCGTCCGTGCCACTTGCCGCAATTCCATCCGCTCGAATCGCCGCGACTTCTGCGGTAATGTCGATGCCAACCGGGCACCAGGTAACGCATCGGCCGCAGCCGACGCAGCCGGAACTGCCGAACTGATCGATCCAGCTGGCGAGCTTGTGGGTGATCCATTGCCGGTAGCGCGACTTCGACGAGTTGCGAACGCTGCCGCCATGGATGTAGGAAAAATCCAGCGTAAAACAGGAATCCCAGCGCCGCCAGCGTTCGGCGTGCTCACCGCTCAGATCGGTCACGTCTTCGACCGTCGTGCAAAAACAGGTGGGACAGACCATCGTGCAGTTAGCGCAGCTCAAGCAGCGCGACGCCACGTCGTCCCAGCGGGCGTGCTCCGGATTGCCTTGCAGCAGCTCCCTGATACCGGTGGTATCCATGGTCCGGCCCATTTGACTGCGCGCTGTCGCGACCGCTGCCTGTGCTGCCGCGCGGTCTTTGTCGCTGGCCTCGTCGCGGGCAAGTGCTCGCAGTATTTCATTACCTTGCTGGCTTCCGGCCTCGACGAGGAATCGGTGCGGCCCGTCGTCGAGAATCTCGGTCAGGGCAAGGTCGAAACCCGATGTGGCCTGCGGTCCTGTTTGCATCGACACGCAGAAGCAGGTGCCGCCCGCCTGCCCGCAATTGACGGCAATGATCAGGGCGTTTTCGCGACGCAACGAATAGTCGTCGTCGCAATGATCTCCCGCCAGGAACACCTTGTCCTGGATCGCGATCGCGTGCAGTTCGCAGCTTCGCGCACCGAGCAAGGCAAATTTTGGAACCTGCTCAGTCTCTTCACTCACGCGGATGCCGTCGCCATCTCGCCGCGCCTGCCACAGACGCAACCGCTCCGGGTGGAGGAATTTCTTCCAGCTGTGCGGGCCAACGACGTAACCGAACAGCGCCTCATCGTCGCGGCGCGACAACCGGTACGAGCCGGCTTCCTGATGATCGGTCCAGCCGGCCGGCAGATCGTCGAGCGCGGTGACTTCGTCATAAACGATGGCGTTGTCGCGAATCGTCGGCCCGACAACACAATAACCGCGCCGGCGCAGCAGGTCGATCAGGTCCTGCAGCCCTTCCCGGGCAATGGTCGCGCGCAAGGAGGCATCTGCAGCAGAACCTGCCGTGCGCCCGTCAGCATTACTTGTCTTGCTTGTCGTCATGAGAACTGTGGAGCTTGGCCTGCATGTCTGGCCCTGCGTTTGCGCTAAATCAAGTCCGCCATGCTTCCATTCTAGCTCGCGGTGATCGAAGACCGGTTGTGACAAGCACCAGGCGAAATAAATCAGTCACATGCGGGTGGTCAGCAGCGCGTTGGTGGCCCATCGCGCGGAGGCTCCTCGATCAGGCGCGCAGCATCTGCCCTGCCGCTGCGCCAGCCAGCTCCTCTTCCGGTTACATCAAGGCCCCGTTGACCGCCGTGCGACGCACACTGCGCGACAGCATAATCATGCGCTTGCGGCCAATCAGGAGATCAAATCGCTGATCGCCGGCTCGGCTGGTAGCAAGCAAAACCGTGCTGCCAGCAAAAGACAAGGTTTGACCCCAGAGTTACGCTCATTACTCATCGCTATTGCCTTGTTTGTTCGATTGCCTGCTCTCGCCGCGCCCGCTGTTCGGCAACAAGGGTATAGGCGATGTAGTACTTGTAGATATTGCTCACGTACTGCACGGTCTCCCGGCCGATTTCCTCGGCTGCGATCACCTCGACGTTGTCGAACCAGATATCGGGGTCGAGCCCCCGCTTCTCGGCTTTGCGACGCAGGCTTCGGATTCGGCTGGGACCGGCATTGTAGGACGCGAAGGCAAAGAGTTCCTGCTGCATCAGATCGAGGTCTTCGTCGCCGAAGAAGTTGTCGACAATCCACCGCATGTACTTGATGCCGGCATGGACATTGGGCTCAGCCTTTTGAATGTTTTTGATGGCGATGGCAGGGTCGGCGGCCGTCGAAGGCAGTAGCTGCATGATGCCGATGGCTCCGGCGCGGCTGCGCACGCTCTGGTCCAGTCGTGACTCCTGATATCCCTGCGCGACCATCATCAGGTAGTCGAAGTCGTACTTGTCCGAGTACTTCCTGAACAAGCCCACCGTATCGTCGAAGCGCTTGAGGTCGTTTCCCGAAGCGGCGTTGTGCACCCATTCCGTGTTCTTCAGGTATCTCGTGAAGAGCATGTTGCCCATCAGCGTCCCCTCCTTGAAGCGGGCAGCGAAGGCATTGACCTCTTGCGCGAGCTTTGGGCTTTTCTTGCGGAACATCCAGGCGATCTGCCCGCCTGTGCGCACGGCCATATCGTCATGCACCGTTATGTCCTCGAACACTTGCGCCCAGAACTGCGCAATGTGACTGTCCGCAATGGTGATACCGATGATGCCCGCGTTGACCAGTTCGAGCAGATCCTCCGTCTCGAGATTCTCGTCGGCGGCTCGTATCACTACCGGCGCCTTGCCTTCGGAACCAAACCGCTTGTTCAGACGAACAAGACTCTGGTGAAAGCTGCTGGTGGTGCGGACCCACACCTCCTCGCCCGAAAGATCATCCAGCTTCGATATCGCGGGCGCTTCGGGCCCCGTCACCACCAACTCTCGAACCCCGGAACGAAACGGCTTCGAGAAGTTCACCGTCTTGCGCCGCTGATCGGTAATCGTCAGGTTAGCCACGACCACGTCCCCGAGACCGCTCAGCAGCGCGGGCATGAGCAGTTCTCGCGACACCGGCAGGATCACGACATGCACCTTGTTCTTTCGCCGTCCGAGGCGCTTGTTGATGAACTTCTCGAACTCGACCATGGTGTCGTAGGCCACGCCGCGCTGCACCGCACCGTCGAGAAAGTAGTTCGTGCGGTTGGGAGACAGCAGTACGCGGACCACGCGCCGTTCTACCATGCCATCGAAGTCGCCAGTCCACGAAGGTGTTTGCTGCAAGGATTGAAGCAGGGCCGTTTCGTGCTCTTCCGGATTGAGAAGTTTGTGCGCACCACTGCCGGTTGCAACGGCTTCGACCTTCTGTGATTTCGAAGCGGCGCTACCGGTCCGTTCCGCATTGTCCTCCGACCCGCATCCTGAAAGAGCGAGCGCGATAAACACGCGAACGATCAAGCTGTTCGCTGTCCCGGGCACGCGCCGTTGAGGCGACGTTACGTGCATCGAATCTCCCTTTTGAGCAACCGATCTTCGCTTGTCACAGGTTTCGCAGCCTTGAGTCTACCCTTGCACTCTAGCACCGACTCTTACAGGGTTTGGTTGCATTGATCGTCAAATTCGATATTGCGCGCTCCACCACCCGCAATACCTGGCTAATCCGGGGAACGAACGGCTGTCCCTGATTGTTTTTTTGACCACGTGGTCGGCACCTCAATCGGGAAACCGGCGGGCGCTACATCTCATGTCGACACTTTCAGGCCCGCGCGCGTCCCGTGGGCTCGCCCATCAGTTTCCCCGGGCTTCTTCCTTGCGATGGATGGTCACCCATTCGCTAGGTGCCGACCATATAGACCAGCCCCTGCACATGGAAGCCCACGTCATGCGTGCCGGGAAATTGATCCGCATCGGACGGGCGAACGAATAAACAAACAACAAAGTCCGGCCTCTTCTGGAGGCGCATCGGCACAGACGGTCAAGCGATTGACGCGATAGGTGCAGCGCAACGAGCTTGTTTATCAGATTCTTGGTGCTGTCCATTCTTTATGGTCGGGATAGTGAATCAGGAGTGAATATGTCAAAAACGACAAACAGAACAACTGGAATCGCAATCAAAATCGCGCGTGATGTGGGGTCGCTCGCCTACACCATCTTCAAGATGACGACATGGATTGTTGGATTGGGAGCATCAGGTTTCGCAGTTCTTTTTTATTCGGTCGGGGCGATGGAACTAATCCCGGGGGCCCTTCAGGTCGCAGCAGGGGCGGCTATCGTATATCTCATCGTGACAAAGGGTATAAAGCGTATATTTTCGACACCCCGACTGCTCTCACACACGAATCAAGACAAATTCTCCATTGAATCCGGCGACCGCAGGAAAACGCATCCACGCTTCCATGTAACCACGTGAACGAGTGACATCCATGTGATGCCATTCACGTGGTGAAATTGATGTTGCGCGATTGATTTTGCGCAAGCCCGGACACATGGGGCTCACTCATTGATCACGAACGGCAGGGTTCCTGCAAGATGATCAAAGTCCGAACAACACAGCACAGACACCGGCGTCGCCCGATCCCCGAGGAGCGTTTGCCAGGCGAGTCGCCGGATGCTTCCGCGTTACCAGGAACTACCGACCGTGAGATACCAGTACGTGTCCTCGGGGCCTTTCGCGACGTCGATACCGGCATGCATTCCGAGTTTGCGCAGTGTGAGATAGCGAATGCCGGCGCCTTTGGTCACTCTCGTCGGCTGGCTGTTGAGGTCACCGAAAGACTGTGCTGCCTTGCCGGCACCGACAAAGCCGACCGCGCTGAACCGGTGATGGAATGCCCAACGCACTTCGGTTTCTCCCACCAGCACACTCTCACCCTGGTAACGCAAGGCGGGAATACCCCTTAACTGGATAAACGGTACGGCAAAAAAGGGCGTGCTGCCATTGACCTGCGCATAATCGCCCCGCAATCCGATAACAAACTTTTCGCCGGCACGGAAATACTGGTGTCCTTCGGCGTTAATCCGGGTGAATTCCCAGTCACTGCCAATCGCCTCGTCGTTGCGCGCAACACTGAGTTCACCATCGAAACCCGTATTCGGGGTGAAGATATTGTCACGGTTATCAAACTGAACGAACGCCTCCATCGAAGACAGCGTCGTATCCAGATTCAGCCGGTTGAATGCCGGCCCCTGCAGCCACGGCGGAAGGACGTTACTCAGATCGGTCGTGGTGTCGAGGGTCGTATAGCTGTATCCGCCACCGATGAAGAAATCACTGTCCGTGATACGAAATGCAAGCGGCAGATCGATAAAAAACCCTTCTGCATTGAACTTGATGCCCCTGTCGTTACCGGGACGTTCTGCTATGCCATAGAACGTGGTGTTGATTGATGCATAGCCGGCCACACCCTGGAAGCGGATATGGTCGTTCTTCCAGTGTGCGATATGACCGCCGCCCACAAACCAGGAGTCGTTTTCCGTCGCCCCTGCGGCCACGACAGACACATCGGGCAGAATGTAATCGTCTTTGCCGCGGGAAACCTCACCGTCCGCACGCCGGGCGTCCCTGGCATTTTCGTCATAGTCATCTGGCGGATGAAAGAACACCGCCGCCAATCCAAGTCCGTCGCCAACGGCCGGCTCCGTGATGATGATGGGGACTGGCAGAAAACCTGCGGCGTTTTCGAGCACCCAGTCGCTCCCGTCAACCCAGCCATCTTCCTTGTCGATGATCTCCTCCATGAAACTTGCAGCGATCACGGAATTGTTCGAGACAGGCTGATACGCTAAAAGTGCCAGCACGGCGATAAGCGGCAGGCGCAGGCCACGGAAAACGATTGAAAGCATGTGTGAAAGTCGCTGGCAGCGTGGGTTGAGATGCCCTTTCATATCACTCCTGACGGGGCCAATATAAACATTGATATACAGCAGTGTCAGTTACCAGCCTACTGCGCAAGGCCTTCGAGCGCAGGGCGCGGACGCACCATGCGGCAGAGACTTGTCAGTAGTCATTCTCGCGGGCCAGATTTTCATTTATAGTTTCTCATTCCGCAGGTAAAAAACACGACATTCGAATCTGCGACATATGGAGGATTGCAAGATGACACGAACGCTCGCATTGATTTGCATGTGCATATTGCCAATAGGCGTTACTGTATCAACCGGGGCCTATGCCGCTGAGGTAGTTGGAAACCTTACCGACCGAAAGGGCGGAGGCGCGAAAGGCGCTAGGGTAACCGTCACATGCGACGGCTTCGAGGATTCGGTCTTCGTATCAGCGGTAAATGGCCAGTACCGCGTCAAGAACGTTCCGGACAACGCTGCATGCGTTCTGGTGATCCAATATGACGGCGCGTACAGTGCGCCACACAACTTCACGACGACAACGGAAAAGACACGGTATAACCGCAGAATACGGCGCGTTGGCAACAGTGTCGAATATCTCTGACGCCATACATAGTCAACAGGTCGTAGCTGCGTCCAGCCTGACCGCTGGTCGCTCGTACACCCCCGGCGCAGCGGGTCGATCAGATTCTGCAACCCTTCCATGGAAAGTGGCGCACGCAGGGTGGAATCTGTGTCAGGTTTTGGTCTTTGCCTGCCTGCGTTCGAGTTTGTGCTCGACATGATAATAAGAACGTAGCGTAGCTTGGCCTGTATGGACGCGCCAGCCGTTGCGCCAAATCAGGCTCGCAAATGACGGGGCGCAGGTCAATGCAACGGCAGCGCGCGGCTCGTGTCCCGCGGGAAACCGGAACGGTAACCGTGCGTGTTCGTCACCCGATTGCCCCTATAGCCAGCGGCCTCAATTAATTTCCGGAACCAGGGGTTCGTCGATTTTTTCGGGCGAAAGCGCCGGGCCGGCGGCGACAGCACCGGGTCCACCCCGGTCTCGTTCGCTGCTTTGATCACGATGGGGATCATTATCATCTGACCCCGATGATCACAAACGATTCGAGGCGGTGAGAAAACTCACCGCCCCGAATCACCAGAACACAAGTTCAAACAACTGCCCTAGAGCATATCCTTGACGGCATCCAAACCCGCTTGCGCACATTCTTCGTCCTGGTCACCGGTCGCGCCGCTTACACCGATACCACCAATATGCTGGCCGTCGCTGGTCATGATCGGCAATCCGCCAGGAAATGCCGCAACACCCGGAATATCAGCGATTCCCGGTACCGGGCCAGGCTGTCCATCCTTGCCGAAAGCGAGTTCACCAACCATACGACTCGGGAACGGGAAGCCCGACGAGGTGTTTGCCTTCAACAACGCGATATCGATACTCAGGAGAAAGGAGTTATCCATCCGCCGAAACACCTTGAGGTTTCCGCCATCATCGACGATCGCGATATTCAGGGGGCGCCAGTCGGTCTGCTTCGCATAATGGGCCTCGCAGCCGTCCGCCATTTTCTTGGCGAGATCGAGAGTCAGTACCCGCTTGTTCTTTACGTGACCATCGGCATGTGCGCCGGTCACTACAGCCAGGCCAATAAGCACTGCCGCAGCAGTTGAGAGAAACGATTTCAATTGCATTTTTATCCTCCAATTTGTGATTAGTCCTGCCACTGAATGCCGGCACCCACGCCGGCCAAAACATGTCCGCCAGTTCACTTGTGGAACCACCAAACCACCATAACGAGAAACTGGGGGTAGACAAAGATTTCTCATTGTCTGACTGGCATGCTACACGAATGTTCCCGTCCCCCCATCACACTCCCTGCGCCTGGTTCGCACTTTCCGGCTCCAGGAACGCGCGTCCGAGCTGTTCTACTGAGGATAAGTATCGCGCAATTCCCAGGATTTCGAGACATTGCGCGGGTCCGGCCCCGTTACGGTCGGGTTTGCCGCCCATGCTGGCTGCAAACGGCGCCGTCGGCGTCAGTGGCGCCACCGGCGATCAGGATGAAGCCTGCGCGCAGGCCGGTCTCGACGCCGTCCAGGATATGCTGATGTAACAGCGGTTTTTATCGCTTCAGCAGGACGGGCGCGCCAAACAATCCGTGCGCCCTTCTCCTGCAGCAGGGCATGCAACACCGACCGGTGGCAGCATTCTTCCTGTTCACAGTAACTATCGACTTAAAAGCCAGCGTGATGCGACGAAGTCGCCAGCAGTTCGATGGCGTGGCTCGCATCCGGCGTTGACATTTCAGCACGATACTTCTTTTTGAATGCCGCCCACTGTGCAGGCGATTCAATCGCCTGTGCCCGCTTCATTGTTTCCAAACTGGGGGCACGTTTCGGAAACCAGACGTCATACCAGTTCCGCATAGCGAACTCGGCTTTGGGCACCCCTCTGGGCGGGCGCCGGACTGTGCCGATTCGGGTCCCCTCTGAGGGATTCCTGTCTGTGCCAGGACGGGCCACACGAACAGCCATATCACCCCCCTCCATGTCAG
>Ga0316191_10001875_pt1 | contig 15056 bp, 11 predicted proteins | sample Eddworburr2cm_MG_FD_204928 | JGI IMG/M metagenome (GOLD analysis project Ga0316191, IMG submission 204928) | Coastal sediment microbial communities from Maine, United States - Eddy worm burrow 2 cm | ecosystem: Environmental > Aquatic > Marine > Coastal > Sediment | place: USA: Maine...
TCCGCCCAATTCGACATTAATTGAAATGAGATGAATGCCTACCGCCTCAAGATCAATCGGGCCTCCAAGACCACTTCCGCCCACTAGTCAGGCGTTTGAGCACGTCCTACCACTGGTAACCTAGGCGAAATCTGTACGTTTCGTCCAGCTTATCAACACCCTCGACTGCACCCCCATCGTATTCCAGCTGTGCTTCGAGCGCAGCTTTGAATCCGTCGGCGATTGGGAAGCCGACACCGATCGTGGTGTTCACAATAACCCCATCGACATCGTCAAAGTTGATGATGCCGTCTTGATCAACATAAAATTCGGCGTACTCGCCGATCCAGCCACTGGTCAGGCGCAATTCCCAGGAGCCACCAAAGAAGTCATCGTCTTCCGCCTCATCGAACTGCTCGTTGACATAGACCAGGCCGAGTTCGCCGGCCAGCGTCAGCGTCCCGCTATCGAAAAACTGCCGACCAAGATAAGGGCCGGTAGTGGTTCTTAAGTCCAGATCAGCAAACTCATAAGACTCGAAGGCCAGCTGCCAGCCGTAGTAATCATTCGCGTCTGCTTTGCGGAAGCGATCGTATTTGCCGCGGATCTTCCAATCGTCTTGCGTCTTATTATTATTGGTTTCGTCTACCTCCCATGCACCACGTACGGTATAACGGTCGACCAAGCTGCGCCAGATCGATTCGACCGCCAAATCCAACTCATCAACGTCGGTATTGCCCCGTTCCACCTTGATTGCCGTACTGATGTCGCCAGACCACTTGTAGCCGTCGCCCAGGCGCCAGGGTTCCGGGTTGATCATCTCAATGTCGCTCGGCTTGAGCTGGGCGGCTTGATCATCCGCGCCCATCATCACCAAGGCGTCTTGTTGGGCCGCGATACGCTGGTTGTGTAAGACACGGCCATCTGCCATCAACACGGTGACCGGCGTTTCCGTGTACATGCTCTTCACGTTTGCTGTCTTGAAAGAGATCACGCCGGCAAAGGGCGTATCGAAGGTAATCTCACCATCACTGGCATCGACCAGCGTGCCCACCAGGCGCGAACCATTTTTCATGATGAGTTCATCGGCCATCAAGGTTTGGCTCAACAAACCGGTAATGGCAGCCAACAGCATCAGCGAAGTTCGCCTTCTCCTAATCTTACTGTTGTGCAAGACAGCCCCCAGAAATGACTGCAGGTTGCGAATGTATTTGTTCTGCCGACTGAACTGGCTGAACAGCGTGCGGGATCGTATATCCGTCTACCGCTAGGTGGTCAGCACGATAATCTCGTCGTCTTGACTCAACCGCAGGCGCTCGTCGCGCCCCGGATTGAGCTGTACACCGCCGCCTGGCTTACCCTCCTGCCCGGTCCGGCGAATGCCGATGGCGATCTCCCCGCGGGCGTCGGCGGCTCGTTGCAGGTCGGCGAAGCTGTAGACACGTTCCCCGGCGTCGGGACCTTCGGATCTGTTGAGGCTCTCGGCCAATTCGTACTCCGCGATACAGCGGAAAACGATCTCGCTGCCGCCCGAGCTGAACAGTTCGTCGAACACCGCACGCAACTCGCGACGCAAGGCAACGCGGGCCATCATGCGACTGATAATGAGCGGCGTGACAATGACCTCGCCGCGCCGGTTCTCGAACAAAGACGCATTGTCCGGATCGTGCACCTCGACCAGCACCGGGGGTACCTTTTCGGCGCCCTCCATCATCTCCCTTAGAAGGAGATAGCCCAGGATAGTGCGTGCATCGGCCTCGACTTCAGACTTGAGCCGCTCACTCGGCAACAGGACCAGATTGTCGTAACCGGCCGGATCCAGGCTTTCGAGATAGACGGGTACGGTGTAGTCGAACTCCAGCTGACGGATCTCGAGATGCGCCGTGGAGGGTGCTTCCGCCTTGATGCGCTTCTCGCGCTTGGCGACCGAGACCTGAGACACGATGTCGATCGTGAAACCCTCATCGGGGTAGGCCGCAAACTCCGCGAGAAGAGCCGGGACCCGATGGTTCCACCCCAGCACCAGCACCCGGCGCCGGGCCGGCGCCCGATGCTCCGGTACCGGTCGCTCCTTCAGCTCGGGTACGGCGCTGATAGACTCCGGCGGCGCCGCATCCGCGTAGCTTGGGGCCAGGACCGCGATGCGATCGCCTGCCTCCAGCCGCAGGTTGTCGGGTGGATCTAGTAGCGCCTGGAAACCGTCTCCGTTCGGACGCACCACACCAAGCAACACGCCCTCGGGGAAGGCGTAGGCCAACTGCAGGACGGAGACGCCGGTGAGCTGTGGCTCTTCGCGGACGTAGATCTGGCTGCTGCTGACGTCGGAAACGAACTCGGCGTAAATATACGATAGCCCCGGGTGGCGCACGTTCTGCACGATCAGGCGGCTGATCACTTCGTCGCCCGCGATAATCTCCATCGGGCCGGGATAGAGCGCGCGCAGGGTGCTGGCATGGCGCATGTCCTGGAGCTCGGCCACCACCAGTGGCGGTTCTTCTGGCGGCGCCGCTTCCATCGCCGCCCCCATGGTCATCAGGGCCTTCACCGTGCGCGTGTCGGCGTCGAGCGTACTGCTCACGGTCGTGTCGGCAGCCGGTATCAGGATGGCGCCGGCATGGGCGAAATCGACCCGCTCCAGGGCATCCAGGCTCAGCGGGGAGCCACTGCGCAAGATGATCTGTCGGGCGTTCCAATCGGCGCCGAGTTCGAGCTTGATTTGTTGTCCGAGGCTGGCATCCGCGCGTTCGGCCAACAAGGCCACGCGCAGGCGCCGAGCCCCCCGTTGCTTGAGGAAACGCTCCACCCGTCCCTGCGAGACCAGGATCTCCTGCAGGATCGTCAGCGTGCGGCTGGTCCATCCCAGGAGGACGAAGTGCGCGTCGAGGGCGACCGGCGTCAGCCCCTGCTCGAGACGATCCATGGTGTCGGCCAGCCATTGCACGAGAATGGCGATAAGCGCCCCCATGAACAGGACGTAGCCGAGGACGGTCACCACCGTCGAGATCGTGGCCTTGGCGACGCCCTGATCATCACCCAGATAGCCTGGGTCGGTGAGGCGCAGGAAGGCCCACCAGATGGCGTCCGCAGCCGACTCGAAGCCGGGCGCGACCGCGCGCACAATAAGCCCCGCGGCGACCGCGACCAGCACGACCAGGGTCACCATGATGGCAAGGCGCGCGCCAGCCCCGCGAATCACGGTCTGTTCAAGTCGGAACAGGGCCCAGTTTTTCAGCCTTGAGAACATGGGTTCACCTCCAAGGGGTATGCCGTGTCTATTTGACTTCGCCGGACGGCACCCGCCCACCACCGACGACCTCGACCTTCAAAGGCGCCAGGGTGTCCATGTGCAGATCCCGCTGCGGGAAGGCGATGGTGATGCCCGCCTCGGCGAACCGGCGATGAATCTCCCGGTGCATGTCGGTCATCACGGGCAAACGGTCCGCGAGCGTCCCGACGAAGACACGAAACGCGAGATTCAGGCTGCTGTCAGCAAACCGGTCGAACACCACGCCGGGCGCTGGCTCCTCCAATACCCGCTCATCCTCACGCGCCAGCTCGAGCAGGATCTCCATCGCCCTATCTACGTCGCTGCCGTAGGCGATACCCACATTGATCAGGATCCGCGTCAATTCGTCAGATAAGGTCCAGTTCAACAAGCGTCCGGTGATCAGTTCCTTGTTCGGGATCAGGAGCTGCTTTTGCTCGAAGTCACGGATGGTCGTGGCCCGGATGCGGATGCGCTCGACCCTGCCAGAAGCGTCACCGACCGTAATGAGATCGCCGACCCGCACCGGCCGCTCGAACAGTATGATCAGACCGCTGATGAAGTTGGCCACGATCTCCTGCAGACCGAACCCGATACCCACACCCAGCGCGGCAACCAGCCACTGCAGTTTCGACCATTCGACGCCAATGGTGACCGATACCAGGACGGCACCGGCGATCACGATCAGATAGTTGGTCAGAGTCGTGGCAGTATAGCGGCTGGAAGCGGTCATTTCTGTGGTCTGGAGCAGGATGATCTCCAGTACCGCCGGCAGCTGATTCATCAGGACAACCGTGACGACTGCGTAGACCGCTGCCAGCCCGATGTCGGCCAGCGTGATCGGGATCATCTGCTCGTCGCCGTCGACCACCCCGGCATGGTGCCAGAGCGTCACACCGTCGAGGACCCTTAGCGCCGGAAAGACATCGAACCAGACCAGCCACAGGCCGATGACGCCCAGGAACACAAATACCGTATTGAGCAGTTTCTTGCTGGTCTCACTCAGGGCGACCAGATCGACCTCCGGCTCTTCGGACTCCATTGGGGCCGCATGGTCGTGCGCATGCGCATCGCCCGCTTCCTGCTCGTGTCTGGCCGCCCAACGCGCCACGCGCTCCTCGACTGCCGCCTCATAGGCAATGCGGCGCTGGGCGATCAACAACCAACGCCGTGCAAGCTCCCACAGCAGCCATACGGTGATCAGCACCCAGACGGTCGTCAGCAATTCCCCGAACAAGATGCCCGCGGCATGCAGATAGCCCAGCACGGCAATCACCCCGAGCGCCAGGGGTGCGGCAACCAGCACCAGATATCCCAGCCAGAACCATCGCTGTGCGGTGCGTTGTTTTCCCGGACCGGAGGGTGACGCAAATATGCCCTTATCGGGATGCAGCAGGCGATAAAAGGCGAACGACAGCGAGCCGGCCAACACCAGGAAAGCGACCCTTCCGATCGCCCAACCCCCGTTCAGCGGATCCAGCTGAACGGCGACCGTGGCCACCATCGCAGCGGGCAGGAAGATCCAGGTCAACCGGTCCAGCTCGGCGCGCAGCAGCTGCACGCGGGCTGCCGGCCAGCAGTAGTGTGCCTCTGCCAGCCCCTGCTCGATACAGGCCATACGGAAGAAGCGGACGAAAAAGACTATCGCCGCGACATGCACGAGAGCCTGACCAACCGCGATCGAGAAGCTGGTGCCTTCACTCGAGACCTCGAGCTGCCAGCCGGTCACCAACATCAGCAGCGGTAGGCCGGCCGCTGTCACCAGCGTCAACACGAACGCCTGCAGTGTGTAGGAAAACCGATCGATTCTGGGTTTCCCCACCGATGTGCCAAGCGGTGGTATCGCAGCGACAATGCGCTTGCGCCACCACAGCAAGGCACCGAGCACCAAGACCAGCAGCGCAAAGACCGGGGTGTGTGTCACCTGATGGAGCAGCGAGTGCCCCACCTGCCGCCACCCTTTAGGCGACAGTATGCGCCACACCTGTTCTGACGATGCGCCCAGGCCCGCAAGGTCTGCCGGCGAACTGCTCCGTACCCACAACAGGTACACGGCCATGAACTCGTCGAAGCCTTTCACCTGGTCGAACAGGCGTTGCTGGGCCGACTCCAATTCGCCGAGTTTGCGCAGATAAAGGTCATCGGAGTCGATGGCCTTCTCCAGCAAGATCTGGCGCTCCCGTGCCAGGGCCCTGAGCTCATCGTCCAGCTGGGCGAGCTGATCCGGGGTTTCGCTTGTCGCCAGCGAGGCAACATAGGCGTCCAGATCGAGCAGCCGGCGCTGCTCCTGGCGGTGACTCAACCGGCGCACGCCGATTCGGGCTGCCGTGTTTTCGCGCTCGTCCGCCTCGCGGCGAAAGGTATTCAGGTCGGGCAGCAGAAAACGCTGCTGCAACAGCATCTGCCCCAGCTCCCGGCTCAGACCACCAATGTCGATGGTCTCCTTGGCGCTCTTGAAGTCCGCCTCGATCCGCCGCGCCCGCCTGTCCGTTTGTTCGGCCCGCTCGTTCAAGCCCGCCAGCACCGAAAAGGTGCTGGCGATCTCCCCTGACAGTGCGGCGTTCCGCTCGGCCAGACGCACCACCAAAGGATGCTTGCCTTCGGCGCCCTCGCGGATCGCCTCGGCCCGGGCGAGCGTCTGCTCTGCCTCTGCCTGACGTTTCCGGTTAACCAGGTCCTCTAGGATCTCCACCCGTTTGCCAGCCAGTTTCTTGCCGGCAAGCGCCTTGTCCCGCTCGATCTTCAATAGTTCCAGTCGCACTGGCTGACTGAGCAGTTCCTGGTCGAGCCTCTTGATTTCGGCATTGAGTCTCTGAAACCGGCTTTCGAGCTCCCACCGGCGTGCCTGGCTGATCGCCGGGTCCTCGCCGTCCGGGGGCGGTAACTTGAGCTGGGTGGCGAGTTCCTCCTGCTGTTGGCGCGCCAGTGGCAGCCGCTGCCGGATCACGGGCGGACGGGCGGACAGCTCTGCCAGTCGATTGTCGGCTTCGCTGCGTTGGGCCCTGACCGCAGCGAGATCGGCCCTCTCCTTTTGCAGGCGCTGGACAAGCTGCGGCAGTGGATCCGACAGGGTAGCATCAGGGGCCCCTGCCTCCTGGGCCTGCAGATCGACCGTTGCCGCGCGCTGTGCCTCTATACGACCAGGCGCCTCATCGATGATGCGCGCATAGCTTTCCGCGGCCTGGGTATCAGAGTTCGTGGTCTTGAGGTTGTCCAGCGCCTTGCGGTAGAGGTCGAGAAGCCTTTTCTTGGCCTCTTCTCCCAGCCCAGACGCAGCCTCTGTCTCTGCGATCTTTGCTTCCAGCTTCTCGGCCATCACCGATGCGGTAGGAAGCGGATCGGGTTCGTCAGGCTCCGCCAGCGACAGCGATGAAGCCAGGATCAACAGCGCGGCAGCGGCCAGAAGAAGCGAAAACGGTAGTCGGTTTCTCATAACCAGCCCATTTATCTGTCATTGATTCGATGGACTACACCGCGGCTGCTCTCGAATCTGCAGGTCTATCGTCGCAGACCCTGGTGACTCACGACGCTGTAACTCACCGAATCCCGTCTCACTCGTCGGGTTCGATCGTTAGGCTCTGTAATTGCGTATATCCCAACCCGACCGTTCAGAAACGTTTTTTCCGACGATCACCTCGATCTTCCACGCGGTCGACAGCCCGATCGCGGCGATCATCGCGTTTGTCCTGTCGGTTGTCCGAACGGCAATCGGGACCATCGCCAACACAGTCACGGCGCTCTTCCCTGAACTCCATGCGGTCTTCCACGCCGTCGCTGGCATTCTCACGGCGGTCGTCGCGGCGCTCGACGCGCGACTCGACACGGTCGTCGACCCGCAGGTCAGCCAACGTTAGGCTGGGGACGATCAGACATCCCACCGCGATCGACAGCGCGACAGCCGTTGAACAAACGGCAGAGTCCTCAAGTTTCATATCCAGTCCCCCCTTTAACCTTCAGCTTGAAGTCTTGACACCGCACTTATACTATCTGACACCATGTCAGGAATCAAAAGGGGAAAGCCCCCGCTTCGCGTGGAACCGCAGCCGGTTCTCAAGATCGAGAAGTCCGAACGCACGCGCGCGGCAATTCTGAATGCCGGGTTGGAATTCGTCTGGTCGCATCCGTTTCGTGAATTGACCGTCAGCAGGCTGATGGACTCGACAGGCCTGAGCCGCTCGGCGTTCTACCAGTACTTCAAAGATCTGCACGACCTGATGCAGGCCCTGTTGGACATGGTGATGGACGAGGTCTTTGCCGCTACCGGGTCCTGGTTCCAAGGCACCGGCGATCCCATCGCTCTGTTGAACGAATCCCTGGCCGGCCTGGTTGACGTCTGTTATCGACTGGGCCCCATCCTGCGGGCCACGGATGACGCCGCCGCCACTGACGAGAGATTCGAGAAAGCCTGGAACAACTTTAAAAAGCAGTTCGATGACGCAGTCACTGCCAGAATCGAAGCCGACCAGGCACAGGGCCTGATCCCGAAATTTAGTGCGCGCCCGGTCGCGATTGCGCTCAATCGTCTCGATGCCTACACGCTGATCGAGGCCTTCGGGCAGAAACCAAGAGGCAAACCGGAACCGGTGCGTGAGGCATTGGAACGGATCTGGATCTCCACACTGTATGGCAGCAGGTGGCTGGGGAAAGGCGCCTCGGATCTGGTCCGCAGCTGAGTCCCGGTTTATTCGATCAAGAGCGTACCGTGAGAACACCGAAACCGATTCGGTAAGGAAAGACGAAATGAAGACAAAGATAGGCTCACTGATCCTGCCGGGTCTTTTGTTAATGGGTGTCAGCACGGCAGGTCACGCGCAAAACACACCCGGTTACAACAACAAGATACCGGAAGGAATTCTGACGCCGGACACAGTCGAGACCTCGACCGGCACACTGAAATTCTTCGATGGCGCCCCATACCCGGAAACCGCGCAGAAGGTTTACGACTACCTCGACACAATGCGTGCGGTGGACACCTTTCTCAAGGGCATGCCCGGTGCTTCAGTGGACGCCCTGATCAAGGGAAACCACGAACTCGGTGCGACACAGGCGCACCAGATATTGATCTTCGACCGGTTGATGGATTCCAACTCCCTGTTCCTGACGGGTAATACCTCCACTATGTATGTCCTGCCCACCCTGGACCTCGAGCGTGACGGACCCACGGTGCTGGAGGCGCCGCCCGGCATGCTCGGCGCCTTCAACGACGCCTGGTTCCGCTACATGCAGGATATCGGTCCGGCTGGGCCGGACAAAGGCAAGGGAGGCAGATACCTGGTGCTGCCACCCGACTATGAGGGCGAGGTGCCTGATGGTTATTTCGTCGTGCCCTCCAAGACCTACCGCGTCTGGGTGTTCATGCGCGCTTCCATCGCCGAGGGACTGGATGTGGCAGCGAAGAACGTAAAAGAAAATCTGCGCGTCTATCCGCTCTCCAGAAAGGACAATCCACCGAAGATGGAATACACGAGCGGTTCGGGCAAGGCCTTCAATACCATTCATACCAACGACTACAGCTTCTACGCGCATCTGCATCACATCATCGATGGCGAACATATCGGCATGCTGGATCCGGAGACCCGCGGCCTGTTTGCCTCGGTCGGCATCGAGAAAGGGAAACCGTTCGCGCCGGACGCCCGGATGAAGCGGATTTTGGAAGACGGCATCAGGATCGCCAACGCGGCCGCACGCTCGACCGTCTGGCATCCGCGCACCGACGGCACGATGAGCGGAGTTCGAATCTATCCCGATACGGACAGCGCGTGGTTGATGGGCTGGGTCGACAAGAACGTCTTCTTCAACGGGAAAGACGGGCAGACGATGAATTCGGACGCACGGGTGATGTTCTACTACCCTTATACCGCGGTCACGCCGGCGATGGCGGTCAGTGTTCCCGGCGCGGGATCGGATTACGGCATCGCCTATGTGGATTCAGCAAAGAATGTATTCGATGGATCTAAGACCTACCGGTTGCGCATCCCGCCGAATCCCCCGGCAAAGGACTTCTGGGCCCTGACCCTGTACGACAACCAGACCCGTTCCCAGCTACAGACCAGCCAGTTGTTCCCCACGGTCGGCAGCCAGACGAAAGGCATCGGGAAGAACGCCGACGGATCCTATGACATCTACTTTGGTCCGAAACCGCCAAAGGGCTTCGAGAACAACTGGCTTGAGACCGTTCCCGGAAAAGGCTGGTTCGTGGCGCTGCGGATGTACGGCCCGCTGCAGGCCTGGATCGACAAGACCTGGCGCCCGGGTGAAATCGAATTGGTTGAATGATTTCGCAAATTTACAACAGGAAAATCAGTTATGAAAACGCCATCGGGTATACAGCGAGCCATCCAAACCTTGTTGATAAAAGCGATTTCAATCTTTGCGCTGGCACCGGCTCTCGCTGCCGAACCCGTCGAGGTCACCGCCAACAACTACGTCCGTGCCGAATCGGACTTTCAGATGAAAGGCTACATCGAGAACTTCGACTGCTTTGGCAAGCTCTACCATAGCCGGAAGCCTTACGACGTCGAAAACCAGGTCACAGTTCGGGGCAACCGCGACACACTTTATTCGTTTGGCGTGTTTGACCTGACGTCTCCGCTGACGATCACGCTGCCGGAAACCGATGGGCGTTATCAGTCTCTGATGGTCGTAAATCAGGATCATTCGCTTGCGGCTGCCTATAGCCCCACCACAGTCACGCTGACAGAAGACAAGGTGGGCACGCGCTTTGCTCTCCTGACCATACGAACCTTTATGGATCCGAACGATGAAAAAGATATGAAGGCGGCGCATCGGCTCCAGGATGCGGTGAAAGTCGAACAGGCCGATATCGGAAAGTTTGAAGTGCCCGATTGGAAGAAGGAAGAGGTGGAGAAAATGCGGGGGACGATCAATGTGGTCGGCTCCACGGTCACCGATTCATCGAAATTCTTCGGTAAGAAAGAGGAGCTGGACCCGGTCTACTGGATGCTGGGCGCCGCGCTTGGCTGGGGCGGTCTGCCGGCAGAGGCTGCCACGTACGTGAACGTTTTCCCTGAAACGAACGACGGCAAGACTCCCTACACGCTCACCGTGAAGGACGTACCGGTGGACGCCTTCTGGTCGGTGACCCTCTACGACGAAAAGGGCTGGATGCCGGTCAACGAGTACAACGCCTATTCCTTCAACAACGTCACGGCCAAAAAGGACAAAGACGGCAGCATCACCATTCGCTTCGGCGGTGATCCCAAGGCGGACAACTTCCTGCCGATCGTTGACGGATGGAACTACATCGTGAGGCTCTACCGGCCGAAGAAGGAAATCCTGGATGGAAGCTGGGTATTCCCGAGTCCGCAAGCCGTTGAATAAAGTGCGCGTGCATGACCGGGCTCAACCAACGGCTCCGTCTGATGGTTACATCGAAAGGAGCCGGAACCTGAATAACTTCGTGCTGGTTTCTCGATATGCCTGGAGTCGGTTCGTGTTGGCTTGCTGTGCACAGCGTTTCACAGCAGCTTTGGCTGTTGTGTTTTATTGCCTGGTGGCGACGGCGTCTCCCGCGAGGGCTGAAGCCGGCACCGACCAAGACCGCTGGGAGTTTTCCGGTTCAGCTTATCTTTGGGCTGCGGGGGTTAAAGGGACGGATGCAGCAGGCGATGATATCGACGTCTCATTCTCTGATGTCCTGGAAGACCTTGATGGCGGGCTCATGGGCATACTGGCAGCCCATAAAGGCAGCTGGACGTTGCTTGCGGACGTTCTCTACCTGAGCATTCATCAAGAAACAAGTTCCACCGCGAATATTATCGGAATCCCCGCAAAGCTTGATGTTGATGTGAAGTTGAAAGGCTTTGTTTCTACTTTCGGCGTCGCCTATCGTGTCATTGACGATGATATGACCAGTATCGATCTACTGGTCGGTGCACGCTATTTTAAGCTGGACCTTGATTTCGATGCAGATGTCGGGGCGAGTAAGATCAAGTATTCCGATTCCGAGGACGCCCTGGATGGCATCATTGGTGTCCAGGCGAAAATTGCCCTCAGTGAAAGGTGGTATCTCTCCGGCTATGCAGATGTTGGGGCTGGAGACAGTAAGCTGACCTGGCAGGTGTGGCCCGGAGTCGGTTACCGATTCGAAAATGTTGATGCGGTTGCGGGCTACCGTCACCTCAAGTGGGAGACGGACGACGGCGACACTATCGATGACCTGAGCTTTAAGGGACCCACGCTCGGGGTCAAGTTCCGCTTTTAAGAAAGTTGGATTTTCGGTTAAAGGCATCAGCCACCGCTTGCTTTCAACCGACGGGGAAATCAAAGCGAACCATCGTCTATCGCCACGAACTTCTGATATCCATATCCCCGCGGGTATCTCGATCCAAACAGTCCAAATTTGTCTGAATTCCATCGCAAACATCGGGAGAACGCGTTAAGCCACCGTCCCAGAAAAAAGTCCGGCCGGAATTTCTTGCGCGACATCTGACACCGTGATGTCTGCTTACGGATCTCAAAGCGGCTGCGGGAGATGGTCCGCGTTCGGTATGGCTTGTGCCTTATCTCCAGCGCACCCTAGCCTGAGTACTATGACCGTTCCTGTTACTGACCGGTCGTTAACTGGACGTGACCTGAGAGGCAGAAGTGGGTCGGTAGCATATACTCGATGCCCAGACATCGAAGGTCCGCTAACGGGAACTGAAATGCCTAAATCTCGACCACCTCTGACACTGCCTGTCAGGTTGAGTCCGAGCCAATACTGTAAGATATTGTTAACACCAAGCGACTTTGTCGCACTGTAACTACCAAGCGATTTTGTCGCAATTAAGTACCAAGGGAAATTGACGGATCTATTTAATCAGTGATTTTCTGGGCCTTTGCTAGGGCCGCAGGAGTCACAGGGGATGATTACAATGGATTCCAAAGCACAGCTCACCGTGGACATTGTTGTCAAGGTTGCGGAGGGCGAGATTGACATCGTCAATGCGGCCAAATTGCTCGGTAAATCTCGCAGAACCATCGAACGCTACCTCCAGAAGCATCACAAGCTCGGCATTCAATTCGTAGTACACAGGAACACCGGAAAATCACCCTCGAATAAATCCTGTGATGAAGTAAAACGTACTGTCCAGAAGCTGATTAGAGAAAAGTACTTCGACGTCAATCTGACTCATCTCAGAGAACTGCTGCAGGACAATGAGAGTATTCGAGTAAAGCGTGAGACGCTCAGAGGCTGGGCGCATGAGATCCATCATGTGAAACGTGCCAAGCGAAGACGTTCACAGGTCAGAAGGCGACGGGAACGCATGGAGTCGCCTGGCTTATTACTTCAGATGGATGGTAGTACCCACCGATGGTTTGGGGACACAAAATCCTGCCTGATTGCGATTATCGACGACGCGACCAGTGAAGTGCATGCTCAGTTCTTTGAGTCTGAAACCACGCTGGGCTGCCTGAAAGTGTTGCGCGACTACATTGCGGAAAATGGCCTGTTCAAAGTGCTCTATGTGGATAGAGCCGGCATCTTCGGCGGGCCCAAGCGCTGTAACTTCTCCCAGGTGAAGCGTGCATGTAGTGAGCTTGGCATAGAGATCATATTTGCCAATTCCCCCCAGGGGAAAGGCCGAATTGAGCGCTCGTTTGATACCTTCCAGGACAGGCTCGTGCCAGAACTCAGGCTCAACGATATTCAAGATATGGACGGCGCCAATCGGTACCTGCAGGATGATTTTATCCCATCGTTTTGGCGCAAAAACATCGAAGTCATGCCTCGCAATGGAGCCAGCGAGTTTGTGCCGCTGCCCGACCATATTGACCTGGCCGATGTCTTCGTCGTGAAGGACTATCGAAGAATTCGCAGTGACCACACGTTTAGCTATGGCAACAAATTCTATCTCATCGAATCGCCTCTGAAGCATTCCATAGCGAAACAGAAGATAGAAATCCGTACTTGCGGTGACGGCGATTTCATTGCTTACTTTGCTGGTCGACGCCTATCTGTTTCCGAGGTCATTGAGCCGACCAAGCCTTCAATGCACGATCTAGAGATTCAGCGGAAACTCGAAGTCTTGGAGCTTGCCGAAGAACTTCAAAATGTCAGTGAAGCAGCCCGTATCAGCGGGGTCTCGCGCGACACGATCTACAGACATAGGAAATTGATCAAGGCAGGAGGCATTCAAGCCTTGAAGCGTCAAGTTCGTGCCGACCATCATCATCAGAACCGTACTGACCAGGAGATAGCAAACACCGTCATTGAGTTTTCTCTGGACAATCCGCATCTAGGGCAGCTTCAGGTCTCAAATCAGCTCAAGAAACACTACCGGATCGAACTCAGCGCAAGTGGCGTAAGAAACGTCTGGTTAAGAGAAAACATGCAAACCTGTGCACTCCGGTTGAAGAAGAGAGAATCGCTAGCTTCTGTCATCTGATACAGAGCAACACGTTGCGTGCAAAGCAACCCGCTGATACGGTGCTACGACAAAGTCGCTCGGTCATTAGTCCGCCAGTTTCCCTTGGTAATGACACCAATACTGTAAGATATACCGACAACAATAAATTTGCTGCTTACACCTAAGGAGCCAAGCATTTTTCTTGTCCGCCGCCCGGGTCAGTGCACGTTCAATACGGCGCTCTTGTCCTCTTCGTACATATCAGGCAACTCGTGCGCAATACCCTTGTGGCAATCGATACAGGTCATGCCCTTTGCAAAACCTTCCTGATGCTCCTTGCGGCCCCGACGCCCCTGCGCGACATAGTCCATCGAATCGAAGTCATGGCAGTTGCGACATTCACGTGAATCGGTCTCTTTCATCGCCGTCCAGACGTTGCGAGCAAGTTGCAGGCGCTTTGCTTCAAACTTCTCCCGCGTATCGATCGAACCCAGGGCCTTGTGATACAGCTCATTGGTCGCCTGAATCTTGCGCTTGACCTTGTAGATCCATTCTTTTGGCACGTGACAGTCGGGACAGGTCGCACGCACGCCGGTGCGATTGTTGTAGTGGACGGTATTTACGTATTCAGCATAAACATTGTCACGCATCTCGTGGCAGGAGATGCAGAAATCTTCCGTGTTCGTCATCTCCATTGCCCAGTTGAAGCCACCCCAGAACAGGATGCCCAAAACAAAGGCTACGAGCAGCGCGCCGATCGCAAATCCACCGGCCTTTTGCTTAAAAGTCATTGTCAGATCTCCTGATCGGATACTTACTTGATCACCATGGCGTCAACCGGCTTGAAGGTGTTTTCCACCAGGGGCTGACCGCTGATCTGTGGAACATGACACTGAGTACAGAAATAACGCCGCGCAGAGACGTTGGAAAGCACCGCGCCATCGCGACTCTCGAAGTGCGTCTGGCTGATCTTGGTCGCATTGTGCTCGCGGTAATTTTTCCAGCTGTGGCAACTCAGGCATTTGTTGTGCTTGATGTTGATCAGATAGCCTTCGATCTTGTGCGGAATGAGCGGCGGCTGCTGCAGATAGTCACGCGCGATCGGCTGGTTGTCTTTCAGATAGGTCTTGACCTCGGCGGAGGCACTTTCCGAATCAACCGACGTGTCGCCTCGCAATGATTTGACCTCAGCGCTCGCAACGTTACCGAGGGTAAACACAGCAAATATGGCCGCCATGAGAATTGAAGCGTACTTTTTCATTGTGATTGACCTGCTTTAACTGTTCGATTGTGTGAGATCGGCAACTCGGTGAGGCTGCCGTCGCAACCTCACATCCTTGGTTCCGATCAGGCCGGTACGATCTTCACCGCCGTTTTCTTGAAATCCGTTTCTTTCGACAACGGATCCGTTGCATCCAGGGTCAATTTGTTGACCAGCCGGCTGGCATCAAACCAGGGCA
>Ga0316191_10001876_pt1 | contig 15051 bp, 7 predicted proteins | sample Eddworburr2cm_MG_FD_204928 | JGI IMG/M metagenome (GOLD analysis project Ga0316191, IMG submission 204928) | Coastal sediment microbial communities from Maine, United States - Eddy worm burrow 2 cm | ecosystem: Environmental > Aquatic > Marine > Coastal > Sediment | place: USA: Maine | collected...
CAATGGCCGGCTGACGGCCGCGACGCTGACGCTGCAGAAACAAGCGGTTGCCGGCTCGGGCGAACTCGAGTCGGCGGGATTCCCGCCGTTCGTGCGGCTCCGGCGCCAGATCGATCTCGGCGTCGAGTGGCGCCTGATGAGCCGGGTTGAGCGGATCGCACCGGAAACCGGTGCCATCGATCTGCAAATACCCGTGGTCGCGGGCGAAACGGTATTGACCGACGGACTCGATGTGCAATCCGGCCTCATAGCCGTTGGCCTCGGCGCCTCGCAGCGCAGTCGCGGCTGGGAATCGAGACTGGAGCCGGTTTCTGTGCTGCGCCTGACCAGTGCGAGCGATCGTCCGTGGACCGAGGTATGGCGTCTGCGAATCGGCTCGCAATGGCGGCTGGCCGTGGCCGGTCTGGCGCCGGCGGCCTTGCCGGCGGGCGATCAATGGACCCTGGAGTTCTATCCGCGGCCGGGTGAGACGCTCGAGCTGGCGGTGAGCCGGCCGCAGGCAGCCGAGGGCCGCAGCCTGGCGATCGACGGCGTTTCGCTCCAGGTGGACGTAGGTGCTAGAACCGGCACGTACGGGCTCATGCTGGCCTATCGCAGTACCCGCGCCGGTGAGCAGGCCTTGCAGCTGCCGGCCAATGCGATTCTCGAGTCGGCCACCGTGGATGGACGCATACAACCGCTGCAACTGACCGACGGCAAGTTGTTGTTGCCGGTTGCGCCGGGCGATCACAACGTCGGGTTGCGTTGGCGCGAGGACGCCCCACTGGACGCGATCTGGCGATTGCCAAAAGTGGATCTCGGCATGCCGGCGAGCAACGTCTCGATTGGCGCCAGCATGCCGGAGAACCGCTGGATTCTCTGGGCCAGCGGCCCGCATCTCGGTCCGGCGGTGCTGTACTGGTCGGAGCTCGCCGTCTTTGTGCTGGTTGCGTTCGCGCTCGGCGCCGCGCCGGGCAGCCCGCTACGGCGCCACGACTGGTTGTTGCTGGGGCTGGGCTTATCGACCGTGTCGTGGAGTCTGCTGGTCGCCTTCGCGCTCTGGGTTTTCGTCCTGGCCTGGCGTGGCCGTGCCCGCCCCGCCCTCGGCAGAAACGTATTCAATGCGCTGCAGCTGGGCATTGCGCTGCTCAGCGTCTTCGTGATGATCGCGCTTGTTTCCGCGATTCCGGCCGGGTTGCTGGCGACTCCCGACATGCACGTGGCCGGCGCCGGCTCCCACGGCAACGAATTGCGCTGGTTCCAGGATCAGGTCGAGTCCGGTCTGCCCGACGCGATCGTTGTGTCGCTGCCATTGTGGGTTTACAAGGGCGTGATTCTGGCCTGGGCGTTGTGGCTGTCGTTCGCGTTGATGCGCTGGCTGCCCTGGGCCTGGCGCAGCTGGGGCGAAGGCGGGAGCTGGCAGGGCCGGATTGCCTCCGGCGGCACGGACAGCGCAGCATGAGCTGGATTCGCAGCGTTAGCGCGGCCGAGGCGCGGGCCCGCCACGGGCAACTCGACGACTGCATTCCGGGGGTGGAGCCTCTGGACAACATTCGGAGCGTGCATGGTTTGCGGCCGCAAATTCGGGAGGACCATCTCGCACATTATCGAAGCTTCCTGCACCGCGACGGCAATTCGTTGCCGCGCTGGCAGCTCGAACTGGTTGGTGTCTACGAGTCGCTGCTCAACGCCTGCGAATACTGTGTCGAGCGCTACTGTCAGGGGCTTGTGCGGTTGCCTGGCGCTGACGCTTCGGGACGCCATAGGGTGCTGCTGGAGCGCGACGAGGACGACGCCTTTCCCTGCCCGCCGGGCGTCATGCCGCGCTACGCAGCGGTGCTGACCCGTATGCCGTCGGCATCTGCCGCGGCACATATCGCACCGCTGCGCGCGAACGGCCGCGATGACGGCCAGATCCTGGAACTCAACCAGGTCTCTGCCTGTTGCAATTATGCCAACCGGACTGTGCTCGGGCTTGGGTCAAGGCTGGAATCGGCGCCCGGGCCGGCTCCCGGCGGGTAGCGATGAGACGCTGGCCAGGGACGATATTGGTGTTGTTTGCGCTTGTCGTGGCGGCGGGCTGCCAGGGCGATGCGAATCCGGAGGACCAGGTGCGCGGGTTTATCGCTGACGCGGTCGAGGCGGCCGAACGGCGTGACGTGGGCGCTCTGCGCGGTCTGATCGCGAGCGACTATGCGGATGGGCGCGGCAACGACAAGGCGGCCCTGGTCAACTACTGCCGCTTTCTGATCCTGCAGCACCAGACGCTTCGGGTGTTCGCCGATGTCGAGCAGATCGAGCTGCTGTCGCCGGTATGGGCCAGGGCAACGCTGCGCGCGGCGCTGGCCGGACGCGAGGTCGAGCAGGCATGGTGGCAGACTCAGGCGGATTTTTACCGCTTCGAACTGGAGCTGATCGCCGCCGACGGCCAATGGCGGTTGGTCCGCGCGGACTGGTCGCGCCTCGCAAACCGCTAGCGCCGCGGGTCTCTGGCACGCCGAACTCAAGCTGCTGGAGGGCGGGTCGTAGCTGCGGTTTGATTCTTCTATCCCACTGTGATTTATATGAGGGTCCGGCCCGGGATTCGCCCGTAACCCCGGGCGGACGACGCGGACCGGCCGTCGATCCCAGACCCGATACAGCCGGCGATGCAAAGCATCGCCGCGGGGCGGGTGACGCTGAATCACTGGCGATTGCGGATTGACAGCATTTGTACTGGCGGCGTAGCGTTACCGTTTGTGCACTGCAATAATCGAGAAGGCGAGCTACACGACGGATGAGCGGACCCACACGAGCACCTGAGGGCGGGCTGTACCAGCCCCGATTCGAACGAGACAGCTGCGGTTTCGGGCTGATCGCCAATATTGACGATCAGGCCTCGCACTGGCTGGTGCTTACCGCTATCCAGGCTCTGCGCCGCCTGACCCATCGTGGGGCTGTGGCCGCGGATGGCAAAACCGGTGACGGCTGCGGGTTGCTGCTGAAAAAGCCGAGCGGCTTCCTGCGCGCGATAGCGGCCGAGGCGGGTATTACCCTCGGCAGCCGGTTCACTGCCGGTATGGTCTTTCTCAACCAGGACGTGGAGCTGGCCGACGCGGCCCGGGCAACGCTTGCCGAGGCGCTAAAGGGCGAAGGCGTGCGGGTCGTGGGCTGGCGCGTGGTCCCGATCGATCGTGATGCCTGCGGGAATGAGGCGCTGCACAGTCTGCCGCGGATCGAGCAGGTTTTCGTCAGCGCTTCGGGCGATATGGACGAGGCGGATTTTGATCGCCGCCTGTTCGTGGCCCGGCGCCGCGCGGAACTCGCACTCGAGGCCCACGACCCGGTTTTCTACGTTGCCAGCATGTCCGCCAATACGCTGTCCTACAAAGCAATGGTGATGCCGGAGTTCCTCGGTAAGTTCTATCCCGACCTGAATGACCCGCGGCTGGAGACATCGGTGTGCGTTTTCCACCAGAGGTTCTCTACCAATACATGGCCGGAATGGCGTCTCGCCCAGCCATTTCGCTACCTGGCGCACAACGGCGAAATAAACACCATCTGCGGTAACCGCAGCTGGGCAATTGCGCGCGGAAACAAGTTCAACTCCGAGCTGCTACCGCAAATCAAGGAGTTGCAGCCGGTCGTTTCATTGTCGGGGTCGGACTCCCAGTCACTCGACAACATGCTCGAACTTTTGCTGGCCGGCGGACTGGATGCGCCCCAGGCGATGCGCCTGATGATCCCTCCTGCGTGGCAGACCGTGGACGGCCTCGATCCGGATCTGCGCGCCTTTTATGAGTACTACGCCACGCACATGGAGCCGTGGGACGGGCCGGCCGGGATCGTGCTGACCGACGGTCGCTATGCGGCCTGCGTGCTCGATCGCAATGGCTTGCGCCCGGCCCGCTACGTCGTCACCCGCGACCGTCACATCACGATCGCTTCGGAAATCGGCGTGTGGGACTACAAACCCGAGGACGTTGTCACGAAAGGGCGGATGGGCCCGGGGGAGATGCTCGCCGTCGATACCCATACCGGGGCAATACTGAACAACGAGCGCATCGACGACATGCTGAAGCGCCGTTTTCCGTACAAGAAATGGCTGAAGCAGGGAGTCCGCTATCTCGACAGCCTGTTGCAGGACCATACGCTGACGACCGAGCCGATGGACGAGGACACGCTTGCCGTGTTCCAGAAACAGTTCGGCGTCTCGTTCGAAGAGCGGGACCAGGTACTGAAGGTGCTCGCCGAGACGGAAAACGAGGCGGTCGGTTCGATGGGTGACGATACCCCCATGCCGGTTTTGTCGAACCGGGTCCGCTCGCTGTACGACAGCTTCCGCCAGCAGTTCGCGCAGGTCACCAATCCACCCATCGATCCGCTGCGCGAGCGCCTGGTGATGTCGCTGCAGACCCAGATCGGACGCGAGTGCAATGTTTTCGCGCCGGCCCTCGGGCATGCCGAACAGATCGTGATGAATTCACCGGTGCTGTCGCAGCGCAAATTTCGTCAGCTGGTGCAGAGCGATGCCTTTGGCTGCAGCCATGTCCACATCGACCTGAACTTCCCCGAGGACATGCCGATCGAGGATGCGCTCGACCAGGTCTGTTATCGCGCCGAACAGGGCGTCCGTGGCGGCAAGTTGCTGGTTGTGCTGTCAGACCAGAACCTGCGAGAGGGTCATGTCCCTATTCACGCGTTGGCGGCGACCGGCGCGGTTCACCATCACCTGGTGAAAACCGGGTTGCGCTGCGACTGCAACCTGCTTGTTGAAACCGCGACGGCGCGTGACCCGCATCACTTTGCCTGTCTGATCGGCTATGGAGCGACCGCGATCTATCCCTATCTCGCCTACCAGTGCCTGCTTGACATGACCCGCAGCGGCGAGATCAAAATCGATCCGAGTCAGCGCCGCGAACTCGGTCGCGCCTACCGGCGCGGTATTCGCAAGGGCTTGTTCAAGATCATGTCCAAGATGGGCATAGCCACGGTGGCCAGTTACCGCGGCGCACAGTTGTTCGAGATTATCGGCCTGGCGGACGAAGTCGTGCAGCGCTGTTTTCCGGGAACCGTCAGCCGAATCCAGGGCGCGAGCTTTGCCGATCTTCACGATGACCAGCTCCAGCTCGCGAGGCGTGCCTGGGATCCGCGTCAGCCGGTCACCCATGGCGGGTTGCTGAAATTTGTCCATGGCGGCGAATACCACGCTTATAACCCCGATGTCGTCATGACACTTCAGGCGGCGGTGCGCTCGGGCTCGATGGACACTTATCGCGAGTTTGCCGCACTGGTTAACGATCGTCCCGTTACCTGCTTGCGCGACCTGCTGGCATTGCCGGCCGACACCACACCAGTCGCGGTGGACGAGGTCGAGCCGATTGAGGCGATTACACCGCGATTCGACAGTGCCGGTATGTCGCTCGGAGCGCTCTCGCCGGAGGCGCACGAGTCGCTCGCGATTGCAATGAACCGGCTCGGCAGCCGCTCGAACTCGGGCGAAGGGGGCGAGGATCCGGCGCGCTACGGCACCGAACGCTGCTCCAAGATCAAGCAGGTGGCCTCGGGACGTTTTGGCGTGACACCTGAATACCTGGTCAACGCCGAGGTGCTGCAGATAAAAATCGCCCAGGGGGCCAAGCCCGGAGAGGGCGGACAGCTGCCGGGGCACAAGGTCAACGAGACGATCGCGCGGTTGCGTTTCGCACGCCCCGGCGTCGGCCTGATCTCGCCGCCGCCGCACCACGATATCTATTCGATCGAGGATCTCGCACAGCTGATTTTCGACCTTAAGCAGGTCAATCCCGAGGCGCTGGTTTCGGTCAAGCTCGTCGCCGAACCCGGCGTCGGTACCATCGCGGCCGGTGTGGCAAAGGCCTATGCCGATCTGATCACGATATCGGGTTATGACGGCGGCACCGGAGCCAGCCCGCTGACCAGCGTCAAGTACGCGGGCAGCCCCTGGGAGTTGGGCCTGAGCGAAACCCACCAGACGCTGCGCGCCAACGATTTGCGGCATCGGGTGCGTTTGCAGACGGACGGGGGTCTGAAAACCGGCCTCGATGTGATCAAGGCGGCGATGCTCGGGGCGGAGAGTTTCGGTTTCGGTACCGCGCCGATGATCGCCCTTGGCTGCAAGTATCTGCGGATTTGTCATCTGAACAACTGCGCTACCGGCGTGGCCACTCAGAACAACATTCTGCGCAGCCAGCACTTTGTCGGTTTGCCGGAAATGGTGATGAATTATTTCCGCTTCGTCGCCGAGGAGGTGCGCGAGATTCTCGCCCGGCTCGGATTTCGCAGACTGGACGAAATCATTGGCCGCGCCGATCTTCTCGAGCCCGTCGAGGGGGGGACGGCACGGCAGCATCGACTCGACCTGCGTCCGCTCATCTCCGACGGCGGGCTCGCCGCGGACAAACCGCGATTCTGCCTGGATCCCCGCAATGCGCCGTGGGACAAAGGCGAACTTGCCGAGCGCATTGTTGCCGATACTGCTGCTGCGGTGCGCGACAAGAGCGGCGGCAGCTTCGAATACGCGATTCGTAATTACAACCGCTCAATCGGTGCGCGGCTGTCCGGGGAAATCGCGCGCCGCCACGGCAATACCGGCATGAGCGATGCGCCGGTGCAAATCGTGTTGAAGGGTTCGGCCGGGCAGAGTTTCGGCGCGTTCAATGCCGGCGGAGTCCATCTGTGTCTCGAGGGAGACGCGAATGATTACGTCGGCAAGGGCATGGCGGGCGGTCGCATCGTTATCAAGCCGCCGGCGGAGGCGATGTACCCGTCCAACAATACCCCGATCATGGGCAACACCTGCCTGTATGGCGCAACCGGCGGAGAAGTGTATGCGGCCGGCGTCGCGGGCGAGCGGTTCGCGGTGCGCAACTCCGGTGCAATCGCGGTGATCGAGGGCGTCGGTGATCACGGTTGCGAGTACATGACCGGTGGCGCGGTGGTCGTGCTGGGTCGGACGGGTGTCAATTTCGGTGCCGGGATGACTGGAGGTTTTGCCTATGTACTCGATCTCGATCGCGGTTTCGTCGACCGGTATAACCACGAACTGATCGACATCAACCGCATTACGCCGGAGAGCATGGAAGCAAACCTGCAACATTTACGGGGTCTGATCGCGAATCACATTGCCGCCACCGGCAGCGAGTGGGGGCAGGAGATACTGGACGATTTCCGCAGTTATATCGGTAAATTCTGGCTGGTCAAGCCGAAAGCGGCAGATCTCGAGACATTGATCGAAAAACTGCGCCGTGCAGCATAATTGGGTTGCAGCTGGCGCGCTGCAGCCGGACCCGGCCGGGTAACGACAACAGTTCGAACATTGGAAGAGGCGGATGGCGAGCGACAAGAACCTGCAATTTCTGGATGTGCCCCGGCGCGATCCTGAAACCGCCGACCCGAAGGAGCGGCTGCAGAATTTCGGCGAAATCTACGGCCATTATTCGGCCGAAGAGGCGGCTGCCCAGGCGGGGCGCTGCATTGCCTGCGGCAATCCCTACTGTGAGTGGAAGTGCCCGGTCCACAACTACATTCCGAACTGGCTGAAGCTGATCGACGAAGGCAACCTGTTCGAGGCGGCCGAGCTTTCGCACCAGACCAATTCGCTGCCCGAAATCTGTGGCCGCATCTGCCCCCAGGACCGCTTGTGCGAAGGTGCTTGTACGCTGAACGACGGGTTCGGCGCGGTGTCGATCGGCGCGGTCGAGAAATACATCACCGACGAGGCGTTCAGGCAAGGCTGGCGGCCCGATCTGTCGCATGTAAAACAAACTGACAAACGCGTTGCCATCGTCGGTGCCGGGCCGGCCGGTCTGGGTGCTGCCGACATCCTTGCGCGCAACGGAGTAAAGGCCATCGTCTACGATCGCTATCCGCAAATCGGCGGATTGCTGACCTTCGGCATTCCGCCGTTCAAGCTGGAGAAAGAGATCGTCGAGACGCGCCGCGCGGTGATGGAGGAGATGGGCGTCGAGTTTGTGCTGAATACCGACATCGGAACCGATATTCCGTTCGCGCGTCTGGTCGACGACTTCGACGCGGTTTTTCTCGGCGTCGGCGCCTACACTTACGTCCGTGGCGGTTTTCCCGGCGAGGAGTTGATCGGGGTACACGATGCGCTGCCCTACCTTGTCGCGAACGCCAGGCGTCAGCTCGGTATCGCCGATCCGGAGTCCGAGTTCATCGATATGCGCGCGCGCCGGCTAGTCGTTCTCGGTGGCGGCGATACCGGAATGGACTGTGTGCGGACCGCGGTCCGTCAGGGCGCCGAACACGTCATCTGCGCCTACCGCCGCGACATGGAGAACATGCCGGGTTCGCGGCGCGAGGTGCGAAACGCGATCGAAGAGGGCGTCGAATTCCTGTGGCAACGACAGCCAGTCGAGATCGTGGGCCGCAACCGGGTCGAGGGCGTACGGGTCGTGCGAACCGAGCTCGGCGCACCGGACCCGCAAGGCCGCCAGGTGCCGCAAGTCGTACCGGGCAGCGAGGAGTTTCTGCCTTGCGACGATGTAATCGTCGCGTTCGGCTTTCGTCCGAGTCCGCCGCAATGGCTCGCCGAACACGGAGTTGCGCTGCATCCTAATGGGCGCGCTGTCGTTTCAGCCGACGCAAACACCCCGTTTCAGACCGGTAATCCGAAGATTTTTGCCGGCGGCGACATGGTGCGCGGCTCCGACCTGGTCGTAACCGCGGTGTTCGAGGGGCGCGAGGCGGCGCGCGGTATCTGCAATTTCCTCGCCGTTTAGCGGCGGTCCTACAACTGGTAGACGATGGCGAGCGCCCAGGACAGCGCGAGCCACACAATTACCTGTAGTGGCAGCCCGACCCGTATGAAGTCCGAGAAACGGTATCCGCCCGCGCTCATTACCAGCAGGTTGGTCTGATATCCCATCGGCGTCATAAAGCTCATGTTGCCGCCGAACAGGACCGCGAGCACAAACGGTTCCGGATCGGCCCCCTGCGCCAGCGCGATAGCGAACGCGATTGGCGTACCGATAGCCGCGGCGGCATTGTTGGTGACAATCTCGGTGAGCAGGGCCATCGACAGCATCAGCAGGCTGACCTGCATCGCGACCGACATCGAACCGGTCATATGCACGAACACCTCGGCGAGATACCCGGCCGCGCCGCTGACCGACAGCGATTTACCCATTGCCAGCGCGGCGACGATCAACAGGATTATCCGTACGTCCAGCGCCTCGGCCGCGCGCTGCCAGCGCAGGCATCCGGTCAGCAGCATCGCGCCCGCACCGAGCGCCGCGGCAAGGGCAATAGGCAGCCAACCGGTTGCCGCGGCTGCGACTACGGCAAACATGATTGCGAGCGCGCGCGTGCCGCGGTGCGATGCCGGCAGTTCCAGCGTGCCGTCGAGCACCATCAGGTAGCCGGTGTTCTTGAGTTGTCGTATCGAGCTGCTGGGACCCTGCACCAGCAGTACGTCGGCGGCCTGCAGGCGCGCGCCCTCGAGTTGCAGCGGCTCGGTTGATGACTTCGGCCGATGCAAGGCGACCGCAACGAGGTTATAGCGGGCGAGCAAATGCATCTCTGACAGCTTGCGCCCGCGTAAAGGTGAGCTGCTGGTGACGACGACCTCGGCCACCTGCTGATCCGGCGCGCTGAATGCAGGTAACTCCTCGCCGGTTGCGGTGACGCCGGGGGTATGGAGCCTGGCGCCAAGCGTCTGCTCGAGATCCAACAGCTTCTCGCGCGTGTCGCGTACGTGCAGACGGTCGCCGGCGCGCAGTGTCAGCGTCGGCAGGCGCAACACGAACAGGCCCTCGCCGCGTTCGACCTTGAGTACCTGGGCGTTTTGCCCTGCGAGTTCGAGCGCCTCCGCAAGCGTCTTGCCATTGATGCGGCTGTCCTCGTCGATCTGCAGAACGGCATCGAACACCCGTGGCGAGGTATCGGCGAGCGGCGCAGTGCGCTTTGGCAGCATTCGTGGCGCGATCAACCAAAGGAAGGGTATAGCAACGGCGGCGGCCGCCGCCGCCGGCAATGCAAAATCGAACATCCCGAACTGGCGCAGCCCCAGGTCGGTGGCAATGCCGACGACCAGCAAGTTGGTCGAAGTGCCGATCGTCGTCGCCATGCCGCCGATGATCGTGGAGTATCCGACCGGCATCAGAATTCGCGAGCCGTCGATCCCGGTACGCAGCGCGACGCTGACGAGAAGCGGCAACAGCATCGCGACGATCGGCGTATTGTTCATGAACATGCTGAGGACGGCCGCAACCAGCATCGTGATCAGGAAAGCGAGGCGCGGATAGCGCCCCCAGATGCTCGCCAGCCCCCGCGCGACTCCATAAAGGGCGCCGCTTTGCTCCAGAGCCTTGGCGCAGACCATCAGGCAGACGATCGCGACCAGCGCCTGGTTGCCGAACCCGTTGAGCACCGCGGTCAGGTCGAAGTTCTCGGTGCCCCGGCTCATCGGGAAAAGGTAGGCGCCAAGGGCTAGCAACAGCAGAACAAACAGCGCCGAAGCCTCGAGCGGGATCCGTTCGCGGGTAAACAGGATCAGAGCGACCAGCGTGGTCAGCAGAGCCGCTATCGCGGCAGGGTCAGGAAGTGGTGGCATGCTGGCCGCTTTGCAGCGCGCTGTCACCCACGCCGCAGTGGGATGGGCAAAGCGCGGCGGAATAAGTGACTGATCTGCCGCGATCGACGGCCCGTGACGGCACCGCGCCAGGCCCGAGTGAGCAGGGTATGCCGAATACGCAACGGTTTTTTCGCCTGTTCGGGCGCGCGCTCCGCCGGTAGCCGTGGCCGCTGCATCGTGCGCCGGCAGCGTCATGCAAAAAAGACTGCATCGATACTCCCTTTTTGCCTGTCATCATCGCGCCTGCGGCGGGGATTGCAAGCACCTCGCAGGTGACGCAGACTCTGGCCCCAATCCGGGCTGGCAGCGCCCGGTGCAATGGGGAGCGAAAATGTCCGTGAAGACTTTGCCGGTGATCGCCGGTTTTTTTCTGGCCGCCAGCAGCAGCATGGCGATCGCGGTAACGCCGCAGGCCATGCAAAAGGCGGTGGACGACGTCGGCGACCAGGTAATCGCCTGGCGCCGCGATTTCCACGCCAATCCCGAATTGTCGAATCGCGAATTCCGCACCGCCAAGATCGTGGCCGCGCAGCTCGAGGGCATGGGTTTCGAAGTCAAGACCGGCATTGCGCACACCGGCGTCGTCGGATTGTTACGCGGCGGACGACCCGGACCGGTCGTGGCATTGCGTGCGGACATGGATGCGTTGCCGGTCACCGAGCAAAACGACCTGCCATTCAGATCCACGGTCCGTGCCACCTATAACGGTCAGGAAACCGGCGTCATGCATGCGTGCGGACACGACACCCACGTTGCCATCGCGCTGGGCGCGGCGCGGGTGCTGGCGGGGATGCGCGAGCAATTGCCGGGCACGGTAATGATGATATTCCAGCCCGCCGAGGAAGGCGCGCCGAAAGGCGAGGAAGGCGGTGCCGAATTGATGCTCGAGGAGGGGCTTTTCGCCATTGCGAAGCCCGATGCAATTTTCGGCCTGCATGTCTGGTCGGCTTTGAACGCCGGCCAGATCGGTTACCGCTCGGGTCCGATGATGGCCTCAAGCGACAGGATCGAAATCGTCGTCAACGGTCGCCAGACTCATGGTTCGAAACCGTGGGGAGGCATCGATCCGATTGTGGTTGCAGCGCAGATCGTCATGAATCTGCAGACGATCGTAAGCCGCGAGGTGGATATTACCCGCGCGCCTGCCGTGGTTTCGATCGGCAGCATTCACGGGGGTATCCGCAACAATATTATTCCTGACAGCGTGACGATGCTGGGAACGGTGCGGACCTTCGACCAGGATATGCGGACGGATATCGCGGAGCGGATCAAGCGCACGGTAACGACCACGGCCGAGGTGTCCGGCACCAGCGCCAGCGTGGAATACGATTTCGGTTACCCGGTGACGGTCAACGACCCGGACCTCACCGCGCTCAGCGTGAACCGGCTTGAGGCAGTCGTCGGCGCCGACAACGTTGGCGAGATCGCATTGATTACCGGCGCCGAGGATTTTTCCTACTTCCAGAAACGGGTGCCCGGTTTCTATTTCATGCTGGGGGCGACGCCTGCGGGTCAGGATGCGAGCAAGGCGCCGAGTAATCATTCGCCGCTGTTTTTTGTCGATGAAAGCACTTTGCAGACTGGCGTGAGCGCGCTGTCCTCGCTCGCGGTCATGGCTTTGCAGAACGGATCATAGCGGCTGCAGGCAGCGTAACACTGAACTCGGCGCCGCTGAGGTCATCGCTGTCCCGGGCCGAGACGCTACCGCCGTGAAACTCGGCAATGAGTCGCACGATGTACAGGCCGAGGCCGAGATGAGGGGTATCGCCGCGGCCGCTGCGATGACTGACCAGCGAGTCGAAAAACCGGCTGCTGCGGCCCGGTCCGAGACGGGGACCGTCGTTGCCGACCGCGAGTGTCCATGCCTTGCCGTGTTGCCCCTCGGCCGCGCTCACGCGTATTCGGATGCGCCCGCCGGCCGGCGCGAACCCGACAGCATTTTCCACCAGTTTGTCGACGACCTGCGATACGAGATCGGGCGCGGCGACAATAGGTGCCGCGACCGTGTCTGTTTCGAATACCCGGTCCGGAAAGCCGGCGCGGAATCCGTCCGCCATGTTGTCGATCATCGCGCCGAGATCGAATTCCTCGAAGTCGCTGCTGGTAAGACTTTGCTCGAGGCGATTGGCCTCGCGTAATGCCGATAACAGCGTGTTGAGCCGCTCCGCGCCGCCGCGGGCGCGTTCGAGACTGGCGCGGTCGGCGGGCGCGAGCGCCGCCAGGTCGAGGTTGTCCAAGGATGACCGCACGACGGTAAGCGGAGTGCGCAACTCGTGCGCGAGCTTGTCGCCGAGACCGTGCAAATAACTGGTGTACTCGTCCACCCGGTCCAGCAATTGTTCGAAACCGCGTGCCAGATCGCCGAGTTCGTCGCCGGCGCGGGTACCCGGCATCCGGGTATGAAGATGACCGCGATTGTCGAGTGCCGATTGCGCGGCGCGGCGAAGGCGGGCGATACGCCAGGACAGTATGCTGGCGAAAAGTATCAGCGCCGCCGCGACACCGATGGTCAGTAGCAGCACCATATTCAGCAGACGCGCCGCGGCCGGGTCGGTCAGGCTCAGGTAGGCATCGCTGGGCTGCTCCGCGAGTACCGCGCCGATTACCCGCTCGCCGTCGAGGATCGGGGCACTGGCAAGAACCAGCAACTTGCCGTTGGGGTCGCGCTGGCGGCTAATCCAGGTGTTTCCCGACATGGCCGCGGTGGCGGTAGTTCCGGTCACACGTCCGAGTGCGGCCCCGGCGACCGGTGCCACGTCAGGTTGTGGCAGCAGTAGCCGGTAGATGCGCAAGGCCAGCGAATAGGTTGGCGCCGGCGCGGTCGCATCGGCCGCCGCCGGGCCGCTGTCGCCGGCAATCCAGCCGTGACGGTCGGCGACGCGAAGGCGCACGTGCGGCAGCGCAAACCGGCGCAGGTAGGCCGAGAGTGCAGGAATCTCGGCAAACCACATTCCAGGAAACCCGGGTCGTGTTCCCGGCATGCTGCCGGCGCTGGATTCACTGCCGGCAACGGCCACCACAAAGCCGATTCGCGAGCCGGCGATATCGCGCGGGATTCGCAATTCGAGGTGGAATCCCGAGGCGGTTTCCTGCCAGTAGGCAACGATGCGCTGCGCCGCGACATCCGGGTTTGCGAACTCACCGGAAAGCGTCTCGACCCGCCCCATCACCGGGCCCGGAGCGGGGCTGCGAAAGCGCAGGCGCAGCAGCGCGGCGCCCGGCGTTTCGACATAAACGTCGGCCTGGTCGAGTTCGGCCGCGCCGCTCAGGGTCTGTGACTGCATTGCAAGAAACAGGTAAAGATAATCGCCTCGTTTGCCGAGCAGGTAGCTCAGCGGGTTGCCGGTGTCCGGCGCTCCGTCGTGCCATGGGGCCGGCTCAGGCGCCACACCCCAGTCGCTGACGTAGCCGTCTATCGCAACCGGCTCGTTCAAATCCACGGCATAGAGGTCGTGTGCCGGCCAGGAAGATTCGTTCAGATGGGCGCTGGTGCGGTAAACCTGCTGCGGGTTATCGGCAAGACCGGTAGCCACAGCCATGGTTGCGGTGCGCAGGTTATTCTCCTGGCCATGCCGCAGCGTGCTTTCCATTTCCCGTATTACCTGGCATCCGCCCCATGGCAGCAACAGCGTCAGCAGGCTCACCAGCAGCAGTTGTCCGCGCAGGCTCACGGTGGCGCCTTGTTGCCCTGTTCGAGCCAGCGATAGCCCATGCCGTAGACCGTTTGGATCGCCGTAAAGCCGGGATCCAGCGCCATAAATTTGCGCCGGATTCTCTTGATGTGCGAGGTAATGGTGCTGTCGTCGAGCACGGTGCTGGCGGCTTCCATCAGCTGATCGCGATTTTTCACATGGCCCGGCCGCCGTGCCAGCGCATGAACCATCCAGAACTCGGTGACCGTTAGCGCAACGTGCTCGCCGTTCCACCGCGCAGTCAGCCGATCGGGATCCAGCGTCAGGTTGCCCTGGGTCAGTTCTGCGTCCGCCGCATCGGGATGCTGCATCGAATCGACCCGGCGAAACAGCGCGACGACCCGGGCGGTCAACTGCGCCAGGCTGATGTCCTTGGTCAGGTAGTCATCCGCGCCAAGGCGCAGTCCGGAGACGACGTCGAGCTCGCTGTCGAGCGCGGTAAGAAAAATGATTGGCAATTGCGGCGAGTGTGCGCGCAATTCGCGGCACAGCGCAAAGCCGCCCTCCGGTTCGTCGCCGAGGCCGATATCGATGATGACGAGATCCGGCAATCGGCTCGAGAAAGCTTCGGCCGCTGCCGGACGATCGCCATACAGATTGACACGGTATCCGTGCCGGCGCAGTGCATCGGCGTAATTCTCACGGATGGATGGTTCGTCTTCGACGATCGCAATCGTGCGTTTCATCTTGATGCTTGTCGGCCAGTATTGCGAGCTGTATACCATGACCGGCGGGTTGTTTCGGTGCGGAGCGGCCGGAAGCCAGAATTTGCCACAATTCGCCATG
>Ga0316191_10001878_pt1 | contig 15044 bp, 17 predicted proteins | sample Eddworburr2cm_MG_FD_204928 | JGI IMG/M metagenome (GOLD analysis project Ga0316191, IMG submission 204928) | Coastal sediment microbial communities from Maine, United States - Eddy worm burrow 2 cm | ecosystem: Environmental > Aquatic > Marine > Coastal > Sediment | place: USA: Maine...
CACGGATCCGGATCCCCGCAATATCGAACCCCGCCGTCTCACCCAGAATGTCTCACGAGTCGTTGCGCCCGGCGAACGTGGAGACGGCAACGGCCCGATCAAACCCGATCACACCACAAGTGACGGCTTCATCGACGTCGGGCAGATCCTGCAGACGCCACGCCGTCGCAACCAGCATCCCAGCCGTCTCAGGGGCGAGGTCCATCCGACCCGCCGCCCACTCCTTCAACGACCGATGACCGTCACGAAGTGCGACCTGGCGCCGGTCCAACTCACGCAGCAGCGACATCTGCCGGCCACGGATTCGGGCAATGTCGGCCTCGCCCCGGAGCAGTTCCTGCTCGATCGTGTCGGTGGCGAGATCATGGTGTCCCATACCCGCAACCTATCTCCCGGATGTGACAGAAACCGGGGCTGGCCAACAAGAATCTCAAGGAATCTTGCGATCCCTTGGCCGCCGCTCAACGCAAGTGAGAGGCCCCGTCCGTCCCTTGCTGCGCTTGGGCCACCCTGCCCTCTCGGGGAGGAACGTCGCGGCTCGCTTGATCCCGTGCGGGAATCCGTCGCCGGAAGGCGGTTGGGTGTGTATGCTCCCCGGCCGCAGGAGGTTATAGCTATGGCCACCGAAGAAATCGTCGATACCGACGAAACAGCTGAAGATCTGCCGGATCCCGATGAGGAGATTCTGGAGGACGACGCGATCGAGGATTCGCTCGATGCTGTTGACGACGATATCGCCGTGACGGAATCGGACGACTCGGACAGCGACGACAAGGACGAAGACGCAGACGAGGCGTTCGATGAGCTCGAAGCCGAAGAGCTCGAGATGCTCACGGAAGACGAGACGACCGAGACGCTCGTTGTCGACGAGGCCGCCGAGATGCGCGCCATTCGCCGCGCCGAGTTGGCGATGGACCAGCAGGGCGTCGTCGAAGCGACCGAGGGCGAGTTCGTATGCTCGAGTTGCTTTCTCGTCCTCAAGAGCGTCCAGCTGGCAAATCCCCGCAAGAAGATCTGCAAGGACTGCGCGAGCTGAGACGGCGATGTGCCCCTCGGCGCGGAGCCCTTCGGGAAGGGCATCAAGGAACGTCCCAACTCGTCCGATGGTTCCTTCATGGAACCGCAAACAGTCCTTGACTCGCTCGGTGGTGACGCGACCATGACACGGCCCAATGATGTCATGGTCGTGATCCCGACATACAACGAGGCGGAGAACGTCGAAGCCATAACGGGCGCCGTTCGTTCACAGGGTTTCCGCGTTCTGATCGTGGATGATGGATCCCCGGATGGAACTGGCGGGATCGCCGGTCGGCTCGCCGCGGAAGATGAAGGGGTAGCGGTTCTCCACCGGACGGAGAAGGCGGGCCTCGGCCAGGCCTATGCCGCCGGATTCGAGGCAGCGGCGAGCTTGAACGCGACAATCTTCTGCGAGATGGACGCTGACTTCTCCCACGACCCAGCTGATTTGCCCCGCCTCATCGCTGCAATTGACGCCGGGGCGGATCTCGCAATCGGGAGCCGATACGTACCGGGCGGGGGCACTGAAGGATGGCCGTGGCATCGCAGAGCGATCTCGAAAGGCGGGAACCGCTACGCCGCTTGGATGCTTGGCATCCACGTCAAGGATGCGACTGCAGGCTTCCGAGCTTTCCGGAGCGCGGCGATCCAGAGGCTCGATCCTGCATCATGCGATGCGGCGGGATACGCATTCCAGGTTGAAATGGCCCGTCGAGCTGAAGACGCCGAACTCCGTATCACCGAAGTCCCGATCCAGTTCAAGGAACGCCAAGCCGGCACGTCGAAGATGTCGACGGGCATCGCGATCGAGGCGATGCGCCTTGTCACGCGGTGGGGTTGGCAGCGGCGCGTGAGGCGCTAGCCGCCAGCGGTGCGCAGCACTCGGACGTCGTCCCAGCATCTGCCGGCCTTCTCATTCGCACGCGAGGCACGGCATGATGACGCTATGACGCCCGTCCCTTTCATGGTCGTGACCGCTCGGAACGCCAGCCCACACGACGTATCCGCACTCGCCCGCATGTACAGAGACCTGGCTGACGAGCAACGAGCGATCCGTACGATCTGGCCATACGCAGACGGACTGCCGACACCGGTAGCCGATTCACTTCTCACCCTGCTACGGCGATCCGATGCCATCGTTGTCATCGGTGAAATCGACGACGTCCCACTCGGATTCCTGCTTGCGGTCGAAGAGTCGTTGCTCGACCCGATGGCCGATCGCCGGATCGGCGTGGTCCAACTCATCTTCACGGCGGAAGAGGCGCGCGGGGTCGGCGTCGGCGCCGCGATGCTCGACGTGGCCATGGCCCACCTCAGCGACCGTGGCATTGACCTGTACGACGCTCGGGTGAGTCCGGGGCATCGAATGGCCAAGAACTTCTTCGAGTCGCACGGATTCAAAGCACGATCCATCACCATGCATCGCGGCCCGACCATGGGTGAGCCACCCGTCGAGGGCCAGGGAGCATGATCGGAGACCTGGGCGACGGTCATGCCAAGACGTTCGTGTTCGACCTTGATGGCGTGGTCTACGTTGATCACATGGGGGTGCCGGGCGCGGGAGAGACGCTGGCGTTCCTTGAGCGATCGGGTCATCAGGTTCTGTTCGCAACCAACAATTCTTCGCGGGCAGTCGACGCTGTCGTCGAGAACATCCGGAACCGGACCGGATTCGAGGCCTGTCCCGAGACGATCATCACCTCGGGTCTCGCTGCGGCGGACCTGCTGCGCGGCGATGACGAGACGTGCCTTGTGCTGGGATCGCCCGGCCTCGAGCAAACTCTCGAAGCGGCGGGTATCACCGTGACCTCCGACCACACCGAGGCGACGACGTTGGTGGTGGGACTCGACCGTGGCCTCTCGTATGAGCGGCTTGCCGGAGCGGTGCTTGCCGTGCGACGAGGCGCCAGATTCATCGCCACGAACGATGACGCCACCTATCCAATGCCAGACGGCCAGTACCCGGGATGCGGTGCGCTGGTCGCAGCCGTGGAGCGTGCAACCGCAGTCAGCCCAATCGTCTGCGGCAAGCCAAATGGACCGATGCGGACGCTCATCGAGCGCAGGATCGAGCATCCCGACGTGTGGATGGTCGGCGATCGGCCGGGGACGGACCTCGCGCTCGCGGCTCGGGCCGGGTGGGGGAAGATTCTCGTGCTCACGGGTGTGACGGGGGTCGTGGACAATCTCGCCCCCGCACTCCGCCCCGACCACACGCTCGGCTCGATTGCGGAGCTCCCATCGATCGTGTCCGCGAAGAACACGCGATCCGGGGGATAATGACGCCATGACACACGACCAGAGCGTCCCGGCGCAACCGGATAACCTTGATGAACTTGAGTCGAAGCTGGAATCGATGGACGCAGCGGACGCGCCGCCGGCAGCCGAAGAGATCGCCGAGCGCCTCGGGAGCGCCCTCAACACCATCGACGGTACCGACCGGAGCGTTGCACCCTGACCAGGCGACGCCTCGATGCCGAACTCGTGCGCCGCAAACTGGTGCGGTCGCGTACCGAAGCTCGGCGCGTGATCGATGAAGGGCGCGTGCGGGTACGCGGCAATCCAGATCCGAAGCCGTCGACCCTGGTAGCGGCGGCGGACCCGCTGTCGATCGAGGGTCCTCCGGCCCGGTTCGTGAGCCGCGCTGGGGCGAAGCTGGATGGAGCGATCGAAGCGTTCGAGATTCCGATCGGGGGCCGCAGCGCCATTGACGTCGGTGCGTCGACCGGTGGATTCACCGACTGTCTCCTGCAGCGGGGTGCAACCGGCGTGGTCGCCCTCGACGTTGGCTACGGGCAACTCCACAATCGCATTCGGAGTGACGACCGCGTCACGGTGATCGAACGAACCAACATTCGACATGCCGATCCTGTCGATCTTGGCGCTCCCTTCGATCTCGTTGTTGCTGACCTCTCATTCATCTCCCTGGCTCTGGTTGCACCACAGATCGGCGCCCTTGGCTCCGCCGAGACGGACTGGATTCTCCTCGTGAAGCCCCAGTTTGAGGCAGGCAAGGGTCAGGTCGGCAGGGGCGGCATCGTGCGGGATCCCGAAGTCCATGCACAGGCGATTGAGCATGCCATCGTCGCCCTTGACGCTGCGGGCGTGGGGAGCATCGGCCTGATCGACTCGTCGATCACGGGGACCGAGGGCAATCGGGAGTTCCTCATCCACGGGAGGAGCGCCGAACGCACGATCGATGCCGGTACCGTACGGACGATCGCATTCGAGGAGCATCAACCGTGAACCGCATCGCCCTGGTCGTGCATGACAGCAAGCCTCGCGCCGCCGAAGCCGCTGTGTCGTTGGCTGCCGCGTGCTCGGGGCGCGGCGTCGAAGCAGTCAACGTGGTTGGCGACGCGTTGCCGGACGGCATCGATGCCGTGGTCGGCGTTGGTGGGGATGGAACCGTATTGCGTGCCGCCGGCCTGGCTCTCAAGGATGAGATCCCGGTCGCCGGGATCAACGTCGGGCGGGTCGGGTATCTCGCAGAGTTTGCCATCAATGAGATCGACGCGTTCGCCGACGCGCTGGCCGCCGGGAGACTCCGGGTATTCACCGCCATGACCGTCGCTGTGCGGGGTCCCGGGTTCGCGGCTTCCGGCATCAATGATGTGGTCGTCGAGAAGGTCGTGAGTGAACGAATCATCGAGGTTGGTGTCGCCATCAACGGCTACCGGTTCGCCGGATATCGCACCGACGGACTCATCGTTGCCACGCCCATCGGATCAACGGCCTACTCGCTCTCGGCAGGTGGACCCGTTGTGGATCCCGAGGTCGATGCGCTGGTCTTGACCCCCATCGCTCCGCACAGCCTGCTCTCACGATCACTCGTCCTTGCTCCCGACGCCGAGATCGGCATCTCGGTCGAGATCGACCGGCCGGCGCGGGTGAATGTCGACGGTCGCGAGATCGCCACCGTCCAACCCGGGGAAAGCGTCTCGGTCGGGCGCGGATCGCACAGTGTCCGGTTCTTGACCCTCGATACCCATCCGTTCCCCCAGGCCGTTCGACACCAATTCGGCCTCGCGCATGCTTGACGAATTGACGGTCGAGAATCTCGGTCTGATTCCCAATGCATACCTCGAACCCGGACCCGGCCTCGTGGTCATCACAGGCGAGACCGGGACCGGGAAGACGCTCCTCCTCGGCGCGCTGCGTCTGCTGCGCGGGGAAGCCGCGCGAAAGGACCAGATCGGACCGACCGGAGACGAGACCATCGTGCAGGCTCGATTCGTCACCGATGGCGAAGAGCACATCCTCGGGCGCCGCGTCGACCAACGCCGGTCGCGGGCAACAATCGACGGAGCGATGACGACAGCGGCACGCCTTGCTGAATCTCTGAGCGGCGTTCTCGATGTTGTCGGCCAGCACGACCGAACGATGCTCAGCGAGCCACGCGCCGTTCGACGGGCACTCGATGCGGCGATGGACAATGAAGGCCGGGAGGCGTTCGGTCGCTACACGGCTGTCTGGTCCGACTACGTCGAGGTTGGTGAACGGGCCGCGGCGCTCGGTGGCGACCGGCGGGCCCTCGAGCGCGAGCTCGAGATGCTTCGCTTCCAACGAAATGAGATCGACGACGCTGGCTTCTCGACCGGCGACGAAGAGATCCTTGGTGCACGGGCCGCTCGACTCAGGAATGCCGAAGAGTTGAGGGAGCGGCTTGGCTCCGTACGCGAGTCCGCAGGCGACCAGGGCGCCGCCGAGTCGCTTGAGCGCGCCGTGAGAGACCTTCGGGCGGCCTCACGGGTCGACCCGTCGTTGAGCGATCTCGCCGACCTCGGAGACCAAATCACCGAGTCGCTGTCCGAGTTCAATACCGAAGTCGGGCGTGTCTCAGCTGACCTGGATCACGACCCGCGGGAACTCGAACACGTCGAACAGCGCCGTTCGCTCATCGCCGATCTGAAACGAAAGTACGGAGACACCCTCGACGAGGTGATCGAGTTCGGACAGAGCGCCGCCAACCGGGCAGACGAGCTCGAAGGCCTCCTCGACCAGGCCGACGTCATCGAGCAGGAGCTCGCCGCCGCGCGCACCAAGGTAGAGGATGCCGCTGTCGACCTGCGAAGGCACCGCCAGTCGGCGGGGGAGCGCGTCGCAATGGGGACCGTCGGTCACCTCAGGGATCTCGGTTTCAGCGACCCGATCGTTGCCTTCGCGATCTCCGAACGCGAACCGGGCCCCGAAGGCGGCGATCAGGTGGTCCTCAACTTCTCGTCGGACCGTGCGCTGGAACCGGGACCGATCTCCAAGGTCGCGTCCGGCGGTGAGCTGAGCAGGCTCATCCTCGCGCTCCGGCTTGCAGCGGGAGCAAGTGAAGTCGCCGTTGTCGCATTCGATGAGGTCGACGCCGGTACCGGTGGTGCAACAGCGCTCGCCATGGGTCGAAAGCTGAAGGATCTTGCCCGCGACCGTCAGGTGTTCTGTGTGACCCACCTTCCCCAGGTCGCAGCGTTCGCCGATACCCATTTTGTGGTGCGCCGCGAAGCGAACACGGCAACGGTCGCGGTACTCGAAGGAGCCCCTCGGCTCGAGGAACTCTCTCGAATGCTGGCCGGCCTACCAGGCAGCGAACGCGGCCGAGCCCATGCCGAGGAACTCCTGAAGATCGCTGGAGCGACCTGATGGGCAAAGGTGTGCTCAGGGATGGTCGTTCGGTATGCTGCGGCCTTCCGAGGTGGAGCGCGGCGTGACCAAACACGTTTTCGTCACCGGTGGGGTGACATCAAGTCTGGGCAAGGGCATCACTGCCGCTTCCCTGGGTCGACTGCTCGAGGCCCGCGGCCTCCGGGTGACCATTCAGAAGCTGGATCCGTACATCAACGTGGATCCAGGAACGATGAATCCGTTTGAGCACGGAGAGGTGTTCGTTACCGACGACGGAGGCGAGACCGACCTCGACCTGGGTCACTACGAACGCTTCACTGGTGTCCACCTGAGTCGTGACTCCAACGTCACCACGGGGTCGATCTACCAGTCGGTTATTCGCAAGGAGCGCCGCGGCGACTACCTCGGCGCAACGGTGCAGGTCATCCCGCACATCACCAACGAGATCAAGGCTCGGGTCCGGAAGCTAGGCCAGAACTCCGACATCGATGTGGTCATCACCGAGGTCGGCGGCACCGTTGGTGACATTGAAGGCCTTCCCTTCCTCGAAGCGATCCGGCAGGTGCGCAAGGACGTCGGGACCGAGAACGTCTGCTACATCCACGTGACGCTGGTTCCGTACCTGGCAACCAGTGAGGAACTGAAGACCAAGCCGACGCAGCACAGCGTGGCGGAGTTGCGCTCGCGAGGCATCCAGCCCGAGATCATCGTGGTTCGCTCCGACCGACCTCTGGACGAGTCGGCGCGCCGCAAGATCAGCCTCTTCTGCGACGTGGAGTCTGACGCCGTGATCAACGCACTCGACATCGAGAGCATCTACGCCGTGCCGCTCGCCATGCAGGAGGCAGGACTCGACGAAGTCGTGTGTCGCGAACTGGGTCTCGAGACGCCACCTCCCGACATGGACGACTGGCGTGCCATGGTCGAGCGGATGACGGGTGCCAACGAGCCGGTGACCATCGGTCTCGTCGGCAAATACGTTGAACTGCCCGACGCCTATCTCTCGGTCGTTGAGTCGCTCCGTCACTCCGGCGCTGCACGTGGCGCCGACGTGGATATCCGTTGGATCCCGGCCGAAGAGGTCGAAGGACTCCTGGCCGAGAGCCACCTGGCAGGACTCGACGGCATCATCGTGCCGGGCGGGTTCGGTGTCCGCGGGATCGAAGGGAAGATCGAAGCGATCCGCCACGCCCGCGAGAGTGGTGTGCCGTTCCTGGGTCTGTGTCTCGGTCTGCAGTGTGCGGTCATCGAGTACGCCCGCAATGTGCTGGGGCACACGGGCGCTCACAGCACCGAGTTCGACCCGACCTCTCGCTACCCGGTGATCGATTTGATGGAGGATCAGGCCGATGTCGAGGATCTCGGCGGCACCATGCGGCTGGGCATCTATCCCGCGAAGTTGAGGCCGGGCACTCGAACGGCTGATCTCTACGGCGAGCCAGTGATCTATGAACGCCACCGGCACCGATGGGAGGTCAACAACCGGTACCGCAACGAGTTCGAGGAATCCGGGTTGGTATTCTCAGGGCTCTCTCCGGATGACCGTCTCGTGGAGATCATCGAACTGCCATCCCATCCATTCTTCGTCGCCTCGCAGTTCCACCCGGAGTTCAAGTCGAGGCCGGACGATCCACACCCGCTCTTCGACGGATTCATCGGCGCCGCGCTCGAGCACCGTCGCTCCACAGCGCCGGTCGATGCTGCCCCTGCGGAGTCCCGGGTCGGCACGAGCCGCTGAGATGACACAGTTCCGCACAATCGGCAGTCGGACGGTCGCCGAGGAGGCGTTCCTCCACGTCATGCGCTCTACGATCGAGACCCCGACCGGCGACATCATCAAGCGGGTTGTGGTCAAGCATCCCGGAGCCGTCGCCGTGGTACCAATCCTCGACGGTGACGTCCTCCTGATCGATCAATACCGGGCCCCGCTCGGGAGGAACCTCCTCGAGATCCCGGCCGGCAAGCTCGATGTACCGGGGGAGGATCGTCGTGAGACCGCCAAGAGAGAACTCGAAGAAGAGGTCGGCTTCACCCCCGGCCGCCTTGACCACCTCACCGACCTGCTCACAACTCCGGGCTTCTGCGACGAGGTCATCACGATCTACCGGGCGGTCGACCTTGAGGCCGCTCCTGTGAACCCCATCGGAGCCGAGGAGGAGCATGCGACGATCATCCGCATCCCGTTCGACGACGCGGTCGACCGGGTCCGGAACGGCGTGATCACGGATGCCAAGACGGTCGCAGGGCTGCTCCTCGCTGCCGGCCGATGACCGCTGCCCTCCCGGCGGAGGCAGAGGAGTTCCTCGGTGCCCTCCGCTCGGAACGAGGTCTCTCCCTCAACACCGTGGTCGCCTATCGCCGCGATCTCACCGACTACTTCGCGTTCCTCGAATCGGCTGCCGGCTCCAGAGGCGTGCCCGGCTTTGCCGAGCGTCTTCTGGAGAGGGGCCTGGCTCGATCGACTCGGGCACGCAAGATCGCGGCCGTGCGGGGCTTCCATCGCTTCCTCGTGGCCGAAGGCTTTTCGAATGAGGACCCAACCGTTCTGGTCGACGTCCCCAGCCGTTCGAGGACGCTGCCCAAGGCGCTGACGATCGACCAGACCCTCAGACTCCTGGAGACCCCGGATCGCACCACACCGCTCGGAGCCCGGGACGCAGCGATCCTGGAGTTCCTCTATGGCACCGGCGCTCGCGTCACCGAGGCCGCGACCGTTGGGCTGTCGGATCTTGATCTCGATTCTGCGACCGTGATCGTGACCGGGAAGGGTTCCAAACAGCGTTTGGTTCCCCTCGGGAGCCACGCCAGACGGGCCATCAGGGAGTATCTCCCGATTCGCTTGGACCTGCTCAGCGAACAAGAGCGCACCGACGTGCTGTTTGTGAATGCTCGCGGGAGAGGGCTGACCCGCCAGGGGCTCTGGGGCATCGTCAAGCGGATTGGTCGGAGTGCGGGAATCGAGCCGAAATCGCTGTCACCCCACGTACTCCGCCACTCCGCGGCCACGCACATGGTCGAAGGCGGCGCCGACCTAAGAACCGTTCAGGAAATGCTCGGTCACGCTAGTATCACCACCACACAGGTGTACACGCGTGTGTCTCCAGACCACCTCCACGAGGTGTTCGTGACGGCGCACCCTCGAGCCCGGTAGGGCCATATAGGAGGTCGGGTTCCCCGATGACTGCCACGATCGATGAAACAGCCGCCGAAGCGCTTCTCGTTGAGGAGCGGGCGAAGGTCGTTCGGCAGTTGACGGCTCTCGGCGCCGACGAGTCCGGATCGCTCACCGGTGCGGTCGACTACGGCGATGCGTTCGCCGATGCCGGTGCCGTGACGGCAGGACGCACCGAGGTACTCGGTCTTGTCGAGTCCGCAAAGGACCGCCTCGACCGGATCGACAAGGCGATCGGGAAGATCGGCACCGGAACCTACGGCGTGTGCGAGACCTGCGGCGACGAAATCGAGCCCGACCGCATTGAGTACCTGCCCGCCGCCCGACGCTGCGTGGGGTGCAAGGCCGCCTCGTGACGGGCCGGCTCCAGACGGCCGGCCATCTTGTCCTGCGATTCTTCGGGCACTTGCGCGCGCGACCGCTGACTCCTGAGGAACAGCGCTACGTGCATGAGCGCCTCTCGGGTTCGTGCGCGGACCTCTTCTGGAGGCAGAGTTTCCCGGACCAGCGGCACGCCCTCAACGTTGCTCAACGGGTGGCTTCGAAGCTGCCGGATGACGCAGAGGCGATCGAGGCAGCCCTCCTCCACGACATCGGCAAGTGGCGTCCGAGTGTTGGGGCTGTGTCGCGTTCGATCGCGACCCTTCTCCACTACGCCCGACTCCCGATGACCCGACGCATGTGGGCGTATCGCGACCATGGTCGTCGCGGATCTGCCGAACTCGAAGAGGCTGAATGCAGCGGCCTCGCCGTCGCATTCGCACGCCTTCACCCGGCGCCCGCGCCGGAAGGAATCGATCCAGATCGGTGGCAGGTGCTCCTCGAGGCCGACGGGTGACGTCCGTTCCTCGTTCACCGGCGCCGGGGGCGATAGCATCGTCGTCTATGACGTATGAAGTGAAGACACGCGTGTTCGAAGGACCGCTCGATCTTCTGCTGCAGCTGATTACGTCGCATCAGGTCGAGATCACGGAGCTGAGCCTGTCCGATCTCGTCTCTGAGTATTTGGACTACCTGGACCTGATGTCCGACATGGACCTCACGGTGACCAGCGAGTTCCTCCTCATTGCGTCAACGCTGATCCAACTCAAGGCCCGCCGGCTGTTGCCAGACGATCGCGAGATCGATCTCGATGATGAGCTTGCGCTCGCCGAAGAGCGTGACCGGCTCCTGTCGCGTCTCCTGATGAACCTGACGTTCAAGGACGTAGCGGCCGTCTTCTCCCACCGCATAGCGGCCAACGAGCGGCACCTCGGCCGAACGGTCGGCCTCGAAGGTGTCACGCCGATGGCACCCGATTCCGTGCTTCGCGTCGACGGGGCTGGACTGGCAGCGTTGGCCGGGCGCGTCTTTGCCGATCTCGACGACTCGATCGACATCGACCACCTTGACATGGAACTGCCGTCGGTCCAGGAAGCCATGCTCGATCTTCAGGACCGGATGGCGATCGCCGTCGAGGCGGATTTCGACGACATTGTGGCCCACTGTTCGCGTTCGGTCGAGGTCGTCGCCTACTTCCTCGGCTTGCTCGAGTTGGCGAGGTGGGGCATTCTGCGCGTCTCACAGGACGACCGCCGGGCCCCGATCCGGATCAACTACAGCGAAGCGGCGGCGACCGAACAACTCGACGCGCTGATCAGAGGAGATGAACTCTCGTGACGGACATTCGCGGCCCGATCGAGGCCATCCTGTTTGTTTCCGAGTCGCCGATATCGGTTGGTGAGTTGGCAGAAGTCGTCGAGGCACCGGCCGCCGTCGTCGAGGCCACCCTCACGGAGATTGAGCAAGACCTCCTCGAGCGAGATTCCGGCATCGTTCTGCGGGCAGTTGCCGGCGGCTGGCGGCTCTACACCGCCGCGGGCATGCTTCCGTATCTCGAGCGATTCGCTGCGTCGGAACGTGCAACCCGTCTCTCAAATGCGGCGCTCGAGACACTTGCGGTCGTGGCGTATCGCCAGCCGGTGTCGCGTGGCCAGATCTCAGAGGTGCGCGGCGTCGATTCGGAACGGGCGTTGCACACCCTCGAACGTCGTGGCCTCGTCCGCGAGATCGGGACAGCGCCCGGCCCCGGGCAGGCGCTGTTGTATGGCACCACGGAGTTGTTCCTCGAGAAGCTCGGTATCGACCATCCACAGGATCTTCCCCCGCTTGCGGACCATGTGCCGCCGGCCGAGGTGGTGGAGACCCTCGAACGCCCCTTCCGACCGGAGGGATCATCGAACGACTCCAGAAACTGATCGCCCGGTCGGGCTACGCATCGAGACGGCACGCGGAGATCCTCATCGGAAACGGCCGGGTGACCGTCGATGGGGATCCGGCCCATCTCGGACAGAAGATCGATCCATCGAAACAGCGTGTCCAGATCGACGGACTGCCGCTGCCGCTGGCTCCCGATCTCGCTTCATACCTCGTGTACAAGCCGGTCGGGACGGTGAGCACCGCCGATGATCCGCAGGGTCGACCCACCGTGGTGGATCTGGTCCCGAGATCGATGCGGGTGTACCCGGCAGGGCGCCTCGATGCCGACTCTGAAGGTCTGATGGTGCTGACGAACGACGGGGATCTCACGTTGCGACTCACGCACCCGCGCTTCGGCGTTCACAAGACCTATGTGGTGCTCGTCTCGGGGACCGTTGAGCCGGCAGCGCTTCGGCGCCTTGCCGATGGCGTCGATCTCGAAGACGGTCCTGCTGCGGCAATTGGAGCACGCTTGCTCGATCAGTCGGACGGGCGCGCGCTGGTGGAGATCATCATGGGCGAGGGACGCAAGCGCATCGTACGACGCATGTTCGATCGTGTCGGGCACCCGGTTGAGCGTCTGATTCGGACGGCGATCGGACCGATTCGCGACGGTTCGCTGAAAGCGGGAGAGCACCGTACGATCACGATTGAGGAGATCCGGGCGGTGTATGCCCTTGGAGAGGAGGGGTCCGATGACGGACTGCCGAACACTTGAACCGGCAACCGGCCCGTTCCAGGCCGGGGTCAACACCCCCGGAGACAAATCGCTGTCGCACCGAGCGCTGATCTTTGCTGCGCTCGCCGACGATGAGAGCGAGATCACCGGTCTTGCGCCGGGCTTCGACGTCACCTCGACGCTGGGTGCGCTCGAGCGCCTTGGACTCCGTCGCGACGGCGATCGCTTCATGCCCGGTCACACGGCTGTTGATCCGGGCCAGCCAATTGACTGCGGGAATTCGGGCACGACGATGCGTCTCCTTGCCGGAAGCCTGTCGGCGCTGCCGTTCCGGGTGACGCTCATCGGCGACGCATCGCTCTCGACGCGCCCCATGCGCCGCCTGGTCAGACCACTCGGGGCCCTCGGCTCCGACGTGGCGCTCTCCCCGCAAGGAACCGCTCCGATGACCGTTGGAGAAGCGTCGCTCCGCGGCGCCGATATCGCGATCGACGTTGCATCGGCGCAGGTCCGTTCAGCATTCGAATTCGCCGCAATCCAGGCGGATGGCGATTCGTCGATCGACAGCCCCGCGGGCTATCGGGACCACACGGAACGGTGGCTCGAGGCGTTCGGGCTCGGAGCATCGGACGGCACATTGATGCAGATCAATCCGGGTCCGGTCCCGGGCGCGTCATACGCGATACCCGGGGATCCCTCCAGCGCAGCCTACGTGTGGGCGAGTGCCGCCATTGTGCCCGGGTCTCGGGTCGTCACCCCGAACATCAGCCTCAATCCCGGGCGCCTCGGATTCCTCAGCATTATCGAAGCCATGGGTGCCGAGGTCCACGGCGAAGTGACGGGCACCGTTCACGGCGATCCGGTCGGGACCGTGTCGGTGGGCGGGGCTGCGCTCGAAGCGGTCGAAGTGTCCGGAGACACGGTCGCCGCCGCGATCGATGAACTGCCGTTGGTGGCCGTCCTCGGCGCCTATGCCGAAGGGATCACGGTCGTCAGCGATGCCGCGGAGTTGCGGGTCAAAGAGAGCGACCGGGTCGTCAGCACGACCGCGATGATCCGCGGCCTCGGAGGCGGTGCAGAGGCGACCGAAGACGGTTTCGCGGTCGTCGGCACGGGATTCCTCGACGGCGGAACGGTTGATGCTGCAGGGGACCACCGGATCGCCATGGCGGGCGCCGTTGCTGCAACGGCGGCCGGGGGTCCGGTCACGATCTCCGGCGCCTCAGTCGCCGGCGTATCCTGGCCGACGTTCTACGACACGATGGAGGCAGTGTGGTCATCGCGATAGACGGACCGGGCGGGGTCGGTAAATCGACGGTGTCGAGCCGCGTGGCTGGCGCGCTCGGTCTCCCACATCTCGACACCGGCTCGACCTACCGGGCCGCGGGTCTCATGGCGCTGCGGAGCGGAGCAGATGTGGGGGATGCACCAGCGGTCGTCGAAGCAATCCGCGATGCGCACATTGCGATCGACCTGGGCGTGGTCTCAGTCGACGGTATCGAGGTGACACAGGAGTTGCGGGGCGATGATGTCACTGCAGCATCGAGCGCGGTCGCTACCCACCCCGAGGTGCGGGCCGGCATTGTGGCACTGCAACGAGCCTGGGTCGTCGAACACGGCGGCTCGGCCGTTGTGGAAGGGCGTGACATAGGGACCGTGGTCTTTCCTGATGCTCCGGTGAAGATCTACCTCACGGCACGACCGGAAGTACGAGCGGCTCGCCGTGCGAACGACGCAGAGGCGGGGAGCAAGAGTCAGGAACAGATCGCAGCCGAACTCGCCGCCCGCGATCACGCCGACTCAACCAGGGTGACGTCCCCGCTCCGACCGGCCGACGACGCCGTGATCGTCGACACCAGCGAACTCGGTATCGACGAAGTGGTGGAAGCGATCCTGGATGTGGTCGAGCGAACCCGCCGGCGACTGGCGACCGGCGACCGGCGACCGCTCTAGACCCCCAAGAGCTCGAGGGCCTCGCTCGCGTCCCACCCGCGATCGTTCTCGATGGGGCCCTCGGATCCGGGGTTGGGGGCGGCGAAGGCTCCTTCGACCAGCGCTTGGAGCGTCTTCACGAAGGACCGGAGTCGCGGCGGGAGCGGGAAGTACTCGTCCTCATCGGTGACCCTGACGATCTCCGGTATGCCCCCGGGAGCGACGGCCTCGATCACGGCACGAACCCGCTGGTCGGGAGCAGATGCGCCAGCCGTGACGCCGACGACGTCGTCGTCGGCGAACCACAGCGGATCGACGTCGTTGGGACCGTCCACGCGGTACGCCCGCACGCCGGCCTTCTCTGCAACACGGACGAGGGCCTGGGTGTTCGAC
>Ga0316191_10001879_pt1 | contig 15043 bp, 9 predicted proteins | sample Eddworburr2cm_MG_FD_204928 | JGI IMG/M metagenome (GOLD analysis project Ga0316191, IMG submission 204928) | Coastal sediment microbial communities from Maine, United States - Eddy worm burrow 2 cm | ecosystem: Environmental > Aquatic > Marine > Coastal > Sediment | place: USA: Maine | collected...
TTGTTGTAAGACTCTTCCAGTGTACTTATCATCCCCGAATTCTCCTCCTGCTGCTTGAGTTGCAGGTCCACAATCTGGTTTTCCGTCCTGGCAATGCTGATGTTGTTCTCCGCCATGTCGCTAATAATCTCCTGGTACTTGTTCCTTTCTGTGAGCATCGCTTTGCGGGATGCTTCCAGGTCAGAGTCCGAAATCACTCCCTGCTGAATAAGGGTAAAATCCCTGTCGAACTGAGAACTTGCCAGGTCGTTAGCCTCCTGCTGTATGGTGGCCCTTTCCGAAAGACTCCTGGTATAATCCTGCTGTCTTGCCAGTTCGGTACGGGCTGTCTGAATTTTTCGCTGGTGGTAATCAATCCTGATAAATTCCATGTAGTCTCGGTATGTTTTCAGGAATATGGAATAATCGGACTGTATGGTACCCAGTTTTGCATTGTTCAGTTCGGGAAGATCCTCAGTGATTTCATTCATGGGGATGGAATCCAGAAAAGTCAGGCTGCTTTTTAACTGAACCACATCGTCGTATGCAGCCGGGTTTTCCAGCATGGCCAGTATATCCCCCTGTTGGACTGGGTCGTTGTCATTGACGAAAAGTCGTGCAATCTTGCCTGTGGCCCTGGCTTTCAGATCTGCCGGAGGATTTACTGAAGTCACCACAATCCTCGCCCTCTTAGTATCGGGATACTTATATATCCAGCTGCCAAACAGCAGCAGGGCCATCAAAAAAAGAAAAAGGATAATACCGTTCCGGGTGATCCATCCAGGGACCTTTCCCAGCATATCTTCCACCTCACTACTCTGAAGTTCAACTTTTCGGGCTGATCCTGCTTTGGGCATGATTTCTCAGATTGGTCGGGGCTAATATAGCAAAAATGACCGTTATATTCCCGATAGAATCATTTGATTATATTTGGGCAAAATCCTTTCATCATGATCCTGAGAACCGGCTTAGGCCCTGGCCTGCTGTGCTGCATCTTACTATTTTCCATCCTCTCCTGCCAGCAACATACACCCAGTTTTACTGAAGTCTCGTCAGAAGCGGGGATTGATTTCCTCTATAATTTCGGCGATTATACCTATGAAAATATCCTGGAGAGCAGCGGTTCCGGAATCACCGTATTTGATTATGACGGAGATGAATGGCTGGACCTATACATGATGAACGGAACCTGGCTGGAAGGAATCTCGGACAAAGAGGGCAGGGTATTTGAAAACACTCCTAACAGGCTCTATCGCAACCTGGGCAATGGCACTTTTGAAGAAGTCTCGGAAAAAGCCGGGGTTGACGACAGGCACTGGAGCATGGCAGCCGGTCCGGTCGATATTGACAGGGACGGGGACCAGGACCTTTTTCTGCTGAATTACGGTCCCAACCGCTTCTACCTGAACAATGGCGACGGGACTTTTACGGATGTGGCCGGCGAACTTGGACTGCAAGGACCTGACAGCCTGAACGGGTGGGAGAAGTGGAGTGTGGGAGTATCCTTCTGGGATTACAACCGGGACGGACTCCTGGATGCTTTTGTGGGAAACTTCCTCGCCTTTGATCCGGATTACGTATCTCCCACCATGCCCGCTTTGATGCCCCATCCTTCAGAGTACTCCGGACAGGCCTCTCTGATGTACCAGCAGCAGCGAGACGGTACCTTTAAAGATGTAACAGCTTCGCTGGGACTCCTCTACCCTGATTCCAAGTGCATGGGACTCACCGTCTACGATTTTGATCGTGACGGGGATCTGGATATATTTCAGGGCAACGATCACCAGGCTAACTTTATGTTTCGCAACGACGAGGGAAGGTTTAAGGAGGTAGGCGTGGAAATAGGTGTGGCAGTGAACAGTCACGGACAGACTACCGGATCCATGCACGGGGCAATCGGAGACGTGGATGGCGACGGACTGATCGATCTGCTGGTCCCCGACCTCCGCTATGGAGCTCTCTACCGCAACCGGGGCAAAGGGAACTTTGAGGATGTTACGGAGCAGAGCGGTATTGCCGCTGCCTTTGGTGGCAAAGGTCAATGGGCCACAGCCCTTTTTGACTACGACAATGACGGTGACCTGGATCTATTCTCTGCCAATGGAAACGGGGAAGAACTGATCCTGCAGTATCCCCTGTTGATGGAAAACGACGGCCAGGGACATTTTACTGATGTGGGTCGGAAAGCGAGCCCCTATTTTAAGGAACTTAGGTCAGGACGAGCAGCAGCCACATGGGACTACGACAATGATGGGGATTTGGACCTGGTAATTTCGCATGTGGATCTGAAGGCCAGATCAGTATTGCTCCGGAACAACTGCAACAACGGCATGCACTGGTTGGGGCTCACCCTTGAAGGCAAGAATGGTCAGGCATCTGCCATTGGAGCCACCGTTGTGGTTCACCGTAAAGACAGGAACGCTGTTTTCGTAAATCAGTGGACCACCACCTACCTGAGCAACAATGACCCAAGGCTCCATATAGGTCTTGGCAAAGATCCCCTTATCGAACGGATTGAAATCATATGGTCGGACGGCTCACGTGAGGTATATCCCGGCCCAGCCTCCGATCAGTACATCACATTCCGACAGGGATATGGAATTGTAGAGTGATCCTTCCTCAATGTTAATTTGTGTTAAATGGATCTTACTTTTTCAATTTTTCAAGAATAGAGAGTACGCATCTTTACTATATTTGTTTCCTCGTAACTAAACGACTTCTATGAAACATATAGCTCTGGCATGCGTGTTAGCAAGTATCCTAATTCTCACTGGATGCCAGTCACCCGATAAAAAAACATCCGTCCGCTCACAGAATCAGGCTTCTCTACCGGAAAATAACGGAGACTATTTCCAGAAAATTTCTCCGGATAACGGCATACTTTTCAAGCACACAGTGGGCGACAACCATATGGATAACCTGGTGGAAACAGTAGGTGGTGGAGCAGTGTTCCTTGACTATGACAAGGACGGTTACCTGGATCTGTATATGAGCAACGGCTCCTATACCGAAGGATTAAGTGAAGGAGAGCATGATGAAGGAGAACACACCAACCAGCTGTTCAGAAACAAAGGAGATGGAAGCTTTGAAGATGTGACCAAAATAGCCGGTGTGGGCCATACGGGTTACGGCATGGGAATGACCGTGGGCGACATCAACAACGATGGCTATCCGGAAATCTACATCACCAACTACGGACCAAATGTTCTTTATATGAACAATGGCAACGGAACCTTTACCGACATAAGTGAAAAGGCAGGGGTGGCAGGCGATGAATGCAGCGTTGGAGCTGTATGGTTCGATTACGACAACGACGGCCTTCTTGATCTCTACGTGGGAAACTACATCAAGTATGACCCGGAATATGGCTACTTCTATGCTCCGGATGGTTTTCCTGGTCCCATGGCCTACGACGGTCAGCTCGACGATCTCTACCACAACCTGGGCGACGGTAAGTTTGAAAATGTCACAGAAGCCATGGGCATTGCCAATCCTGACGGACGTGCCATGGGCATTGGTGCAGCTGACTTTGATGGCGATGGATGGGTGGATATTTTCGTGGCCAACGACCACATGGTCAACAATATCTATCACAACCTGGAAGGCAAGCGTTTTGAAGATCATGGAACCAGAACAGGGATGGCTTTCAACCAGGCCGGTGAGGCCACCATTTCCATGTCGGTGGATTTTGCAGATTACAATGGTGATGGCCTGATTGATGTATTTATGTCGGACGATACTTACTGCTCCCTGTATCAGAACCAGGGTGGAGGTGTATTCAGAGACATGGGCTATCCTTCCGGAATATCAACTGCAGCAGCTCAGCACGTAGGATGGTCCTCTTCCTTCATCGATTACAACAACGACGGTTTAGTAGACCTGTTCAAGGTGAACGGCGAATTGAAGCACCTCTATGGTCAGGAAGATCAGCTTTTTGAGAACCTGGACGGAGAGAAGTTCGAAGATGTTTCCGTGAAGCTGGGAGCATATTTCCAGGAAGAAAATGTGGGACGTGGAGCCTGTTTCGGAGACTATGACAACGACGGGGACCTGGATGCTTATATTGTGAACCTGGACGATCACGGAGTGTTCCTTCGAAACAACCGGGGCAACGAAAATAACTGGATTACTTTCCAACTGGAAGGAACTGAAAGCAACCGGGATGCCATTGGCGCCCTGGTGACCATTTCGGCTGGCGGCAAGCAGCAGGTAGGGGTCAGAAGAAGCACCACAGGATACTTAAGTCAGAACGACCATCGCATGCATTTCGGAATAGCTGATGCAGAAAAAATAGACTTTGTAGAAATTAAATGGCCCTCTGGCAAAATACAGCGAATAGAGAATCTGGATGCCAACCAGATCCTTAGCATTGAAGAAGAATGAGAAAGGGGATGAAGAGAAGAAGTAAATGGCTGAAGTTTATCAGTAGGGCTGTTTACGCTGGAATATCCAGTGTATTGCTCCTGTCTTGCAGCAATAACAGCTATGAAGGAATGGTGGTGGCGGTGGAATTGGAGGAAATCCATCAGGGCTCTAACGAAGGCGCAAAGTTGATTGCCATTGATTTTCGAAATTCCGGAAAGCCTGCCAAAATACTAAGTACCGAATTTCAGGGTGCCGCTGCACCCGCCCTCACTCATGATGGGCGCTACCTGTATTTCCAGGGTAAAAAGGAGGGCGACAAGGCCTGGCAGATATGGGTCGCTGATCTGCAGAAAAAAACAAGCACCAGAGTTACAGAACTTCAGGAGAATTGCATCCACCCTGCTCCCCTGCCCGATGGCACAGTAGTATTTAGCCGAGAAGGAAGCGTGAACGGGAAACTTGTGTTTGATCTCTGGCGATGCCAGATGGATGGTACCGGGCTCACACGACTCACCTTTGATCCCTCCATCAATCAGCATGCGACCGTTCTGAATGAAGGCCGCGTACTCTTTACCAGCAGTCAACAATACCCCGATGCTAAATCGCCGGTGATAATGGTGATGCGTCCCGATGGCACCAAATCGGAACTCTACTTCAATGGAAACAGCGGAATAAATCCTGTAAGCGATGGAAGAGAGTCTGATCATGGCTTCATTTATTTTGTGGGGAATGGGGGAAAACTGGGCCGCATACATCATAATCGCCCCCTGCACACCTTTGAAAACCTTTCGGCCGGTTTGAAAGGCAGTTTCTCAGCGCTTGCTCCTGACGGCTCCGAATGCCTGGTTTCCTACCAGCCTTCCGAAGGAATACCCTTTGGTCTCTATCGTTTCAATCCCGAATCCAGGGAAACTCCCACCCTGCTCTACCAGGGAGAATATCACCTCACCGATCCGGTCCTTATAGCTGCCCTTCCTGAAAGACCCAGAATTCTGCCCAGTGCAGTAAATCCCAAAAATACAAGCGGCTTGCTGATGTCGCAGGACATCAACCATTCCCAGCATCCTGTCCATGCAGGAATCACCGGAGACACCCTGGCCGACAGGATCAGGGTATCCACATTAGATAAGGAACTGGGAATTGTCGAAGTAAAAGCGGATGGATCCTTCTACCTGAAACTGGATGCAGATACTCCCTTCCGCATTGAAAGCCTGAATAAGCAGGGAGAAATCATCCGGGGCCCCTCCGACTGGATCTACCTGCGCCCCAACGAACGCAGGGCTTGTGTGGGATGTCACGCCGATCCTGAATTAGCCCCAAAAAATTTCCAGCCACTGGCTGTAAAAGAAGACCCCGTAGTATTAACTGCTGAGAAGAAGGAAAATAGTCAATAAGAGAAGGAAGCGACTTATGCGTATTAAACCCATACTTATTATAGGATCCATTGCAGTGGTGGTGGCTGCCGGCTCTATCATCGGGCACCGGGCAGCCAGGGCCCATGTGGATTATATGACTGCTGTGGACGACCATCCTATTACCTGCTGGAGCTGTCACCTATATACCCAGCAAGACAATGTCATTGCAAAAATCATGCACGAGACCTATGTCTCACCCTACAACCTGGAAATTTCCGGGGATGGTAAGAGATTATATGTGGTAGGACAGGAATCCAACCAGCTTGTGGTAGTGGACCTTAAGGAAAGCAAGGTAGTTGAGAAAATTGAGGTGGGTGAACGCCCTCACACAGTGGTGCTAAGCAAGGACGGGAATTCGGCATATGTCAGCAACCAGTGGGCCGATAATATTTACCAGATCGACCTGGCAACATCCAGTATTGTGGACACCCTGCTGGGAGGATCCGGACCAGCCGGAATGGTACTCAGTCCGGAAGGCAATAAGCTCTATGTGGTTAACTCCTATTCCTCCAACATCTCCGTCTTCGACCTGGAGAACCTCCAGGAAAAAAGAAGGCTCAGGGCAGGCAACAACCCTGTCTCCATCGCCATAGCACCGGACGGAAGTGAGATCTTCGTCAGCAGCCGGCGCTCTATCCCGGTTCCTCATATGACATCTCCCCTGACTGAAATGACAGTGGCTGGCACCCAGTACCAGCGTGTCACCGACCGCAAGATGTGGAAGGATGCCTACATCATGGAGAATGTGACGGTCACTCCATCGGGAGATATGGCTATCAGCACGCTGATTCGGCCCAAAAATCTGATTCCAGCCGTTCAGATCGAACGGGGCTGGATGATGACCCATGGTATCGGGATCATCGAACGCAAAGAGGACGGAAGAATGATTCAGCTGCTGCTGGATGAACCCAATGCCTATTATTCCGACCCCTTTGACATCGTCGTCTCGGCCGATGGAAAAAGAGCCTACGTTTCACATGGAGGTGTGGATATGATTAGCGTGATCGATTTGGATGAAGTCCGGAGCTTGCTGACCGAAATTAGCGATGATGAACTGGAGACCTATGCCAACCATCTGGGGACCAGCAGCAGAATCGTGATAGGAAGAATTCCCACGGGAGCCAATCCTAAAGGCATGGTACTATCTCCGGATGACAAGCTCTTGTATGTTGCCGAGCGACTCAACGACAAGATCGCTGTGATCAATACCGGCAGTCTGATTACGGAGGGCAGCATTGATCTGGAAGGACCGAAACGCCGCACTGTGGCGCGGCACGGTCGTCAGGTGTTTAATAATACAGGGCATACTTTTCAGAATCAGTATGCCTGCTATACCTGTCACCCCGACTCCCATGAAGACGGACTGGTCTATAACATGGCCGGTACGGACATGGGACGGAACCTGGCCAATGTGCAGACCCTGAGAGACATTGGGGAGATTCCCCCTTATAAGTGGAACGGAAAGAACCAGACCATTTACAAACAGGACGGGATGCGCTTTTCCACCATCCTCACACGTACCGAGGCCTTCAGCCATAAGGAACTGGATGCCCTGGTAGCCTTTATTGAAACGGGCATCAAGAATCCCCCCAACCTGCGCTTTAATCCCCATGGGGAACTAAGTGCTGCCCAGGAACGGGGCAAGGAGATTTTCTACCGCGACTTTGATAATTTCGGGAATGAAATCCCGGAGGCAAACCGCTGTTATACCTGTCACCCTCCACCCTACTTCACCAACCTGGAAATGACCGATGTGGGAACCCTGGCGGATTCGGACGACCCCATGAAATTTGATGTACCCCAGTTGAACAATGTGTATGAATCTGCCCCTTACCTCCACGACGGCAAAGCAGCCACTCTGGAAGAGATCTGGACCAAGTACAACGATCATGACGAACACGGCGTGGCCAATGACATGAGAAAGGACCAGCTTAACGACCTGGTGGAGTATCTTAAATCCATTGGCGATGCCGACAATTACCGGGAGGAAGCTAAAGTGTACGAAGCCTCTGTCCAAAAAAAGAAAAAGGAAAAATGAAGAAAAACATATTGATTTTAGCCCTGGGGCTCTTGCTCCCCTTCACCATGCTTGCCGGTGAACCGGAAAAAGCCGGTAACATGCCTGAATACGGAAACTGGAAGACCTTTACCACCAAAGATGGCCTGCCTGCCAATAAGATCTTTTGTGTAAGGGTCGATGGCGATCGCGTGTGGATCGGAACCAGCCACGGTCTGGTACTCTATGAGAACGAGACTTTTAAAACTTTCACCACCGAAGACGGGCTGGCCCATAACGGGGTTCTTTCCATCGATGTAAGTGAGCTCACCGGTGATGTCTGGATAGCTACCCTGGGAGGTATGAATCGATATTCCGGGGGGAGTTTTGAGACTTTTAATCAACTGAACAGCGGTCTGCCCAATGATGTAATTTACACTGTAATTTGCGACGGCAAGGACGTATGGTGTGCCACCGGAGGAGGCGCGGGCCACTACGACACCTACAAAGAAGAATGGGCCATCTATACCGAGCGAAACGCACCCATGCATGAACCCTGGACTTACAGTGTCTGCGCTGGTGACAATAAAATTTTTATTGCTGCCTGGGGCGGAGGAGTTATTGAGTACCAGAAAGAAACAGGCAACTTCAGGGACTATGTGGATCCGGACGGGGAAATGGAGATTGATCTCTTCCCCGACGACGGAGTCGTGCATGATATTACCACTGCTGTATCCCACTCCAATGGCATTCTCTGGGTGGCCACCTATTTTGGGATGAGTCGTTACGACGGCACCCAGTGGAAGGGATATTTTGATCACGACAGCGGACTGGCCAGCAACTTCATTAACTTTATCAAAGCCAATGGAGATGTTGCATTTGCCTGCACAGACAAGGGCCTCAGCTCTTTCAACGGAGAAGAATGGATCACCTATACAACGAACGGAAGCGGGGGGAAGCGTGTTTACTATAAAGATGGGGTATCTTCCACCAAAACTGATTCCAATGGGATCGCTCATCAGTACACCATCGGGGTGGATTTCCAGGGCGATGATATCTGGGTAGCCACTTCCTATGGACTCAGCCATGGAACACGAATTAACTAGGAGCTTAGGAAAGCAGAAAGGAGATCAAATGAAATCCAAGATGAGAACATTGAAGCAGAGAAGCACGACCCTGATGGTGGGGATCGCGGGACTAATATTGTTCCTTGTTACTCCGGCAGCTAGTGCTCAGTACCAGGAAAAAGAGGATAAGAACTATGGGAATACCCCTGATAAGCAGGTTCCATATGCGAACTATCAGGATGCCTACAAAAAACATTTCGTGGAACCCCTGGAGTTTACCGGAGCCGGACGAGAGAAACCGGAACCCAAGGGACTGAAAGAAGTCCGGATCGGGGTTCTGGCCCCACTGGAAGGGAATGTGCTGGTTCCCCAGGGAATCCAACTCTTGCAGGGAGCCACCCTGGCGATGGAAGAGGCCAATAAGCGTGGTGGATACAAGGGCATTCCTTTTAAGATTCTGGCGCATAACGATGTGGGGCTCTGGGGAGCCGCAGCCAATGAAATAGTAAAAATGGGCGATGAGGGTGTCTGGACCATCCTGGGGACCATCGACGACATCAATTCCCATGTGGGCATCAGGGTGGCACTCAAGTTGGAAATCCCCTGGATGAACACCAGCGATCCCGATCCCACCTTTACCGAAACCAACATCCCCTGGGTAATGCGTTGCATTTCCGATGACCGTCAAAGCTCTTATGCACTGGTGGACTACATTTATCGTGAAAAAGAGCTTGAACGTGTTGCCGTTCTAAGGGCCAATAACCGCTATGGCCGGGTAGGTGTCATGGAATTCAGGGATGCGGCACTTCGGGCAGAACATCCTATCGTACTTGAGGTTCGCTACGAAGATGGGGAAACCAATTTCGACACTCAGTTGGAGCGCATTAACAACTCCAAGCCCGATGCGGTGGTTCTTTGGGGAAATGCCCTGGAGATGGGGCTGATCCTAAACAGGATGCGGGAACTGGGCATGAACTATCCGGTATTCGTTTCTGACCGGGGAGTAAATCCCCTGTTTGTTGAGACCGCCGGAAAAAATGCCAATGGCGTTGTGACCACCTGCCAGTATAATCCAAAAGGAGATAATCCCAAATTGAAGACATTTCAGAAGAATTATAAGCAACGTTTTGGCCAGGAAGCAGATGTATTTGCTGCCCACGCCTACGATGGCATGAACATGACGATCTCTGCCATACAAAAGGTGGGACTCAACAGGTACCTGATCAGAGACGAGTTGTTAGGGCTCAAGAAATATGACGGAGTAACAGGTGAGATTCTCTTTGATGCCTCTTGGAACGATATTGGTCGTATATTTATGGCAGAAATCAAGGATGGAGATTTTATTTTCTCCCCGGCCGTCTGGAAATACGAATAGCGACGCGATTGATATACAGAATGCGATGGGAACAGATTCGTGTAATATTGAAACTACTGTGGAAACCAATGACCCGGAACTTGTAAGCAGGGGCGCAAAGCCTGAAGGAACCATTGTGAATATCAATGGAGTCCAGGTAGGCGGTGAAGCAATTGTGGTAATGGCAGGGCCCTGTGCCGTTGAGAGTGAAGAACAGTTGGCTGAAACAGCCAGACTCGTATCAGCTGGCGGAGCTTCCCTTTTAAGGGGTGGAGCTTTTAAGCCGCGTACCTCCCCCTATAGTTTTCAGGGGCTGGGGGTTGAGGGACTGGAAATGCTGGCCCGCGCCAGAGAAGCAACCGGCCTGTCAGTGGTCTCAGAGGTCATGGATACCCGCCAGGTGGAAACCGTTGCCCGATATGCTGACATGCTGCAGATCGGCTCCAGGAACATGCAGAATTTTCCTTTGCTCAAGGAAGCCGGATCTACTTCCATGCCCATCCTCCTGAAACGGGGCATGATGGCCACTATTGATGAATACCTCCATGCTGCAGAATACATCCTCTCCCATGGAAATCCAAACATCATTCTGTGTGAAAGAGGCATTCGGACCTTTGAACCCTCCACCCGATACACCCTGGACCTGAATGCCATCCCCATACTGAAGCAGCGGACCCATCTTCCAATCATTGTGGATCCCAGCCACGGAACCGGATTGCGTTCCCTGGTCCCCACCATGGCCAAGGCCTCCATTGCTGCCGGGGCAGACGGATTACTGATGGAAGTACACTATCATCCTGAAGAGGCCCTCTGTGATGGTTCTCAATCTCTTTTCCCGCAAGATTTTGATCTCTTGATGAAAGACCTGGAGAAAATCGCGGAAGCTGTTGGGCGCCGCATACACAGGCTTTAATCTTGCCAGGCTTGATCCGGCTGATCCCATACCTCCTCCTTGTGGCACTATTGATGCCTGGCATGGGACTATCTCAGGAGCAAAATCAGCCTTCCACCATAAAAATCGGTCTGCTGGTGCCAGACTCGTCCAGTACCAGATTTATCAGAGCTGCAGAACAGGCAGTGGTAAAAGCCAACAAGTCAGGGGGCTACCAAAATCAGGATTTTAAACTGGTGATCCGTTCCGCCGAAGGTCTGTGGGGCACGGGATCCAAAGAATCGGTCGCCTTTGTCTACGAAGATGAGGTGTGTGCCATCGTCGGATCTCTGGATGGCAGGAACGCCCACCTGGCCGAACAGGTGGCTGCCAAATCGCATTTGAGCTACATCGAAGCCTATGCCACCGACCCCACCCTGTCACAGGCATTCGTTCCCTGGTTTATGCGCGTGGTCCCCAACGATGATCAACAGGCTAAGGCTCTACTGGAACTTATAATAAAAAATGGAGGAGCAAAGATTGGGATTCTTACTACGGATACCTACGATGCCAGCTATGCTGTGAAGAGCCTTAGCAAAGAGGCAAGCCGTCTTACGGGCAGTACTCCACTGATCATCAGCGCGGATTCTCTTGGAAGGCAAGAGCAAAGAATCGTGGAAAAAATCCGCATAAGCGCCCTGGACCACTTAATTGTCCCTTATGATGCTCCTTATCTCCGGGACCTGCTGGTCTCACTGAAAAAGGTGCTGCCATCCCTGCAAATCTACGGAACCCTCCATTTTACCATGGGCGCGGAGATTCGAAATATCCAATGGGGGGACTACGAAGGAACATACATGATCTCTGCCGGACCGGTTTGGATAGGCAACGATTACCTAAGCGCCAATGCCAGAGAGGGTTCAGCCCATGATGCGGTAGATCTGATCATTAAGTCCGTAAAACAGGTGGGCACCGACCGGGAAGCTATTAAGAATTACTTGTTGGAAATACATTATGATGAAGGTATGACAGGTCCCATCTCCTTTGACGAGATGGGTAACCGGACCGGCCTACCTGTTCTGACAAGGATTGTACAAGGCGAGCGCCTACCCATACCCTATCGTTAACTCACATAGCATGAAAAAGAAACTCTCACACCTGTTCTCAAAAATCGTACTTAGCCTGCTTGCCCTGATCCTCCTGTTAGGATGCAAGGAGAAGCCCGTAGAAAATAGTCCCAACATCATTTACATCCTGGCCGATGACCTTGGATATGGCGATGTCAGTGCCATGAACGGGGAAGCTGCCTGGAAGACTGTACATATCGACCGCATTGCTTCCGAAGGAATGACCTTTACCGATGCCCACTCTGGTTCTGCAGTATGTACCCCCACCCGTTACGGCATACTCACTGGCCGCTACTCCTGGAGAACCCGCATGAAGCAGGGGGTACTATGGAGCTGGGATCCGCCCCTGATTGAACAGGAAGCTACCGTGGGAAGGATGCTGCAAAATCAGGGCTATGAAACGGCCTGTGTGGGGAAGTGGCACCTGGGACTGGGCTGGCAATACTATGAAAGCCATGAGGATAGTGTTGATTTCTCCAGGCCCGTATCGGGAGGTCCGGTGGAACTGGGATTTGACTACTTTTTTGGAATCGCCGCCTCCCTGGACATCCCTCCCTATGTTTATATTGAAAACGACCTTCCTACCACGGTTCCGGTAAAATATACCCTGAACACCTCCAAATACGGTTGGTGGAGAAATGGTCTTACCGGGGAAGATTTTGTGCATGAGGAAGTGCTGCCGGTGCTGACCCAAAAAGCGCTTTCATTCATCGATCAACACCAGGATAACAATCCTGACAGACCCTTTTTCCTCTACTTCCCCCTCCCAGCTCCTCATACCCCCATCCTTCCTGTTGAAGAATTCCTGGGGAAAAGCGGCACCAACCCATACGGGGATTTTGTGCTTCAGGTGGACCACACGGTGGGACAAATCCTCAAGGCCCTGGCTTACCATGGGATAGAAAATGAAACCCTGATCATCTTCACCAGCGACAATGGCTGTTCACCGCAAGCAGATTTCCAGGAACTGAGCAACTTTGACCACCATCCGAGCTATTCTTTCAGGGGTCATAAGGCCGATATCTTTGAAGGCGGTCACCGGGTACCCTTTGTGGTCCGATGGCCGGGTCATATTAAGGCCCAAAGCCGCAACGAGCAAACCATTTGCCTCACCGACCTGCTTGCTACCGTGGCTGATATCACAGGAGCAAGCCTGGATGCTTCAGCAGGTGTGGACAGCTACTCCATGCTTCCTGCTCTATTGGGACAGAGTGACGGTCCCCTCAGGGAAGCCACGGTACACCACTCCGTCAACGGCTCCTTTGCAATCCGAAAGGGAGAGTGGAAACTTATCATGTGTCCCGGCTCCGGTGGCTGGAGCGATCCCAAACCAAATGACCCGGGCACAGAAGACTTAGCTCCGCTTCAGTTATACGATCTGCAGCAGGATGCCGGAGAGACTGAAAACCTGGCTGGGCTCTACCCTGAAGTAGTAGAAGAGTTATCAGCTCTGCTTGAGAAATATATCCTGGAAGGCAGGAGCACACCCGGCCCGATTCAGGAGAATGTGCCTTCCGACACCTGGCCCGGACTCAGCTGGATGGAAGAGTAAAAGAAAGTCGATCCACGAATATATCCTGGAAATCCTTTTCAGATTCCAGGTTATGATGACTGCACAGGGCCAGGATTTCTTCCTCAATCCCTCCCTCAGAAAAGAGAAACATCTTTGCCCCGATTAGGGCAGAATTGCCCAGCTTGTGAAAACGGTCCAGAGCAAAATTCATCGAAGCAGTACGAAGCAGGTTTTCCAGATTGATAAAATTTCCAAAGGCCCCGGCAATATAAATGGCCGATACATCCGCATACTGAATACCGAGTTTCCTCAGCAGGATGTACAAGCCAGCATCTATGGCTGCCTTGGCCAGCTGAAATTCCTGGATATCTTTCTGTGTAAGCACTACCTTTTCTGTCAGGCGAAGCTCCTGCTGGCCCGACAGGATCTCTCCGAAGGCACCCAGCTCCCCCCTATCAAGCAGAACAGCTACCGCATCGATCAGTCCACTGCCGCAAATGCCTGCAGCCGGTATATTTCCAATTACCCTGCATTCAATCCCTTTAGCCCCTGACTCCACCGATGATATTGCACCTGTGGTCGCCAGCATACCCATGGAGATAGCTGCTCCTTCAAAAGCGGGCCCCGCAGCAGTGGAGGCACACAATAGTCCGTCCCGGTTTCCCACCACAATCTCCCCGTTGGTTCCCAGATCCACAAGTACAGAATACTCCTTCTTATGCCACATCCCGGTGGCATGGATACCTGCCAGAATATCGCTTCCCACAAAACTACCGATGGAAGGATAAAACCGGATCTGATCACACTCCAGGTTCCAATCCAGATCTGCAGGGGTGAATTCCCTGGCACCCAGATCGGGTGAATCAAAGGGGTATTGGGACAGTGATGTCGTATCGGCACCGGCGAAAAAATGCTGCATCACAGTGTTACCCACCATCAACACCCTGTCCAATCGAATATCTCTGTTCTTCAATAACTTTTGAATCATATCTCCCACCTCTTCCCTGACCAATGCCGTGAGCTCGCCACTACCATGGACCAGGGCATGCTCAAGGCGGGATATAAGATCACTTCCAAATTTTCTCTGGGGATTCAGAGCCGTTTCAACGGCCAGTACTTTGGCTGAAGAGAGATCCAATAACTGGGCCACCAGGGAGGTGGTACCCAGGTCCACTGCCACACCATGGCCCTCGCTTGCTTTGAAATCAAAGATTGTTTCATCGGCCTGGATCAGTACTCCAAATTGTCCCACTTCCAGCACCAGGTCTTCCTCCACTCTGCTCATACAGGCCAGTCTCCACTCGCCTGACAAGCCAAGTTCCTCAAGACGCTTTAAATGATCAGGTCCGGGAAGCA
>Ga0316191_10001880_pt1 | contig 15035 bp, 10 predicted proteins | sample Eddworburr2cm_MG_FD_204928 | JGI IMG/M metagenome (GOLD analysis project Ga0316191, IMG submission 204928) | Coastal sediment microbial communities from Maine, United States - Eddy worm burrow 2 cm | ecosystem: Environmental > Aquatic > Marine > Coastal > Sediment | place: USA: Maine...
CCTGCATCGTACTGCAAATAGCGCAACGAACGCCCCGGTAACTAGTTGAAATAATACGCAAAATCAAATACTTACACGCTCTGAAAATCCGCGTGTCGGTGGTTCGATTCCGCCCCTGGCCACCACATTTTAACGGGTGTTAACCGATCACATGGTTTACACCTTGTTCCGGACACATGGTTAACACTTTGGAGTTCCCCCGACCGACTCTATTCCGGTCTGTTCGGTCCGGTTCCTGGTACGACGGGCGCACCCATTGGCAGTGAGTATGTGAAGTCGATCGTCTCGAAAGGTTTGTCTTCATAACCGTGCTTCGAACGAAACGCTTTCCAGCGCGGATCCGCTTTAATCTTGGCATAGAGATCAGTGTCGATGTTCGCGACCATTTCGGGCCCATGCGTTTCAACCATTTTGTCCAGCCACTCGAACGCTTGGTCATTATTGCCGATCCAGGCGTAAATGCGGGCTACCGTCTCTTCATTGCCTGCTACGCGAAGCTCTGCGATCCGCGACTCGAAGTCATCCAGTCGCCCGAGATCGTGAAATGCCATGGCGATGCCCATATTCCGATTGCCTTCTAACTCTTCCTTTTCAAAAGCGTTCAATGCCTCTTGCGGCTCTCCGGCAACGAGCCAGCCCACACCGAGCGACCAGTAAAATCCGGGCATCGGCGCATGCCACTCCAGTATGGTTCCCAGCGCCCGAACCGCATCCTGTGGCCTGCCTAATGCCCGATAAGCATTGGCAAGATTGCCAACACATGCTGCGCAGGCTGGGTCACGAAGCAGCAGATACTGGCCCAATGCGATGGCCTCTTCCGGCCGATTAATTCTCGTTAGAAAACCGACCAGCACACGCAGCAGGCTGGTGTTGTTCGGATCAATCGCCATCGCCTTTTCGTAAAATCCTGCCGCAGTCTGAAGGTCTTCGTCCTCAAAGGCTAACCAGCCTTGCCAGATCAACGCTGAAATGCCGTCCGGGTCGATGGCAATTACTTTGTCAGCGAGTGCATGTATCTCAGCTAGATTCTGGTCTGCGGACATTCCCTCAGTTTTTGGAACCTGGTAATACAGGCGCGCAAGCGCGTTGAGAGCGGGAATATAGTCTGGTGTGATCGCAAGCACTTCATTCAGCAAAGACTGGGCCTCGCGAAGTTCGCCCTGGTTAGCCGTATGGACAATAAACTGCGCCTTCAAATACATCTCATAGGCATGCGTATCAATCTTCTGCGAATTCGGGCCGCCGTCCAGCAGCGTGAGTTTCAGTTTCTCGACGATCCTGTCGGATATCTCGTCCTGAATGGCGAACACGTCGTCGAGTGTGCGATCGTAGTTTTCCGACCAGACATGGGCATCCGTTCTCGCGTCAATAAGCTGTGCAGTGATTCGAATATTATCGCCGGACTTTCGAACCGAACCTTCGAGGACATAGGACACATTCAGTTTTTCGGCGATCTCCGGCACGGTCGCACTGCTGCCCTTGAATGAAAACGCAGATGATCGTGAAATTACTCTTAACTCCTTGATCGTCGACAACATGTTGAGGAGCTCTTCAGCAATGCCGTCAGAAAAGTATTCCTGGTCGCCCGCTGGTGACATGTCGCGGAAGGCAAGCACTGCGATAGACCTGTCACCGTAAGAGCCAAGGATGGCGTCGGTCCGTGCTGCCTCTGTGGCTTCCTCAATTCTCGCTGCGTCCCGAACCGGGTCAAGAATGAAATTGTCGAAGGCCAGGATACCAACGGCCGCGAGCAACATAATGACAATGAGACGGTCTGCCGTTTTGCTTGTTCGTGGTTCGTTGCCGGCTTTCTGGTCTGCGTCCAGGTCACGCTTCAAGCCGTCCGGCGTCAGTTCGTAAAACCAGGAAAGCACCAGCGCCGGTATGAATCCGATCGCGAGTAAGACAATGACATTGCGTACCGCTGAATCTTCGAGGCCGAACCTCGGAAATGTTGTGTCAGCAACCTCGATTAACAGCCACGCCGCCGCCAGGTATGTGATTGCCGCACGCGGTACATTGCGGCTTTTGAGGTCGGCGATGAACTGTTTCATGATATTACTGACCACGCGAAAAAATGATCGAAGATAACACCGCTCAAATGCCTGGCATCATCAAACATAAGGTCAAATCACTGGCACCTGGAAAGGACTGGCATATTCTATCGCGATCTGGCCGATAAGGCGTCAAGTCAAGGCGCTGGCTGGCGAACTGACACTATGATGCTTACACTACTGAAAAAGCGCTCGCTGAGTATTGGGGGTAATAGATGATATCAGCCCGTCTTGCCACGACAATGTGCGGCATTCTCGCTGGGCCGGCGATCTTTTTTGCGGATACGGCTCTCGCCCAGGCCGATTCACAAAGCGACTCCGGCGATGTCATCGAAGAGATTATCGTTACCGGCTCACGTATCAGACGGCGAGACACGCTAGCGCCCAGCCCGATCGCTACCCTCGAACGCACCGATCTGACGCTCGCGCCGCAGCCGACACTGGAAGAAACATTAAACCGGATGCCGCAGCTGACGCCGGACTTTGGCCGCACATCCAACAATCCGGGTGATGGCACGTCAAATCTCAATTTACGCGGCATGGGTTCGGGGCGGACCCTCGTGCTGTTGAATTCCCGGCGAGTGGCGCCGTCAGGCGTGGGCAGCTCTGTCGATATCAATAATATTCCACAAATTCTTATCGACCGGGTCGAGATCATTACCGGTGGCGCTTCAGCCGTGTACGGATCCGATGCTCTCGCGGGCGTCGTCAATTTCATTACCCGCGATGACTTTGAGGGCGCCATGCTTGAAGCGCGCTACGGCGTGACGGATCAGGGTGACGCCAACTATACCGACATCAATTTTGCGCTTGGTATGGACTTTGCTGGTGGCCGCGGCAATGTCGCAGTCTATGGCGGCTACTATGATCGCGAACCATTGCTCGCATCGCGCCGGTCGCTGACCCGGGTCACTCAGGAAGAAGATGGCTCGGGCAACCTGTTCGAGGCCGGGAGTTTTTCCGTTCCCGAAGGTGTCTTGTTCAACCAGGCTGCCGGCTTCGGTTTCCCAACCTTTAATGCGGACGGCACGCCGCGCGCATTTGTAAACCCTGATGATCAATACAACTCTGCGCCGTTCAACTACCTGCAGACCCCGCTCAGGCGATACACCGCGGGGGTTTTGGGCACGCTGACAGTTAACGATGGCTACGAGATTTACCTTGAGACCGCGTTTACAAATAATGAATCCGCGCGTGAACTCGCACCGGTGCCCGTTACTGAATTCGTTAATATCAACACTGATAATCCGATATTGACGCCTGAAACCGCACAAATGTTTGTGGATAATTTCACCGATCCCGCTTCCGCAGACCCCTTGCTTGCGTCCTTTACGGTCGCCCGCCGATTGAATGAACTCGGTTCTCGAATGGTAAACGTCGATCGGGATTACTGGCGCAGCGTGATCGGTCTGCGCGGCACGCTCGGGCGAGGCTGGATAATCGATGGTTCGCTAAGCTATACAACGGCCGACGCAGTCGAGTTACAGCGAAACGATGGCTCGCGAGCGCGGTTGCTGCAGGGGCTGCTGGTGGACCCGCAGACCGGGCAGTGCTTCGACCCATCGGGTGGTTGTGTTCCAGTGGATATTTTTGGCGCCGGCCGTTTATCGGCAGAAGCGGTCGACTTCATAAATTATCAGCCGTTGCGCAATACAACCACGCGAACACAAAAGTTGGCCAGCGTGTTTGTGAGTGGCTCGCCAACTGATACCTGGGCAGGGCCGTTAGATGTGGCGGCAGGGCTTGAATGGCGTAGCGACGACGTTGAATTTCGTGCTGACGATGTGTTATTCACCGGCGACACGCTGGGTTACCGTGGCGATTCACCGATAAGCGGCACCGAGAGCGTCGCCGAGATTTACGCGGAAGCCATAGTCCCACTGCTGGAAGGAATGCCAGCCGCGGAATTGCTGACACTGGAGCTCGGTGCGCGCTATTCCAGTTACGATAACGCAGGCGGCGCCTGGACCTACAAGCTCGGCGGTAACTGGCGGCTCAATCAATCATTACGGTTCCGCTCGATGTGGCAGCAGAGCGTGCGCGCACCGAACAACCAGGAGCTGTTTCAACAACAATTTGTTGAGACCAGCAATTTCGTTGGCAATTTCGTTGAGATCGACAACTGCTCTGCGTCGCAGGATCCGGTCACGAACGGCTATACCGACGCCTGCACCATCCAGGGACTCGATCCAGCCCAGTTGGGCATTTTCGAAGCAATACCGTTTTATCCCGTCGATTTCACGCGCGGTGGCAATGCTCAGCTCCAACCGGAGGAAGCAGAAACCCTGACCGTAGGTTTCGTTTACACGCCAGAGACCGCGAGTGACTGGAGCCTTGCCGTTGACTATTACGACATAGAGATCACCAGAAGCATCGGCGAGATTTTTGCCAAGGATATTTGTTTCGATCCGACCAATACGACCAACGTATTTTGCGACAAGATTCGGCGCATCACGGATCCGGGCGACCCGGCGGTCGGCAACGTTTTTGAAGTTGACGAGCTCTTTAACAATCGCGGCATGATCTCTACCCGGGGTATCGATCTGCAACTGGGTTTTGGCAAGGAATTGCCAAAGCGTCTCGCGATTTTTGACGGTGGTGCGACTTTATCGGGGAACGTGTTCTGGACGCATGTGCTCGAACAGCGCTTTCAGGGCAATCCGGTGAGCACGGTCGAATCCTGCATCGGCTATTTCGGCTCACCCTGCACTGGCGACAACAGCAGTTCAACCGGTGCCGAAGACCGACTATCGGGAAACTTTCAATATCGCTCGGACCCGCTCAGTGTTTCGCTGTTCGCGCAATGGATCAGTGGCACGCGTAGCTACTTCTTCGCTGAAGCCATTCAGGACGGAATGCCGGAGCCGGTGCTCGCGGTACCGAGCATTGGAAGTAAGTTTTACGTTGACATGAATGTTGCGTACCGTTTCACCGATCATGTTTCGGCGCGTTTTGGCATATCGAATTTGCTCGACAATGATGCGCCGTTGATGCCGAATCAAAACTACAACACTGACGCTCAGTTGTTCGACGTCTTCGGTCGGTCCTACAGTCTGTCGCTGCTCTTCAGCTTTGATAATTAGGACGTCCGATTTTTTGGCAATCGGGGTCGGATGGAAGTCGCGTTGGTTTCATCCGTGTGCCCACTTTGGTGCCCAATCCATGATCAACTACCGTAACCCAAGGTAACCTACCGGGTCGCAAATCCGAAGCGTTACGTGCTCTTGGGTTATCTTGGGCCTTGCTGGGTTGTGAAATCTGTTCACTGAAAATCCGCGTGTCGGTGGTTCGATTCCGCCCCTGGCCACCATTTTAAGATGGGCCTCGCAAAGAGGTCCACAATCGCTACCTGAATTCCGAGTGCTTCTTCGGCGGCCTCCTGCCAGGCTATTGGTCGCTCAAGTACGTATCTACCGCCACATCACGGCGGCTGGCATGAGCCTTCAGTTCAGAGACGGCGTTGTAGAAATCGTTGGCTCCCCTCAGGAAGGAATATCCCGCCACCTCCGCCGTCGCATAGGGCTCGACCAACGTCGAGTAGTAGTCGTATAGCATCTGAATGGAGGAGGTCTCAAAGGCATCTCCGATGGCCTCCAAGAGGTAGTAGTCGTACTGCGCCCTGTACATTTCATCAGCATAAAGTTTCTCTATCAGAGGCCAGCTGTTCGCTTCCATATTTGCAAAGTCCAGCGCCAGTGCGCCGCCTTGCTTGCCTTCCTGAAGCGCTTCATTGTGGTCCCACGGAATCCAGGTGAGCTTCGATGTTTCCGGATTGTTATACAGGTAGTAGTTTTGCGTCATTCTGCCGTAGGTATCCCAGTTCTGAATGATGCCGTTAACGGCTAGATACTTGAGGAAGCCATCAACATCGAAGACCGATTCCAGGTTTGCTCTCCAGGTCGCAGGATCGGTGCTGGCGGTATCGTCATGTAGCGCTGCAAAAAGCGCCAAAACATCGGACCAGTCTTCCTCGTCCTCGTTGGTCTTTTTCTCGAAGTATTCTTCATCGAATGATCCATCGATAAAGCTCGCACCGAAATCCTCGGGTTTATAGAGATTTCCATCGTCGCTGGAGAATTGTGTATCGAGTACCTCACCGTCGACTTCCTCCACCAGCGTGTAGAGCCCGAAGTACTCAGGGCCATTGCCGTGATCAACATACAACGTATAGAAAGCCGTATGCGACACTGCCAAACCTGCTTTGGCAAATACGTCCGCCGCTACTTTCTCGCGAAGTTGAGACTGGTCGTCGTAGTTGTTTTTCAGACTGAACTTCTTGAATCCATAGAAGCGCTGATTGTCGATCTGCGGGTAAACATCTTCAAACTCGTCAAAGTCCATTTTGAAAGAGAGCTTCAGAATCCCCTGGCCCCAGGCGCCTTGCAGCGTCGAGTTGCCTTTAAAGCGAATGCCGACCCGGTACCATTGTGTTCCATTGTAAAAGACATCGGCCGGAACAAAAATCGGGTCCTCATCGGCATCAACTAACCCCGGCCTCGAGGGCCGGCCAAACTCGCCATAGGTCAAGGTCATGTCATCCAACATACTTTGCCAGCGTTCTTCTGTGACCACGAAGTCAAAACGCTTGACTAACGTATCGTCGAAAACCTCACTATGGTTCGGGTCCGCATCGTTGCTGTGCGTTGCCTCGGTCCAGTCGGTAGCCTCGAATTCCGTATCTGCCGCCGCGGTGGAAGTGCTGTCATCACTGCTAGCACTACTGTCACTACTATTACTACTGCTACACGCGGACAGTAGAGCAAAGATTGCCAGAGCGGAAAATAGCCTGGCAGAAGTTTTGATTTTCATAATCATTCCTTTGGGTTTTCTATCGACGGCTGCGGACGTTGGGGGGCGTAGAAAAACCTGAGACCAATCGCTAGTGAACCAGGGGGGGGTTCAAGGGTGCAATTGGCCTCAGGCGGGGGGCTGTAACCTCATCGCGTTGCGCCAGGTGACGGCCACAACAAGAGGCGGGCAGATTCTACTCCCGTTCCAAATGGTTCTTGGGCGGACCACCTTCCGGCCTGCAGGCCAATGGTTTGTCATCGGGTGCTTCGCAGGTGCCTTCCAGCGTGTCGCCACGCCGTCCCTCAAAAGAGCAGGGGTCGCCCTGTACTAATGTCGAGCAGGCTTCGAGAGCGGCCTCGGGCGGACCGCGATGTTCACGGCTTGATTTGTTGTCCTGGTCGGATTCGGCGTATGCCGTACCGACGAGCAGCAGGGTTGCGATCAACGTGATAAGACTGTGATTCATGGCCATCTCCTTTTTCCTCCTGTAGGTAGGAGTTTTAAGTCTGACCAGGACTTATGGAGTGACCATGAAGAGACTGTGTAGAAAAAGAGGACTCTGAGCTTGTTACTCTAGCTTGTAGCCAATACCGTAGATTGACCGGATAAGATCGTCTGATCCGACGGTATCCTGGATCTTCTGACGCAGGTTTTTTACGTGAGAATCAACGGTGCGGTCACTGACCACGCGCCCATCTACGTAGATTTTGTTCATCAGTTGATCTCGTGAAAAGACCCGGCCCGGCTGGCTGGCCAGCAAAGCCAGCAAGCGAAACTCCACCGGCGTCAGGTCAAGCACATGGTCATCAACTGTTGCGGAGAACTTCTCGTCGTCGATCACAACACCGCGGCTCGCAGTTGCCGGATCGGCTTTCGTCATCTCTGCGCGTCGCAATAGAGCTTTGACGCGTGCGACAACTTCCCGCGGGCTGAAAGGTTTGCAGATGTAATCGTCAGCTCCGAGTTCGAGGCCCAGCAGTCGATCAATTTCATCGATTCTTGCTGTCACCATGATGATCGGGACCTGGGAGTGCGACCGCAGCTCACGGCAGACGGTCAGGCCGTCTTTGCCGGGCAACATGAGGTCCAGCAGCACGATGTCCGGGCTGTTGTTCTTGCACCAGTTGTCAACGCCATCGCCCTCGGCTATCCAATGAGTCTCGTAGTGCGACTGGCGTAAGTAGTCTTCCAACAATTGAGCAATCTTAGGCTCATCTTCGACAATAAGAACGAGCGACCCAGTAGTCATGCTGGTCATGATGCCGCTTCGGATTGGTCGGCCATCGGCAGGCGCACGCGGACGAGCAGACCCCCGGCGCCGGAATTCGTTGCCTCAATGGTTCCATGGTGCGCTTCAACAATGGCTTTACAGATCGAAAGGCCCAGGCCAGATCCGCCAGAATCGCGGTTGCGGGAGCTGTCTACTCGAAACAGGCGATCGAACAATTTATCCAGTGCGCGCGCGGGAACGCCCGGCGCGGAATCGGCAAACTGAAGATCGACCCAATCCGAGTCAACCGAGCAGGTGACAAGCAATGAACCTGGCGAGTCGGTGTATCGCACGGTGTTTTCGAGAAGATTCATGAACAGTTGTTCGAGTCTCGCCGCGTCGGCAAGCACTACTACGGGCTCTTTCGGTAGCTGCCGCGTCAGGTCGATGCCAGCATCCCTCAATCGATTGGCTGCATTTTCAAGCACACTGTCCAGCAAAGCCCCGATATCGACACGCTCGCTTTGGTAGGCCAAAACAGCTTCGTCGTAGACGGAGAGATCGTGCAGGTCGCCGACCAATTTGGTCAGACGCACGACTTCCGCCTGCAGGGACTTACGACTCGTCGTATCGAAAGTACGCACTCCATCTTCGATCGCATCCAATTCGCCGCGGAGTATCGCAAGCGGTGTGCGCAGCTCGTGCGCAATATCGGCAACCCAGCGTTGCCGCGATAACCGGTTTTTCTCCAGCGTTTCGGCGAGCCCGTTGAAATCGACCGCCAGGTCACCCAGCTCATCGCTGCGAGCGATCGGGATGCGGGTGTCGAAATGACCAGCGGTGATCGACCGGGCACCTGAGGCCAATGCACGAATAGGTCGGGTCAGTTGTTTCGCAAGGATCGCGGACATCAAGGCAGCAAGGGCTAGTGCGGCGATCGCTATCAAGTAGATCGAGCGCTCCTGTTTCCTGGCAAAGTTCTGATCCGCCGGATTGGTCAGTTGCCGTCGAGGAGCGATAGTGACGTATCCCACAGTCCGGCCATCCACCATTATTGGCACCGACCGACCGGCGTTCCCTTTGAATGGCGGGCCAACGATTATCTCGCCGTCGGCACCGAGAAGTGAAACTCGACGATCCAGTTCAAGTGGACCGGACGGTGGGGGAGGCCCGCCGGGCCGCTGCTCCGGGCCTGGTCGCCTTTCGGGCGGCGGTCGCCCGCCATTCTCGCGTAGTAAGTCGTTCCAGCGGCGCGGGTTTCCCTGCAGAGATTCCCAGCTACCTTCGATCCGATACACCTCCGCAAGCCCGGATATCGCATCACTGATGGTCTCGGTTTCCTGCTGTGCCACGTAGTCGAGGAAGCCGCGCTCAAAATTCCAGCGCGTGACCACCGCGTTGAGCGACAGAATCACGAGGCTGACTATTGTCAGGGCCAGGAAGATACGTGTGGCTATGGTGATGCGCATGCTGCATAGAATATCAAGTCATTCGACAAATCTCTGAAATTGCGCTGTTTCTCCATATTTCCTGCACACGCCAATGCTCCCATAGCGACCTGAGACCACGTGGTTTACAGGAGACCTTGATGACCGTTCGAAATATTTTCTTGGGTGTATTTCTCGGCTTGATAGCCGTGGCTTGCGACAGCGGTAGCGAGAACACTACCGGGAGCACCGCGACCACAGGGACTACTAGTAACAGCACCGCTGGAAGTGCCTATTCCACAGATGGAGTTTTATGCGATTACAGTGACGTTACTTACAATTCGCAGGCATCGCTTACCTATACCAGCACATCCGAATGGACGTGCACGGGTACTACGCGCGAGCTAACGGCTAATGGGATTCCGGATCACGAGGTTGGAACATTCCCGAATGCGAATAACCCCAACACTATAGTTGAGCAAACCGTGGCGGCCAGCCTTACGCTTGCACCTGCAGAGACGACCTCCGCTTCTGGGTTGGGCGGTCCAAGGGGTGTTACTGGCTACGTACTTAACGGCGTTAAGATCGATGCCGGTACAGGTGGAACGTGTGACGACTCAGGCACGTCCTGCAGCTTAGGTGGCAACGTGGGCAGCTGGAGAATCGAGGCGCTGGGCCAAACAAACTTCGACTTTGGCACAGATGATAACAACGCGCATGTTCAGCCGGACGGTCAATATCACTACCACGGCATGCCCGAAGGGTTTATCGCCAAGCAAGGCGGCAATAGTTCAGCCATGACGATCATCGGTTGGGCAGCGGATGGCTTTCCCATCTATGCACGCTACGGCTACAGCGTTGCGGATGATGCCGGCTCGAACCTGGTTGTAATGACCGGCAGCTATCAGCTGGTCAGTACTGCAAGTGCTAACCGTCCTTCGACCGATAGCATCCCACTTGGCACGTTTCAGCAGGACTGGGAGTATGTAGCGGGCTCCGGTGATCTGGATGAGTGCAATGGTCGCACCGGTGTAACCCCTGAGTTCCCGGACGGTATCTATCACTACTACGCCACCGACACGTATCCCTATTTTCAGCGATGTGTCAAAGGCGCCTTGTAGAAAATATTCACGGAGCCAAGAGTATGCGATCAATTCTCAAACAGCCGTCTGTCGCTTTACCAGCACTTGCACTGAGCCTGTCGCTGTCGCTGTCGGAACCGGCCCAGGCTCACTTAATGGTGGCTCAGCACGGAACACTGAATATCGTAGAAGGCAGTGCTTTCATGGTGCTGTCACTACCTGTTTCGGCTTTCGAGGGCATTGATGATAATAACGATGGCGAGGTATCAATGATTGAGTTCAATAGCCATCGCGCCGCTATTGTCGAATCTGTCAAACAAAACGTAATTTTGAGCGACGAAAATGGCGACCGCCCGTTGCGGGGCATCATGCTTTCACCCGTGATGCCTCATGATGCGGTGCATCCCGGCACAGCCGCATCGCAGGTGGTCGTGATGGGGCGCTTTGCCCTGAATGATGCAGACAGCGCGTTGCGTTTTCAGCTTGGCCTCTACGGCGAGCAGATAGAGGAGCGGTCGCTGGAAATTACGGCGACAAGGCGTTCGGATAATCGAAAGCAGGTTCTTGAACTAACGCCAGCGACATCAACAGGCTTGTTTTTCCCGATTTTAAAATCAGAAATGTGACGATTCGACCATCGTGAGCGGCAAACGCCGTGCGGGAGTTTTGCGTGTTTGGTTGTGCACAGTCCTGCACGGTACTGCAAATAAGGCAACGGGCGCTTCGGTAAGTCATTGAAAAATATAGCCAAAGACAGCACTCCGCGCGACTGAAAATCCGCGTGTCGGTGGTTCGATTCCGCCCCTGGCCACCAATTTATTCGGTGCGAGATTCCGATGACTGCTAGTGATCGGAGATATGCGTCGATCACCGCAAACTGTATGAAGAGCAGAAGTGGTAGGACGAGTGCTTCCAAAGCAGCGGCGTCCGTAAATTCGCTGGGAGGCCAGAGGGGGTCAAATCGCCCCTTTGAATTGTGTTGCAGTGCAAACCCTCAGAGTTGAGCGCCAGCATATAGTTGATTCGGCGCTGGATCGCTCCAAATAGGTGTTTTCGCGTATCTGAATCCAGCGCTTTTTGGTCTATTTTTCCCCTATGCAGGGTCGTTATCGATGGGGGCGGATCTGGACTAATTGAAACGTGCGAAGCTGCGGGTCCTTGCTTCCTCCGAGAAGCCATGGATGACCTCCCGAAGGACCCCGAGATCCACCAGCCGCGATGGTGTAGATGGGCCAGCAGGCCTCTTTATTCAATCCAATTTCTCGGTCTTGCCTAATCTCTTTCGATCCTAAGGCGCTGTTAATGATGCAGCGAGGATTTTTCTTGGTTTGATGAGGAGAGACAAATGGCGTTCCCCTGGGCAATCGCAGCGCAAGTCGTGGCAGCAGCGGCGAAGGCGTATGAAAAACATCGTCAGGCAGGCAGTGACGCAGCAGAGCGCGAAAGACTCCGTGAAGCGATTATTGCCGCAATATCTCAGATGCGACAAGAGGTCATTACGGAAGTTATTGCATTGAGATTTTACGAGCTAGAGGGAAAGGTCGAAGGCTTTGAAACCACTTATGCGGCCTACGATCCAGATCCCAACAATCCGGTCGAAGAAAATCGGCTTGTCCGTTTGATTGATGACGCAGCTCTGGTTCTCGGCGAGCTGGGTCGCTTGGTCGATGCGGTCAGAGCTGAGCCAGATGTAGGTCTTGCAGCATGGCCACCATATCTTTCGCTTCTATATCTGAGAGCGCAAGCAATGACCGAGCGCGAGGTTACATATGGCGCTGATGAGATAGAAGATATCTTGCCGACGTTCGAAGTGGCACTTCAGCGAATGTACGGTGTCAGTCTATACCTCCGAGATATGAGTGACGCCCGTTTCGGCGTCGTGGTCACTCGCCACCACCCCGATTTCACAGCGCCGATTGTTGGATACATGTTCGAACATAATTTCATGTTCTGCGGTTACCTGAATCGACCCGATGCAATCGAGAGTGCCAACGAGGAAAGAGAGCGACATATGGATTCGGCATACGCTGCCTACGAAGGGGTTCGCGAGACGCACGAAGCCATCGATGAGCTCCAGGCTACGATGGACGAACTCAATCAAGGTTGGCTCGTCAGGGCCCTGGCGATACAGGACCCGGGAATTCAAAAATACCTGAAACGACTTGAGGATGGCCGAGTAGCGTTTCGCGGCGGACTTCCAGCAGCTTTCGAAGCACGTCGTCGTTCATTCAGATCAAGAGAAGCGGCATAAGCGGTTAGTCACTGCTCGGGCAAGGCTTGGTCCCTTTGTGCATCTGGCGCCCAGCAGTCTACCGGTGAAATACGTCGATTAATGCTGACGAATAGCGTCGAGAAGGGGATGGCAATGAAACCAAGATACCTGACTCTGTTGCTTGTGGTGGGCTGTGCTCCCGTTTGTGCGCAAACCCAACGTACGACTTTCACCCTGCCCGCGGACATCGGTGAGGGAACAATCCATGCGTGCGCGCAAAAGGAAAACGGCCAGTTACGCGTCGTAGAGGCCCATGACGATTGCCGCCCCTCAGAGATCGCACTGTCATGGAATGATGACGATGCAGAGCCACCAGCACCACCGATCGTCGTACCGTGTTGCGAAAATAAATACCAGTTCGTAGGATTCTCGGAGCGTGCGGTACAAGGAGGCAAAGGACTATTGCAGTTCACTCTGGCGTGTCAGGAGACGTATGCAGAGAGCAGGATATGCACCAGCAACGAAGTTGCGCAAACCACACAGCTTCCCGCGGAGGTTGGTGAGCCTGTCAGCAACCCAGCACCGTTTGCCTGGGTGCGGCCAACCGCAATCGTGGGACGGGGAGCGAATATTGGTATTGAGACTATCGTTGGGCTTCAGGGAGACGTCGAGGATTTTAGCTGTAAAGGATGGTTCGATAGTTCGCCAAGTACCTCAATGGCTCCGGGTAGCGGCCTTGGTGTCAACCGCTATGGACAGTTCACGTTGAGTTCGTGTGGGGCTCTACTAAAGGTGGCGTGCTGCGCGGTTATCAAGCGCCCGGAGCAAGATGCCGACTAGGAGAGAATACTACCTATAAAGTCTATTGACGCAGTCCATATAGACGATGGACGAAGAGAGATCGGAATCCGTTATCGCTTGATCTAGATTCCAGTCACTTAGGGGCTCTTTTGCTGTTGGCGGATGCAGTTCGCACAACGAGATCGCATTAGCCTGCCTAGTCAACTGCGGTATTTGCGCGGCACTAAATTCCGTCGGCCCAAGCGGGAAGATGTGTGCCTGACTGAGTTGAAAGTAGCTAGAGTTTCCACCCCTCTAGGACCTTGAGCGGCTGTACCGCTGCTAACCGAATCGCTGCCGTTTCTATGCGTGAAATTTGCGTGAATCAGTTGTGCTTCGTCATGCACAGTGATGCAAATTAGGCAACGGACGCCCCGGTAACTGGTTTATAAATATGAATTGAATCAACTGCTTAGATTTCTGAGAATCCAAGCGTCGGTGGGCACATCCGCCGATCAATCAGGTTTCCAGCTGCCGGTGTCTCGCGATCAGCGCGCCACCCCTTTGGCGCAGGCGATTTTGTACTCCATGACATCCAACGCTTTTCCGAGCGCGTCGCTGACGGCGTCCGCATCAGTGCCGTTGGCATCGCCTTTGCCTCCCGAATCGATCAGGGCTGTCTCGACAACGACCATGCGCACGATGGCGCGGGTCTTGCCGAACGCCCGCTGGATGCTGCCGAGGAGTATGTGTTTCGCCCCTTCCTGCGAACCTTCCCGGATGCACTCGCGGGCGATCGCCCTGACTTGTGGTAGCAGACATCCGTCGCCCGACACGCGCAGCGTAAACTGGAAGTACGCCTGGTTCGTTTCGGCGCCGTTGATGGACACGTGCTCGGGCCCTGCATCGATACCGCGGCGCCGCAGGGCGTCGACGAAGGCCTGCTGCATTTCACCCGCGAAACCCTCCTGTTCGACCGGATCGTAGTCTTCGCCATCGATCATTCGCTCCGTGCCGGGCGCACATTTGTTCGCCTGCACTGTAAATGTGTGCTCGGACGTCTGCGAACTATTCTCCTTGGAGAAAAACACTTTGCCGATGCTTTCGTAACACGTGTCGCCTTTCCACGCGGTCTCGGTAGTAATAACGGATACCTTGTATATTCCGGGTAGCGGCGGCAATGTGACCGGCTCGCAGAGCGGTGGCCCGACCGACTCGCTCCAGCCCTGCGTCGAGTAACGCGTTCCGATGAAGACTTCCGTGCCGGAATCGCCACAACCCGCGTCACGGGGTATCTGGCCGGTGTGCATGCACGGCCCGCCGACGACCATGCCTGCCTCGTAAACCTCATCTTCCTCCGGCATCGGTGCGGCGCGGTTACTCTGCAATTCGTAGCTCGCTCCCAGAAGCTCATCGAACCCGGCATCGAAACCGATGGCAAGCTCAGCAGGGTGGCGGCCATCCGCGTCACGCTGGTCT
>Ga0316191_10001883_pt1 | contig 15030 bp, 11 predicted proteins | sample Eddworburr2cm_MG_FD_204928 | JGI IMG/M metagenome (GOLD analysis project Ga0316191, IMG submission 204928) | Coastal sediment microbial communities from Maine, United States - Eddy worm burrow 2 cm | ecosystem: Environmental > Aquatic > Marine > Coastal > Sediment | place: USA: Maine...
TTTCTCTTTGACAGAAGCTTGCCATTGGGCGTAGCATGATCATAGTATGCATTCTCTTCTGACTTTTCCAGATACAGTAAGATCTTGGGGGTCAAATGAACCTTAAATTGTGCCCTCCAATCTCCCAGTGAAACATTCTCTGTTCCATTGGGAGTTCAAAAATGCAAGCTGATGGTGAGATCTGGGTCCGAACCAACTGTGAACGTTAGCGCGCAAAGTTTTCTCGATAGCACTTTTCACTACAGCGATCTTCGCAAGCCTTTCAATTGAACTTGTCCTGAATGTGCCATCTCATGCTCTGCCTGGTTTGAAGTTTGGCCCAGACATAGCTTCTGCTCTTCTGACTTTTCATCTCTCGCTGCAGTCCATTTTCAACGTCAGGTCCTCATCTGAACCGGATCACCTGTCAATTTTCCCCGGAGAGCATGGAAGCAATCCGCTAGGCTCACCAGAGGATAAAGTGATGAAAGGAGAAAATTATGAAGAGAAAGGACAAATATCTGCTTCGAGTAACCAAAATAGAAGAGCTTCAGGTCCATGACACGCCTGGTCACACCCTGACGCTCACTGAGATGGAGGGGGAACCCATTGAATACGAACCGGGTTTGGCCGGCGAGTTTGTCACCCGCCGCAGTGTTACCTTCCACGACCGGAAGAGGGGTTCAGGTCCTATGGAAGGGTATGTTATGGCCTACTTCCAGGAAGGATCAGCCTACAGTCGCTTTGAAGGGCAACGTGACGGCAAGACAAAAGTCAGCGCCGGCACGTGGAAAACCTATCACTCCACAGGGAAACTGGCCGGCATCAACGGCGAAGGAACATTCAGGGTTATTGCGGGAGAACGCTGGAACGAGTACATCCTCGAATTAGAGGGCGAATATGAGGCCGCGTGAAGTGGACAGGACCTCATCGTGTTGCCATGTGCTTTGCTTTAGGTTGAAGAAATGAGGATATTATCAGTAAGGAGGTTTTGCTATGGTCAAAAGATTCCTCCTAGGCATTGACGATTCACAGTACACCTTTGAAGCCCTGGAAAACCTGGCTGGTCTTTTTCTAAAAACCGATGCCCATTTCCATCTATTTCTCGCTGTGACTGAGAGTCACCTCCCTGCCCCCCCTCCAACCTCAAGCGAGGCCACCGATTGGCAAGAGGTTCAGAAGAGGCGGGCCCAACAGATCCTTGACAAGGGTGTCAGTTCATTGCTCCAGATAGGGTACAAACGCTCACGCATCAGCACGGAGACAAGACTGCAAAGCGTGAATGCTGCCCAGGATATTTTGAATGCCGGCAAGAGTGAAGAAATCATAGCCATCGTCTTGGCCCGTAAGCAGCAGTCAGGGGTTAAGCGCTTGCTTCCGGATACTACTACTGCCAATATTTATCAATATGCGGACGTGCAGCCTGTATGGGCAATCGGCAACCTCCCACTCAAGCCGCCCCACGTTCTCGCTGCAGTAGATGAATCTGACTACGCTGACCGTATCGCTACCCACTTGGCCGAGACCCTTGGACCGCTCCCAGATGTTCGGATTACCTTTCTTAATGTGATGCCGGCCAAACCGCCGTCTTACTGGGACGACGGCCACATTTTGGATAAGGAAGAGCGTGGGGAACGGAAGGGGGTAGTGAAAAAATGGCAGTGGACCTATGAAGAAATAATGGGGGGTATCTTTGCCAAGGCGCGAGGAGTTCTTACCAAATCTGGCGTTCCCGAGGAGCGGATCAGCACAAAGATGCAAACTCGAAGGAGTGGCCCTGCCCGAGACATCCTCGCCGAAGTAAGCCGGGGTGGCTACAACATCGTGGCCCTCGGTAGACGCGGCTCTGGCGACAGCCAGATCGATCCAGGAAGCCGCGCCTCGAAGATTATTCGGAGTGCTCGCGGTTGTACCATTATGCTGGTGAACTAAAGAAGCTAATCAGGGATTCGGTGGAAGGAGAAGACTATGGAACGGAAGAAACGCAAGGACAAGTATCTCCTTAGGGTTACCAAGGTAGCATCGCTCCAGGTTCACGACAAGCCTGGCCACTCTCTGACGCTGACTGAAATGGAGGGTGAGCCCATAGAACTCACCGAGGGTGTGGCCGGCGAGTTTGTCTCCCGCCGAAGTGTCACATTCCACGACCGCATTAAGGGCTCTGGTCCCATGCAGGGTTATGTCCAGGCCACTTTCAAGCATGGTGCAGTACAGAGCCGCTTTGAAGGCCACCGCGACTCCACTACCAAAATTAGCGCGGGCACCTGGAAAACCTACAACGGCATAGGCATCCTGGCGAACATAAAGGGAGGGGGTACTTTCAAAATCACACCAGGTAATAGACGGGGCGAGTTCATTCTTGAGTTGGAAGCAGCATATGAGCTTTGATTGAGCCGCTCATGCAAAGGCTAGCGCGGCTAAAGTCTGAACCCAGTGAAAATTAGGAATTGGAGGAGATCAACCCTAACGTTGCATACCCAAACCGGTAAAAATCGCTGCGCTCGCGTGATAGCACACCATCTGCGAGCGTGCTCGCCTCGGACAGGATCTCACGTACGGTCAAGTACTGTTCATCCTGTCCCAGCCTGCGCGCGCTCACATTTGGCGCACTCTGACGCCTTTTTCCTCGGCGTGGGCATACAACGTTAGGGTAAACCATAAACGCACCTGATCTGCAGGTGGAAAGGAGCGAGACTATGTCCGTAGGCACCTACAAAATAATTGAATTGGTGGGGTCAAGTGCTGTTTCTTGGGAAGATGCAGCCAAAAATGCTGTGGCGACTGCGAGTAAGACCCTAAGGGACTTAAGAATCGCCGAAGTGAAAGAACTGGACCTTAAAATTGAGGAAGGCAAAGTTGTCGCCTACAGAGCAAGGTTACATCTATCCTTCAAATATATGGAAAAGGAATGACCAGGGCATGACGCAAAGCGCTAAGCGCAGAGCGCAGAGCGTGAGGTAAGCAGTAAACGGTGAACAGTAAACCGATTATGCGCTGGCTCCGCGACTGTTCACCGCTTACCTTTTATCGTTTACTCTTTTTTTCGCTATGCTCTATGCGCTATGCTCTATGCGATCTGGTCTGGCCCTGAGGACCAGGTTTTCCAGCCCGTATATTTTATGAATTGCTGTCGCGAGACCACGAAGATGGGCGTGCCACCAGGCAACCGCAGGGTGTTGGTTCCGAGGCGTACCTGAACGGTACGTCGCAGGGGTCGACACCCTAGGACGCCAGGAAGGACGGCCATATCCGTGGTCGCAGCAAGTAGTTCATGAAATATCCGGGCTAGAACTAATTAATCGAAGGAATTGCGCATGGATCGTTCAGAGGCTATCCATCTTTTAGAAAGCTGTGCTTTTTTTAAGGGGTTCCAAAAAGATCACCTCCAGGAACTTACCAATCTGTTTCAGGTTGAAGTGTATGCCGCCAGAGATCACATTTTTCGACAAGGTGATTTGGGAGAGCAGATCTATATTGTTGCTGAAGGGCATGTCTTTTTGCAACGATCTGTGGATCTGGGCACACGCAAGGGAACTGTCGTTATAGGAGTGCTCGGTAAAGGCAAGGTTTTTGGCTGCTGGTCCACACTTCTCAATGAAACGCATACCCTCATGTCCTCGGCCGTCTGTCGAAAACCAACAAAAGTCTTGGTCATGAAGGGTTCGGAACTAAGACAGATAATGCTTGATAACAATGAGCTTGGATTTAATCTCTTGGAAAGGCTCTGCTTCCTGCTTCGAGAGAGGCTAAGCGGAGCATATCACGCGATGGAAGAAATTTGACTACTAGCCCGGATAATCCATGAATTATCCGGGCTACTGGCTGTGCATGGACTCCGCCATGGTCACCACTCGATCACCCAGGAGATTGCTGTACGACCCCAGTTCATTATCATACCACCCGTAGACAACTGCTTTGGTGATTGGCACTTCCACCATTGTTTCTGGAATATTTTCCAGTACCTCCCTAGGGATTAGCTGAGAGAGATCGACTGCAACCCTCGCCGTCCTGGTATGCGTCACTTGACCCTCGATGGTGGCAGCTACCCGGTAGAGGCCGATAATATCATTTGAGACGTTCTGCTCTTCGGTGTAGTGCAAGTAACCTCTTGGCATTTGGGCTGAGTAGCGGCGGTAAATGTCGTTGATCTGCTCCCGGTCCACCCAGGGCTTGTCGGGCACTTCCTGAAAACTGATTACTAAGATAATGAGCGAACCGGTGCTCACTGGAATACGTACCGACTCTGCAATGAATGGAATCTGCCCCATTTCTGGAAGCACTTGCGCCAGGGCCTCCGCCGCCCCTGTGGATGTGAGGATAATGTTGTTGAATATACTCCTGTTTTTCCTGAGGTCTGTGGCCCCCGCTTGCGGCAAGTGATCAAGCACCTGCTGAGAAGCGGTGCTGGCGTGGACTGTTGCCATAGAGACGGAGAGGAAACGTTTTGGCCCAAAGCTGTCGATGAGAGGCTTTAGCATAAAGGCGAGGCAGGTGGTTGTGCACGAGGCATGACTGACAATCGCGTGCCGGGTGGGATCGTAATCGATCTCATTAATACCCATGATGGTCGTGACTGCATCGTCAGGCATGGCGCTGGACTTGTCAGAGATTCTGAACGGAGCTGATACCACAACCTTCCTGGCCCCTGCGGCCAGATGGCCACGCAGCGAGCCTTTGTCGTGGTCTGCCGACAGCGTCGGATCCCGGAACTGGCCGGTGGCGTCCAGGGCCAGTTCCACACCATGGTCCAGCCAGTTGATATCTCGTGGATTTCGGTGCCGGCGGAGGATAGTGACAGCCGTCCCGTTGATCACCATTCGGCCCTTTCTCTCGTCCAGGTCCTCGATGGCCCGTTGGGCCCGACATCCATGGAGGTAGTTGTGTAAAGCCCCATACACTGAGTCTTTTTCAATGAACAGTGCAATGTCTTCCAGACTAGTGCCGGCCTCCCGACCGATGTTGACCACCACCTCGGCAAAATAGCGTCGTTCCACCTGATGCCAGAGGCTCAATTTCCCGATCCGCCCCAGGCCGTTAATACCTAATTTCATGGGAGAGGGCTCCGAAACCATTTCAAAAGTTGGCCGCGAACTCATCACACCTTCCCTCCAAGTTTACCCTAATGTTGCATACCCGTTACCACATAACATTGACAATTCCCATGCATTTTCCATTCCTTTACGCCCTGGCCCGCATTCTTAACGAACCGCCTGCCGCGACTTCGGATACGTTAAGACATCAATCGAGAGAAATCGGTTACTGGGAAACTCATTAACTGCTATTCTGTATCTCTATCACGAGCAGGCTGATGAAAAAGACTGGGAAAGCCCCCAAACGTCATACCGGACGAGACGAAGTCGAGATCCGGTATCCAGCAAACTATTGCTTTCTCTAGATTCCGGACAGTCGCTTCGCGACTTCCGGAATGACGGACTTGATGCTTACACTCAAAACATTGAGTCTTTCATCAGCCTGCTCGTGAGACGCAAGGCGGATTTTGTTTCTCCTTACACCAATAACTTATAACAAATAACGGATAACATCTAATTAACCTTTAGATCAATTGAGGGAAATGGTCGTCTTCGAGAGAATACGGGTGTAGTTTGCTACGGGTTACTGCCACATTTCCACAGTTTTGATATCGTATCGGCCATGGTAAATCGCCCCACCACGGCCATCAATGCTCAGAAAGTCTCCTGCCCGTATCTCATGGCCACCTATACGACAACGAGACTCACTCTCCCACACTTGAAGCTCGGCACAGCCCACCACACACGTCTTTTCTAGCTGGTAAGCGACGATGGCCGCATGGGAGGCGGCTCCACCCCTGGCGCTGAGAATGGCATCTGCTGCCGAGATCTCTGTTATGTCGTCTGGCACGGTATCAGACCGTATCAGAATCAAAGGGTCGCTCGGATGCTTATGGCGATAGTGCTCAATCTCTTCCAGGTCAAAAACCGCTCGCCCACTCAACGCACCCCCGCTCACCCCGATGCCGTTGCCCAGGTAAGCCTTTTCTTGCTTGATGCTCGGGGCGAAAACCGAGTAACTCCTTCTGGCGCGAAGTGCCATGTCCCTTGATTGTAAGATAAAAAGTCCCTCCTCAGTGTCGCTTTGGCAGGTGAATTCAATCTCTTGGGGTCCCCAGCCCTGCTCGTAGATGAGTTTCTCAGCGATTTCGTTGAGCCTGGCAAAGAGTTGGGGAAACAGACTTTCAAAAGAAGTCTCCTCGTTACGTCCGTTTTCCCGTCTCTGCTCCTCTGAAAGCGGCAGGGTCTGCACCAACCCTCCCACCACATCCTCTCCTTGGTTGCCGAGGGTGAAATCACCCCACAGACTAATGCGGTCATCTGTACTTTTTGGATTGTGAGTAAAGGCAACACCCGATCCCGAATCAGTGTCAAGGTTACCATAGATCATGGCCTGGACGGTTACTGCCGTACCCCAATTGTCCGAAATACCCATGATTTCCCGATATTTTCTGGCCTTCTGACTATACCATGACCGCATGACTTGATATATTGCGATCTGCAGTTGCTCGTCGGGATTGTCTGGCACGGACACTCCTCGCTCCTCCAGGGTCTGTCGATAGGCCCTCACCACCTCGCGAATCTCCTCAGTGCTGAACTCCCGTTTAAGCATCCGATGGTAACGCGCTTTATAACCGTGCATGATGGCGTCAAAGACGTCACGCTCTATATCAAAAGACATGCCCCAGGACTGAAGGAAGCGTCGATAGCAATCCCAGGCGAACCAAGGCTCACCAGTTTCTTGGATGAGTCCTGCAACAATCTCCTCGTTAATTCCCACATTCAAGAAGGTAATCATCATTCCGGGCATAGATATGGCTGCACCACTGCGCACAGACAGGAGCAGTGGTCTGGAGGGAGAGCCGAATATAGCTCCGGTGGCTGCTTCAAGGTAGGTCTTCTGCTCATTCACCCGGTGCAGGAAGTCCTCGTTTGAGGCACAGTAATCGCTGCAGACCTGCTGGCAACGAAAAAACTCAGTGGTCACGATAAAACCGGGTGGTACAGGAATACCTTGATCTGCCAGGAGTACAAGGTTGTACCCCTTGTTGCCCAGGTGTATGAGATCGTGGGTCGCAGGATTCAACTCGTGAATGGGAGAGATCGCTTGGAGGGGATCATAGCTCATTAATAGGTCCAGGTGGCTAGAGGACAGTTCCTCTTTTTGTATGTTCAAAGTGTTGAGAATGCGACTTACAAAAGTGTCGAGGCTCTGCAGCCCCAAGGTCCCCGCCACCAGATTCCTCAGAAAGGTTTCCGAGACCTTATTGATGAATTCTGCTTGAGACTGATTCTTCTTTCCTCGCTGATATTTTGTCAGCACTTGATCAGGCCCCAGTTGGCCTATAATCAGCTGCAAGTTGTCCTGATGGGGACTGTAATAGTAGCGGTTGATGATTTCCTTGATGGCCTCGGAAAATCCTTTGAAGATATCAATGTACTGCGAGTAACTGAAACGCCTGATCTCTATTGCCTGGCTGAGGAGCTCCAACTGTTTGTTCAAGCGCTTGGAGGTGATGCCATCGATCTCCAGGGCCCGACCAAAGAAGGCAAGATATTTGCTAATTTGAACAATGGTGGCTCGGGTGATAATACGCAAATTCATGGTGGCGACCAACTCCTCAAACAGGGTGTTCGCCAGGTTTTCCAAGCGGAAGCTGAGGCCCAAAGCATCAAATTTAGGCTCGTGATAAGAGCCATACATTGAGGGAATGTTCGCCGCGATGTGGCGTTTATGATAAATGTTTTCCAGCCCAATAGACTCATGCTCGGAAAGAATAATGTCTTTGAGACCTTGTAGGTAGCTGAGGATGGCATCGAGCCTGGCGTAGATGTCAGTTTCCTCCAGGGCCTTGACCAGACTGTCCGGGCTGGGCATGCCTATCCGCTTGCCCCGCTCCAAGTGACTGCCAATCTCGCGGACACTCAGTTGGTATTTTTGTGCCAGCAACTGGTGGAATCGAATAATTAACAGGGCACGTTTCTTTTCCCGTGCAGAAACCTGGGACATCTTTGCAAGCTGTGTTTCAACTCGGGCGATGTCCATTTCCACCAACTCTTTTTCATCCGCTACTTTGTTCTCTTTGAAGAGAAATTGGAAGATCTTCTGCATATCATCAAAGTAAGGACCACTGTCTGAAACCTGCTGGAAAACTTCTTCAGGCAAGTAAGATTGTAGCAAGGCCCTGTCACCGGTGCGCCAGAACCGTATGATTTGTTGAATGAAATCGAGGAGGAGGGGGTTGCTTTCAACATGGCTTTGCTTGCGGATAAAGTGGATCACACGGTCCTTGCGATGGCACAGCTCGTCGATCTCAGTGGATACGTCGCGCAACAAACCTTCAGCTCCGATTTCGTTGAAGTAAACCGGGAAAAGCTTGGCTAGTTGCTTAACCAGACTGTAAACCTGGCGAATCGGGCTGTTGAGCTGGCGGCTCACGTCTTTTTGAAAAAGATCAGTATCCTGGACATGGACTCCTCCAAGGGACAGGTTGACCAGGAGTGCCGACAACAGCCGGGTGTTTCTTTTGGGGTCTTGCTCCACCAGATCAAGCCAGACGCGAATGTTGCGAAGGTGAGCCGGGTTGAACTGAACCTGCCATTCTTCACTAACCCCACCTACGTGGGGGAGCTCGAAGCCAAGTGAAATAGCTGAGTCAAGAAAATGGTTGATGAGAGGGGGACTCCCGGTTTTAAAGAGCTCCCTGCCAATAGTTTGCACGCATGATAAACCACTCAGGGGATAGAGTTTCTTACTCTGTTTCAGCACGTCAAAAGTGCGGGTTACGAAGGATATCAAAGCCTCGGGTGATTTCTTCCGAATAATCTGGGCCAGGGTGCGATCGACCTCTCTGAAAGCCTCTTCGTGAATGCTTTCGAGTCCTCTGGTCTCCATTATCTTGTAAAGAACGAGCACCTTGAGGTATGGGTTATCGCGGCCGAGCAGGCCTGGCAGCTTCCTATAATCGTCTACGACGTCCTTAAAGTCGGGGAACTCACTCAGCCTTTTTACCTGGTCAACATTCACTTTTCGCCTGGTGACCTTTTCCAACTCTTGATCCAGGGCACGGAAGCGCTCATGACCGATAGGGGCTAATTGTTGCGTATGTATTTCGGGACTCCACCAATCCCTTGCCAGTTCTTGAAACCATTCACCAGGGTCTTCCTGCCCCAGCCAGTATTGGTAGGTGGTCCGTAAAATTCTCTGCAACAGCGAGCAATAAGAACCATAGTCGAGTCCAGCAGGTTGGGATTCAGTCACCAAGGCGCCAGTCTTTTTCATGGAGTAGAAGCTGGTGGTGAAAAAAAAGAATTCTTCCTCGGGCATGTCTTTCATTTGCCCAAAGATTTCACTGAGAACTTTTCCATACTTCTTGGGAAGCCTGTCTGTCTCACCTCCCAATTGCTCGAGAAAAAGTATGAGGTTATTCGCCGCCTGGCTCTTCACAGCAGGCTGTTGACCATCACCGATGGCCTCCATGAAAACCTCTGCCACTAAACGGCACACCTGAGGGCCCTGACTATGGGCAATGTAGATGGGGAAATTCTGGAGGGCATAGCGCCGTGTTTCTCGAACCACAAAATCCCAGTTGCGGTAAGGATGGTTGAGCTCTTCCAGCAGACTGTCAGTCTGCTGGAGAAGGCCCACATAGTCCAACACCACCTCTCGCATGACTTCGTACTTGGGATGGATGCGTACGTCAACCCGGGTAGCTTCCAGGTTGATTCGCAAAGCTTCCGATTTCACCTCTTCGCTTGCCACTGTGCCTCAACCTCCGGTCTTTATGTAACTCAGGTATCAAAAAGACCTCCATCAGGTAAGGTTCGGAACAAAGCAGTTCTCGATCATAAGAAGGGTGCACGCCAGAGAGAGCTACGAGAAGCCAGAGCAAGATGAATAAGCTGATATCAGACAATCCTTGGAGATCATTCAGTGCCCAGATAATACCACTATTTTTCAATCTTAGAAATACATACGTGCTACGGGGGTGGCGCAGAAAAATCTTTTAAGTGCGAATACTGGGATGCTGAGAGTTGCCTTGCACGCATATACAACAGAGTCAGTCAATAGCCGACAGCCTTTCAAGTTCTAAATCGTATTTGTCTATTACCACCTCCCACGAATACTTCTCCATGTGAGATGCTAACCCTCCCCTTTTGTCCATATATTCTTTCGGATCTGCCAGGATAGTGCTCAGCTTTTCCACCAACTCCTCCTGACTGCTGTACAGACAATCAGTATGGTGCTCTTCCGGAATCAATTCCGGATATGAGAGGTTGTTGGGCAAAAGGGGATAGCAGCCGTAGCGTACTGCCTCCACTATGGAGATGCCAAAATTTTCCTGGATTGCGGTACTCACCACGATCACACCTTGTTTGAGCCAGTCATGATATTTCTCTTTTGAACCCTCGTAGCCGTACTGAACAATCCTTTCCCCGAATTTTTCCCTGGCAGACAGAAATGGTTTGGGCACGATCTGAAAATTCTCTCCCAGGAGCGCAAGTCGAAATTCAAACCCAGCGGACAAGACCGACTCGAGAGCAGCGAAAAAAGTCTCGGGAGATTTGTCAAATTCCCACCGGTGGTTCCAGACAATGAGAGGCGGCTTTGAAAAATCCCACGCCTTTAGTTCTGCAGGACCTGCCGGATAATTGCACCCGGGATAGAGAACTGTCGCTTTGGCCCGAATCCGGTCAACGACCCAACTGGGCCGATATTCCGGCATCATTTTTATGAATCCGGGCAGGGTGCCAAAAAACGCATCCATGTGAGTCTGGGAGTTAAAGAGCACTCTGTCTGCCACCAGCCCAGTGGTTACATCGGTAAAGCCAAACTGATAATCCATGGTCTCACCGGGTGGCAAAGGATAGGAAAGCTGGTTCTCATGGAAATACACCAGTGCTCTAGGACAGTCAGCTCCCCAGAGTGCTTTGAGATCAGAAAGACTCATCAGGCTCGAGGTGATCAGACCGTCATATTCTGCCGGATTTTTCACCTTCTTGGCCAGGTAAAGTGCTGCCCCCCGCATACGCCATTTCCAGAAGCGAGCAGGGAGGGTAACTAGATCAAGGTGATGACGGGAATGTTTGACCCAGCCATCGGCAAAGTCACCATGCGAGCCACCATAGAATGGTTCAAGAAAGAGGAATTTCATGGGTTACACCCTAGCACAGTTCACTATTGCTGTTCTAGAGATGATCTTATAAACTTCACTAAGCAACAAATCTGAGGGTTTCAGGTGTTATTAGGTACCAGGTGTCAGGTTTCAGGTGTCAGGGGAAAAAACAAGAAAGCTGAAACCTCGTTCTGAGAAAGGGCAGAAAGATGGACGAAAAATACAAGCGACTGCTTGAGGTTACCAAAGCCTTAGTTAACCACATCGATATGGAACATGTTTTTGATAAAGGGGTACAAACGGGGCGTGGAGCCTTCGATACCTCTCGATCTGAGGAGTTTGATAACCTGGTTGAAAAAGCCAGAGAGGCAGTGAAAAAGGCCGAAGATGTCTAGCCCGAGGAAGATGATTATATAATGTGGCGCTCAATGAAAGCGGATGCACGACGACATCTCGAGTGCAGTACCCCAACAATGGCAGCAACCCCCTTTTGCGGCAAGGGCTATCACAACGGCTAATCTGGCCCAAACAGGCACAACGATATTTTCGTGGAAGTAAAGCCCCGCTCCTCGGAGCGGGGCTTTTTTGTGGCTTGTTGCGAGGAAGACCTTCCAACACATCGCCCAAAAGCACTAGCCCGGATGTTTCATGAATTGCTGTCGCGAGACCGTGGAGATGGCTGTGCCACTGGGCAACTCGTCCCGCGGTACCGCGGAATTGGTTCCGAGGCGTACTTGCACAGTACGTCGCAGGGTCCGCCTGTCCTGAGCCTGTCGAAGGAACACCCGAGGACGCCCGGAAGGACGGTCATATCCGAGGTCGCAGTCACGCCGGGGCGTGATGAAATGTCCAGGCTACAACGCTGATGAAAAACTCAATCTTTTGCAAAAAGAAACAGATATATATGTGCTGGTGGTTTGTCCAACAACCTTTTTCCCTCTCATCTCTCGTCACTTTAGACTCAGTGTAATAGCGGTGACCTGTCCCCTGACTCTAGATCAGAGCAGGTAAGTCCCTGCCAGTTTTCGCTAGATTTCAACCAGTTCATCCTATAACCAATTTTACCGTGTAACCTATAAACGTATAAATTAACTCGACTTGAATTTTTGAAGTATATTTCACTTGACAAAATGATTGTCAACATGGTCTTGTGTAGAAAGGAACAATCATCTACGGAGAGGTCACTATGAAAAAAGTCATGGTGGTTGGCTGCGGAGCGTACATGGACAGCGGTTATGGCTGCGCTGGAGAGTGGCGGTGCCTTAAGGCTGCCGCCTTGGGTGAGGGAAAATTCGATGAACCGTCTCAGGTGATTTCCTTCGTCACTTGCGAGTGTCCGGGACGCAGCCTGGCAGCCAATGCTGGCGTCGCCATAAAAATGTCAGAAATGAAGCCGGATCTAATTCACCTGAGTTCTTGTTTGGCGAATGCAAAGCCGGATTGTCCCTACAGCAGTGCAGAGCAGTTTGCCCAGATACTGGAGAGCAAATTTCAAATACCTGTAGTTCTGGGCACTCACGAATACCATTAAATAGAGCAACATCCCTTGCTGCCTGAGCTTTATGTACACCTAGGGCTCGAATCAGTTGCCCTTATATCCTTTACCGATGTTGGACGGGAAGAGATTCTCCGTATCCGAAGAAGGAGGTGAGCCATGGAAGAAGAGGTAAAAGAGAAGAAGAAAAAAGAGCTGCCCATTGCGCAGGTGACCGCCTGCAAGTCCACCCAGCAGATGTTGCGCAAGGCAGCGGAAGACGGTGTAGAGACTGCTTTTCACCGGGCGGCAGACATGAAGGCCTGTCCCATTGGAGCGGACTCTGCTTGTTGTAAACACTGCTCCATGGGACCTTGCCGGCTTTCTTCCAAGGATCCCTATGGCAAGGTGGGAGTCTGTGGGGCAACCATCGACACCATCGCCTCGAGAAACTTCGCTCGGATGGTGGCCAGTGGTGCGGCGGCGCACACGGACCACGGTATGAGCATGCTGGATGTGTTCCGCGAGGTGGTGGCAGGCAAGATCAAGGATTACCAGATCAAAGACGAGCAGAAGCTTCTGGACGTGGCGGAGTCCGTGGGCATAGAGACTGCTGGTCGTGAGATCAAAGAGATCGCCATAGACCTTTATCAGGAGTTGGAGCGGACCTACACCCAGGTGGAGGGAGAGATTCCCTTTGTCACCCGCGTGCCTCCCAAGACTCTACAGACTTGGCGTGAGTTGGGGATCGTGCCCCGGGGAGCCATGCGTGAGATCATGGAGATCATGCACCGGACTCATATGGGTGTGGATCAGGACTACGAGAATATGACAAAACAGTGCTCTCGCACTGCGCTCTCAGACGGTTGGGGTGGTTCCATGGTGGCCACTGAGATTTCCGACATTTTGTTTGGCACCCCTTCTCCGGTTTTGGCAGGGGTGGACATGGGCTGTTTGGATGAGAAGCAGGTGAACATCATTGTTCATGGTCACGAGCCCAACATGTTTGAGTCCATGATTGCTTCGGTGAATGATCCCAAGCTGTTGAAAGAGGCCGAGAAAGCCGGAGCCGAGGGGCTCAATCTTTTGGGGATGTGCTGCTCCGGTGCTGAGGTATTGAGCCGTCACGGGGTACCGCATGCAGGTAATTTTATGAGCACTGAGACGGTTTTGATTACCGGTGCGGTGGATGCCATGGCAGTGGATGTACAGTGCATCAAACAAGGGCTCGCGCCTGTGGCTGAGTGTTACGGCACCAAGCTTTTCACCACCAATCCCAGGGCTAAAATGGAAGGTGTGGCTCACATCGAGTTTGTAGAGCATCATCCCCGCAAGTGCACGGACAAGGTGGTAAAAGAGGCCATCGGTCGGTTTAAGAACCGCAAGGCCAAGATAGTAATCCCGCAGAATAAATCTTTGGGGATTCACGGCTTCAGCCACGAGTATATCAACTACATGCTGGGCGGAACTTTCAGAGCATCCTACGTGCCGCTCAACGACAACATCATCAACGGTAGGATTCGGGGCGTTGCCGGTGTGGTTGGCTGCACCAACCCCAGGGTACGTCAGGACTATGTGCACGTTGAACTGGTAAAAGAGCTGATCAAAAATGATGTCCTGGTGGTACAAACGGGTTGTTCCCAGATCTCTCTGGCCAAGGCTGGCTTGATGAAGCCCGATGCTTCGGTTCTGGCCGGTGATGGTTTGCAGGAGGTCTGTGAAACTGTTGGCATGCCGCCGGTTCTGGGTCTGGGCTCCTGTGTGGACAACAGCCGGATTTTGATTGCCTGCGCTGAGATGGTGAAGACCGGTGGTTTGGGAGACACCATTGCCGATCTACCGGTTGCCGGGGCTGCGCCCGAGTGGATGAGCGAGAAGGCCATCAGCATTGGTCAGTACTTTGTGGCCTCGGGTGTGTTCACCGTCTTTGGTGTGACCTTCCCCACCATAGCCGGGACCAAGTTCCACAAGTTGCTCTTCGAAGGTTTAGAAGAGCAGGGTCTGGGCAAATGGGGCTTTGCCGAAGATCCCTACGAGATGGCGGCGATGATCATCGACCATATCGACAAGAAGCGCGAGGCCCTGGGCATTATGGGCGAGCGCGAGCGCGTGCTCATGGATATGGCCGATCGTCAGGCGTTGGAGGTTGAAGCAGGTGCTGATTAATGTTCGCCGATCAACACGAAGTTGATAGGTATGTCCAAGCGGGTAAGCAAAGAAAAGGAAACACCTCTTACGTAAGGAGGATACGAAATGTCAAGGTTAGTTGCATTTGCCGCCATACAAGGAGGATACAATATCGTGCAGAAGGCGGAGGGCAAGCTCAAGGAGGCCTTGGAAAAATACGGCCCGGAGCAGAAGCTGGAATTTCCCGACACCGCCTATTACCTGCCCATTATCTATTCACTGTTGGGCGCAAAGATTGAGAAAC
>Ga0316191_10001884_pt1 | contig 15025 bp, 14 predicted proteins | sample Eddworburr2cm_MG_FD_204928 | JGI IMG/M metagenome (GOLD analysis project Ga0316191, IMG submission 204928) | Coastal sediment microbial communities from Maine, United States - Eddy worm burrow 2 cm | ecosystem: Environmental > Aquatic > Marine > Coastal > Sediment | place: USA: Maine...
GATGTTGAGGATGCCGTGCGATTGGCAGGTCGATTCGCTGTTGACGCCAGTTCGGTACACCTCGACACCAGGCTAGATACTGGCGGTTGATGTCATGGGTTGAGAAGAGTTCGACCATTTTTTGATGAGCAGCTTCACTCTTGGCAACCACTAGGCTGCCAGAGGTCTCTTTATCAATCCGGTGTACGATGCCAGGGCGTTCCACGCCATTAATGCCGGGAAGGTTGGGGCAGTGGTGAAGTAGGGCATGCACCAGCGTGCCGCTCTCATGTCCATGACTGGGATGAACGACCATACCTGCTGGTTTATTCACAACAATAAGAAACTCATCCTCAAAGAGGATATCGAGAGGGATATCTTCGGCGATCAGCTTGAGCGTTTTATTCTCGGGCATTTCAATGGTGTAAGACTCACCCTCAGCAACCTTAATCGATGCCTTGAGAGATGGGTGGGGGCCATTGATTGCGCGCTCCTTGAGCAGCTGCTGAATGCGGCTGCGAGAGAGTTCGCATAGTTCCGTTAGTGCGAAATCGAGACGCTGACCATCCATGCTTTCCGGAATGGTCAGTGTCTCAAATTTAGATTCGGGATTGGTCAGGATGCCTCGCTCACCGATTCAGCAGGCTTGCTGCTTTCGGACTCGCGTTTGGGAGCATCATCGCGTTTCGGCTCACTTGGTTTGTCAGCCTTCTGTACGCGATCCTCACCGCTATCCTGAGTGCTCTGGTTCTGCGTAGTGTTCTCAGCCGTTGCTGACTCAGCATTGTTCCCGGATGGGCGACGTCTACGGCGACGTCTACGCGGTTTTGGTGTTTCACCGTTCTGCTCGGGTGCACCGTTCTCTGCGCTGCTTGCAACTGCATCTAATTTGTTCTCTTCAGTTGCCTGTGCCTGCTCACCTTCACGTTTTGGACGATTGCGGTTGCGACGACGTGGACGACTCTTCTTCTCTTCGCCCGGTTTAGACTCCTGCTTGGAGGATTCGTCACCCTTTTTGTTGCGTGGTTGTTTGTCGCGATTGGAGCGGTTGCGATTGCCCTGACCTCCACGATTGCCACCGCGCTTGTTGCCGCGTGATTCTTTCTTGCGCTCTTCCTCTTCCTTCTTCGCCTTGCTGTCGCCAAGAATCTTCTCAATGAGTGTTGACCACCAGCTTTTACCCGGTCTGGCTCTTCTCTCGTGCTTACCCGGTGCAGGCGGAATGCCCACAACTGGTTTGCTTGGTTTCAGCTTACGGCCGGAGCGTGCTGGCTTCTTACCCTTAGAGGTGTCCTCAAGCACTTCGATACGCTGCTGGTTATCCTCATTCCACTGACGTTCAATGCGGTAGTGGGGAATGACCAGATCAGGGCGAATCTGCAACGTGATCTGCACATCGTAGTTCTCTTCAATACGTGCGATGTTGTCACGCTTGTTGTTCATCAGGTATTCACCTGTGTCCGATGGTACCTGAACAATCAACGTCGGTTTCTTGCCTGCTTCAGCTAGATCTTCCATGCGGGTCAGTATCTGAAGTGCCATCGATTCAACGGTGAGTACATGGCCACGGCCAGTACAGCGAGGACATACCTCGGAGGTTGTCTCTCGTACCGATGGATGAAGACGCTGACGGGACATCTCAAGCAGACCAAAGCGGGAGATACGGGCAAGCTGAATGCGTGCCTTATCACCCTTGGTGGCAGCTCTCAGGCGCTCTTCAACCTGCTGTGCATGCTTGCGCGATGCCATGTCGATAAAGTCGATGACGATCAGGCCGCCGATATCACGAATACGAAGCTGACGAGCCACTTCATCGGCTGCCTCAAGGTTGGTAGCCAGAGCGGTGTCATCAATATGCTTGCCCTTGGTGGCACGAGATGAGTTGACGTCGATGGAGGTCAAAGCTTCAGTCGGATCGAATACAATCGAGCCACCTGAGTTCAGGCGAATCTCACGCTCATGAATCTCTTCGCACTGTGGTTCGATACCATAATGTCTGAATAGTGGCTTCTTACCACGATAGAGTTTTACCAGCTTTTCTTTGCCGGGAAGTACCGCATGAACAAACTGCTTGGTACGGGTATAGATCTCATGGTTATCGACCCAGATTTCAGAGATGTCATCGGTGAAATGGTCACGAATGGCACGGGTTGCCAGGTCGCCTTCAAGATAGATTAGTGAAGGGGAGGGGGCAGACTCACCCTTGATACGAATTTCGTCCCAGAGACGACGCAGGTAGGAGTAGTCACGATCCAGTGAATCAAGTGTCTGGTCCTTGCCGGCAGTGCGCACGATCAAGCCCATGTTGTCGGGTACCTGAAGCTGAGAAAGAATCTGCTTCATTGATTTGCGGTCTTCATCGGAGAGTTTGCGTGAAACACCGCCACGGGTGGTGTTCGGGCTCAGTACAAGATAGCGGCCTGCCAGAGAGATGAAGGTGGTAAGAGCTGCACCCTTGGTGCCACGCTCCTCTTTAACGACCTGAACAAGAATCTGCTGTTTATGTTCCAGTACATCCTGAATATTGGTTCTGCGAGGGTCGGCACTCTTGTCAGCGCCCTCTTTCCAGTAGTCGGGGTGAATCTCGTTAAGCGGCATGAACCCCTGACGGCCGGAACCATACTCAACAAAACAGGCCTGAAGACTTGCTTCAACCTTGGTGATCGTACCTTTGTAGATGTTTCCTTTGGTGAGGGCCTTCTGGGCGGACTCAATATCGAGTTCCTGAAGATATTCACCGTCGACAATTGCGACCCGGCTCTCTTCTTCGTGTGATGCATTGATTAGCATCAGTTTTTTAACAGTCATGCGACATTCCTTTGCCGCCTGTGGTTTGCACACGAAAAACTCCCCACCACCATTTGAAAAGCGGGGAAGTTAAACATTTCCTAATTGTTTCCCGGTCTATGGCATTGATGTTGTCTATAAACATCCCATAACCGAGGCAAAAACCGTCAGACGGATCATTATATTCTGTGCATGCTCAACACGCAGGTGAGTCAGCTTCTGTCTATCTGATCCGGCTTCTCTATATCCCAAATCCGGTTTCATCAGTACACTACCGGAGGCTGGTTTTTTTCATTAAACCTTTGCCTGGATCACCTTGTTAAAGTCTGGTTTCAGGCAGCCATCACAGCTCGATAGACAGCGTTAAATCACGTGGAACTTGCTGCACAGTCCACGATACTAACTGAACGGAGGGCATATTGGCAAGCTCGGAAGAACTCCAAAGCCGCATAATTATTGATAAAAATGAGGATGGCACTCGTCTTGACCGTCTTTTGGTTCGCAGGCTAGGTAGTGAAAAACGTTCCCTGATCATGCGCCTAATCCGTAAAGGAAACGTTCGGGTGAATGGTAAACGCCAGAAACCTGATTCCCGTGTTGCAGCCGGCGATGAGATCTATCTACCCAATTCACTGCGAGGTGAAGCTGAACCTCGATCAACTGACGAAATTCCAAACTCACTCCTACGTAAAGTAGAGTCACTTGAGATTCTTTTTGAGGATGAGTGGTTGCTGGCTGTACATAAGCCGGCAGGCATGGTGGTGCATGGCGGTTCCGGTCATGGTGCAGGGTTGATCGAAGCCTTGAAAGAGGTGAGGGGACTTGCCGACCTTCGATTGGCTCATCGTCTGGATCGTGATACCTCAGGCGTTCTACTTCTGGCCAAGAATCTGGAGGCGCTCCGCAAGCTTACCGAGTCCTTCCGTGAACGTGACATGCAGAAGACCTACTTCGCATGGGTTCAGGGGCATCCTTATCCACATGCAGGCCGTATGAAATCAAACCTCTCCAAGGGCGTGGTTGTCGGCGGTGAGCGTATGGTGATTGATGATGAAGAGGGAAAGGAGTCGATCACCGATTATCAGGTGGTTTTGGAGACAGAACGAAATGGATATCAATATGCACTAGTCGCACTCAATCCTCACAGCGGCCGTACCCATCAGTTGCGTGTTCAGTTGCAGAGTGAAGGGCATGCCATTCTCGGTGATCCTAAATATGCCGAGAAGGAAGATATTCAGAAGTTTAAAAAGCTCGGTGGCAAAGGTTTGGCTCTGCATGCATGGCGACTTCGTTTCGAACATCCGGTTCGCCACAAAAACATCGAACTTCGGGCATCATTGCCTGTTAGTTGGCATTCACTATCTACGAAGTAATGACTTTGGAATGTCGGCTTATGGCCGATAGCAGACATTGGGATTTATCCGGCTGGCGTCAGCTCTCCTCGCTTGATGGTGAATATCTCAAACTCTTTGCGACCGACACCGTTTTCATCAAAGCGGACATGGCCGGTGAGACCGGGGAAGCCTTCTGCATCGTGTAGCCCCTGAATTGCATCACGACCACTTAGGCCAAGGCGACTGCCGAGAACAGCTGCAATCAACACGGAGTCATAAGCCATGCCGAAAAGTTTGCCGGGTTCGCCACTGCCAAATGTTTCGCGGTAGGAGTAGAGCATTCGGCGAACGCTATTGTTGTCAGCAACAGGAAAGCTGACATTGGCAAAACGGGAACGTGACAAGTAGCGGCCACGGTCATCAAGCAGATGTCCATCCTGCCAGCGACTGCTGCCAAATATGGGAAGCCCACTGATATCGACATAGGCAAGCTGCCCAGCAAGAACAGAGACCCTTTTGCCGGGGAGAGCGATATAGACGGAATCAAAATTGAGAGGAAGACGAACCTCAAGTTCGGTCTCTGCTGATAAGAGCGCGATCTCATCATCAAGTTCGGCGAGAAGCTCTTCATCATCGGTACGTTCACGCAGTGCTTGCAGTTCCGGGCGATTATCAGTGACGTCATCAAGCACAAGATGCTCGGCAATTTCACCGCCTAGATTCTCAAAGGTGCTAATGAAGGCCTCAGCCTCATCACTGCCTGCGCCGGCACTTTCACTGAGTACAACGACCTTTCTGGAACCCTGTTGCCAGGCAAATTCTGCTATGTAGGCAGCCTGCACGCTTTTAGACAGTGAGTGGACGAAGAGTCTTGGCGATGCTTCAGCAAGACTGATCTGGTTAGAGAGGCTAATAACCGGCACATGGGTGACCAAATGGGGAAGCAGTGCGCCGGTATGTTCGGAGACAAGAGGGCCAACAACCCATTCACTGCCGCTGGAGACCAGTTTTTTATAACCGCGAATGGCGCCATCACTGGTGCTTTCACTGTCGGCAATGCGCAGATCAACCGAATTAGCATAGCTCTCACTGGCAATGGCAAGACGGATGCCGCGCAGTGCTTCATTCCCATAGCGGGCATATTTGCCTGAAAGCGGTAGCAGTACGCCGATAGTTACATGCTGGGTGATACCGGAGGCCCATGCCTCCACTTTGCGTGTTATCGCATCACCTGGCATGGCGTTGGAGAGAATCCCGGCAATAGCGCGAACCTCATCAATCTGACCTGACATCAGGCGAATTCGAGCCGCATGTAGATAGAAGCTCTTTAATGCGTCAGGGCTAAGCTGCTGGCTCTGTTGCAGCCGCAAGATCGATTCGAGAGATGCTTTGTTGGCGGCTGCTCTTAACCAGTGTTCCTGCCGGTTGATATCGATCTCAGCGGCGGTAAAGAGCCATTGCAATGCCTCTTTCTCGGGAGCGCGCTGGGCAACAGGAGTCGCACTGTTCAGCGCCTCTTCCGCCAGTTCGCGTGTTAATCTGGGGTGTTTGAGGACCTGAATAAAGGCATCAAGTGTCTGGGCATCATTGTTCTGGGTAATCCACCAGCGTGCCAGCCATGTATGGGCATAGGGAGCCAGTGCATGCATCGGATAGGTGGCAAGGAGTTGTTCAGCTTCAGCCACAGCTTGCGGGTACTGGAACTCCAACATCAATTCTACGCGTCTGAATGCAGCCTCTTCGTTAATCGGTGGCGGTGCCAGACGGGTTAACTCCTCCAGGCCGGTCAGCGCCATGTCGATCTCATTATAGATACGGGCCAGCTCCATCAGCTTCTGAATCTCTTTGCTGCTTTGTGGTGGTGGGGCAAGACGGGTGAACGGGTGTTCCTGCGTGGCTTTTGCTGAGCCGCTGGAGATATCCTTTTTAGGACCACAGGCACCAAGCAGTAGGGTGGCCAACATCAGGAAAATCAGGCCGATTCTGAAATGGGCAGTTCTTTTCTGGCCGCCATCGCAAGTCATTGCGGAGGGGTGGTTCCGTGGATAAAGTAGTGAGCACATGGAATCGCAAGATAATCAACTAAACAGAGAAGGCCAACTGTTCATTGTGGCAACCCCGATCGGGAACCTCGGAGATATGACTTACCGGGGCGTTCAAACCCTTCGGCAGGCAGATGTTATTGCTGTGGAAGATACACGTGTTAGTGGCCGGCTACTTTCTCATTTTGGCATTAATCAACCCATGATGACCTGTCATGAGCATAATGAAGAGAAGGTTGCTGCCAAGATTATCAATTATCTTGAAGAGGGACATAAGGTGGCGCTGATCAGTGATGCGGGGACGCCGCTGATAAATGATCCTGGTTATAGATTGGTGAAGAGGGTGAGAGAGGCTGGGTTTGAGGTGTTACCCATCCCCGGCGCTTCCAGTCCGATTGCGGCCTTATGTGTGTCTGGTCTGCCGACCGACCAGTTTACCTATGCAGGCTTCTTTCCACGAAGTGGCAAAAGCCGGAGCGATTTGATTGCCACGCTTGAAAAGGCCAGACATACCTATCTACTTCTTGAGTCACCACGGCGTCTTCTGAAGACGCTGGAGACACTCGCCAAAGCCAATATGGCCGGGCGGGAGATATGTGTGGCTCGCGAGCTGACCAAATTGCATGAGGAGTTTGTCAGCGGCTCACCCGAAGAGGTGCTGGCCCATTTTCGGGAACATGAGCCGAGAGGTGAGATTGTCTTGCTGGTCGGCCCACTGACAGGTGATGTTGAAGTCGGCGATGATGAACTTCGCGCAGCACTTGAGAGTGAAGCGATGCAGCAACTACCACCATCAAAGCGGGCAGGCGCCGTCGCCAAACAGATGGGTGTGGCCAAGTCGCGTGTCTATGCGCTTTTGGATCACGATAAGAAGTGAGTACGGCCAAGGGGCAGGAGGGTGAAGAACGGGCAAGTCGTTACTTGCGACGGCGTGGATATAAGATTGTTGATCGGAATGTGCGTGCAGGACGGGGTGAGCTCGACATCGTGGCCCAGAAGGATGATCTGTTGGTTTTTGTGGAAGTGAAGAGCTATCAGAATCGTGAGCAAGGGCTTCTGGCGGTGCATGAGGATAAGTGTGATCGGCTTCGTTCAGCAGCATCCGCCTATCTTGGCAGACACGTTCAGTTTGCAACATTGCAATGCCGCTTCGATTTAATCATCCTAACGCCAAGTGGTGGCATCAATCCGTTTCCTAAAGTTGAACACCTTCAAGACGTTTTTCGATGATGCCACAAGAATGATTAATATAAGGACGTATCGATGAATCAGATTATCAGAGAGGCTATGGAAGCTGGGATTGCGCTACGTCAGGCATGTCTGGAATCACTGGAGGCTCCACTTCTGAAGGCCTCAGAGAGGATGGTGGCCTGTCTGCAAAACGGCGGCAAGATTCTGGTTTGCGGCAATGGTGGATCGGCTGCCGATGCACAACATTTTGCCGGTGAGCTGGTCAATCGATTTGAGATCAATCGTCGTGGTTTGGCAGCCATTGCCATGACGCATGATGCATCGGTGATTACCAGTATTGCCAATGATTTCTCTTTTGATGATATCTTTTCCCGTCAGGTGGAAGCGCTTGGTAGACCCGGCGACCTACTATTGGCGATCTCAACCAGTGGTGACTCAGCCAATGTGCTTAAAGCGATTGATGCAGCCAAAGTGGCTGGCATGGAGAGCATTGCCCTGACAGGTAAGGATGGCGGGTGCATAGGCAAAAGTGATGCACTGGCAGTTCACCTCAATATTGCCCATTCCTCCACACCACGGGTGCAGGAGATGCATATCACCTGTTTGCACATTCTGTGTTCACTGGTGGATGAGAGTATGTTTGGAGCTAATAGGTAGTGCTGTGCCTTTTCTCTAAACAGTTGAAAGCGGTCTAGGCAGTGACCCTTAATTCTCCGAGCCTTATGAGAACCGTTTCCTTGCTGTTTGGGGCGTGCCAGATACCTTGGGTGATGATTTGATTAATTGCAGAGTTGGGACTCTTTTTGAATTGGGGTGAGCGATGAAGGATGAATTTGAAGATAAAGTGAACAACCATGAAACCTCATGGAACAAACGGGAGAAAAAATCCCCTCTGTTGCTTTATCTCCTCCTTGCTGCTGTATGTCTCACTTTGGCCTATGTATTAAGTGGAACGGCCAAATAGTTTTTAAACGTTTAATAGATTGATAAGGAGTCTGATGTGTTGATCCGGATTTTGTTTTGTATGGTTGCCGCTATGGCGCTCTCTTCGTGTGTGGCTACAGCCATTGTTGGTGGAGGTGCAGCAGTTGGAAGTGCCATGAATGATGAGCGTGGTGTGGGGCAACACTTTGATGATGTGGGGATGGCCTCGAAGATCGATGCGTTGCTGATTGCTGAGCAGGATATGCCATCACGCTGGGTGAGTGTGGAGGTGATTGATGGTGTCGTCACGCTGACCGGTTATCTGCCAAGCCAGAACCATATCGACCGAGCCATGCATATTTCACGGACAGTGAAGGGTGTTCGTAATGTGAAATCGGAGCTCCATATCGGCCGTCCTTCGACAGGCAGCCTTTTTAGCGATAGCTGGATCACGACAAAAATTAAGGCAGCCTATCTAGAGGATAAGATTGTATCCGGCTTCTCGATCCATGTTGAAACAGTGAATGGCAAGGTCTATCTGCAGGGGATCATCGGAAGTCCTGAACAGCGCTATCGTGCCAAAGATATTGCTCACAGAACAAAGGGTGTGACCGCGGTTGTCGATCTTCTCGAGGTTCGCTGATTGATGGGCGAAGATCGCTTTGCCGAGCTCTCTGAAGCGATCTCTCTGCGTGAGCAGTGGCGACAGCAGGGCAGACGTGTGGTCTTTACCAATGGCTGCTTTGATCTGCTCCATCCGGGGCATGTTACCTATCTGGAGGATGCCAGAGCGCTAGGCGACCTGCTTATTATTGGATTGAACAGTGATGATTCTATCAAACGACTGAAGGGTGATTCGCGCCCGGTGAACAAGCTTGAAGATCGAGCCCATATGCTAGCCGGCCTCAGGTCTGTCGACTTGGTTATTCCCTTTTCCGAGGATACACCGATCAAATTGATCAGCGCACTCTTGCCCGATGTTCTTGTGAAGGGTGGTGATTACCTGCCCGATGAGATTGTCGGTGCCAAAGAGGTGTGCGAGGCCGGGGGCGAAGTGGTTGTTGTTCCATTTCTCAATGGACATTCTTCAACATCACTGATCGGCAAAATCCAGAAGCTATCCAGTTGAGTTCTCAACCGTTAAAGATTGTTGCTGATGCACATATCTGGGGCGTGAAACCGGCGTTTTCATCACTTCCCGGTTTTGATGTCGATCTTCATGTGGTGGAGAGCCGAGAGATTACTCATGAACTACTTGTGGATGCCGATGTTCTTTTGACCCGCTCTTCGACACGGGTGGATGCCAACTTGCTCAAGGGCACTTCCGTTCGTTTTTCGGCAACAGCAACGATTGGTGATGACCACTACGATAAAGAGTGGCTAGAGGACAATGGTATTGCCTGGGCGAATGCTGCAGGCAGTTCAACAGGCTCGGTCATCGAGTATATGCTGACCGCACTGCTTGAACTGCATGTACAGGGACGGATCACTATACCTGATACTACAATCGGAATTATCGGGGTAGGGCGTATCGGTAGTGTACTTGCGACAACCTGCAAGGCCATGGGCTTGGAACTACTACTTTGTGATCCGCCGAGAGAGCGTGCTGAGGGAGAGGATGAGTTCGCATCTGTCGACAGACTATTGTCTGAGGCAGATGTCATCACACTGCATACACCATTGATTCGAGAGGGCATGGATAAAACGCTACATTTGATTGATTCAGCCTTTCTCTCCCGCTTTCGTGGTCGTGGCATTATCAATGCAGCTCGCGGAAGCTGTGTTGACAATAATGCCCTAGCCGACTGGTTGGACGAAGATGCTGGACGCTTTGCAATCCTCGATTGCTGGGAAGGGGAACCGCGTGTCTCCCGAAGGTTGCTTGCTCATCCGCAAGTGGTGATTGCGACACCTCATATTGCTGGCCACTCACTGGATGGAAAGGCTGCAAACACCCAATATGCCTACAATGCCCTATGTCGATATCTTCAGGTGGAACCTGAGTGGGATATGGAAATGGCGTTGCCATTGAGCCTAGCTGTTGAGCTGAGCGCATGCACTGCAGACCCTTGGTACGATACACATACTGCGGCAACGATGCTCTATCCTATCACGCGTGATGTTGAAACGATGAAGGGGTGGACAGAGCTGAGTGGTGATGCTCTAGCCAAGTCGTTCGGCGAATATCGGCGTCACTACCCAGTACGCAGAAGCTGGGATCATATCGAGATAGAGGTCTCTAATGGAAAGGTTCCCGAGCTCTTAGAAATGTTGATTCACGTCATGCGGTCACATCTGCTAGGTTCTTGCTGATGAGTGATGCTACAAAAACAAACAAAGACTATCTGGTCTGGATGGATCTAGAGATGACAGGGCTTGATCCAGAAGTCGATACGATACTTGAAATAGCTACTATCATTACCGATGGTCAATTGAACACTGTGGCCGAAGGCCCGAATATTGCCGTTCATCAGCCCGATAGCGTGCTGGAAGGTATGAACGAGTGGTGTATACAGCATCATGGGGATTCAGGACTGACCGAAAGGGTTAGGAATTCAAAGATTTCACTGGCCGAGGCTGAGAAGCTGACCTTTGATTTCATCAAGGCTCATGTGCCGGAATGCTCCTCACCACTATGCGGCAACTCCATTCATCAGGATCGCCGTTTTCTGGTTCGTTATATGCCTGCTTTGGAAGCCTATCTGCACTATCGAAACGTCGATGTCAGCACGGTGAAAGAGTTGGTTAATCGTTGGTACCCGGAATTACCGATGCCTGCTAAGCGTGGTGATCATCTGGCGCTGGCAGATATTCGAGAATCGATCAGTGAACTGCAGTTTTATCGGAAGAGGGTCTTCTCATCCGATTGATTGATAGGTTCTAGCCTAAGTTAAAATTCAAACTTGGTCTTTTCCGCAATCTCTTGAGCAATACCCACTTTACAGAACGAGTAGTTAGGACCTGATTTCATCACCTTGATGACTTTGAAGTGAGCACCTTTGCCATCATGGGTGAGCATAAAGGTCATGTTCTTGTAGATTTTTGGATCTGGGAAAACTGCGGTATGGTGGGGTTGCCCCGGTTTGACCAGTACCGGCCACTGACGGGAGAGACCGTCCTCCTCTCTCGTGCCCATCATGACCCCTTTGTAGAGCTTGAAGTCTTGATGGAAGAATTTAATCCCCATCCGTTGTTCGCCCGACTTCGGTTCACGAATCCAGCGAACAGTTCCTAGCATCGGTTCATTGCGATGTGGAATCCAGCTCATGCCGACAATGGTGCCAACGCCCAGTTTGAAATCTCTTTCATCACCAAGGCGTTCCAGCCCGGTACCCTGATCGCTTATGTTGGCAACAGCCCAGGCTGCGCGACTGTTTCTTTCAGAAGGTGCATATTCGTAGTCATCAAGAACAACGGCAGTATGTGAATCTTTGAAAGCCTTACCCGCATTCCATTCGAGGATGACGCGCGTGCCGGAATAGTCCTTACGCTGGGCATCTCTATCTTTGGTTCTTAATGTGTCGAGGATGGCATTACCGCCGATAATAGTTCTATAGAGAGCCTCTTCAGTATGCAGGTCACCTTGTTGAAGGTCGGGGCTCTTAAGAACGGTTTCAACCCGATTGATAGCGGTGACCATACGATCGACAAAGGCATCAAGTGGGATGACGATCATATCCATATCAAACCTTTCAGGCAGTTTGGAGATGATCTTTGCCCCTTCATTGGGTTTCATGAAGTTGACCGTCAGAAAGGTCTCGTCTTTCAGGGAGGGGGAAGTGTCATTTTTGCGGAACAGTTTCGGCTCAAGGGTGCCGACATGGCAGATCAGTTCGTCCCAGGTCATCTTCTGTTCTTTTTTCGATTTGCCGTAGAAATCGAGTAGCCGGAGGAATTCATGAGAACTCACTGCTTTGTATAGGCGCTCCTTCTCATTATCCGCATCTTTTGATAGTGCGGGAACAACGCTAAGGCCAAGGCGCATCAGGTCGAACGATTGTCGGTTGGTCAGTACTGCGGGGGCCTGATAATTTTCATAGCCGATGCGAAGCATCTTCACAGCAAGTTCAAGCGCATTGCTGACCATCTCTATCAAGACTCGGTAGTAACTGGGTTCGCCCTGTGCCGCTTTTCGAACCAGATCAACACCAATCTTGTGTGCATTGAGCACAGCTGCAGTCATTTCAGAATCAAAAAGTTCAAGCTCGCGTTCGAAGTTGCTAAGTACCTTTAGGCGGAACTGCAATGGGATGAGAGGGTTAGCATTGAGTTTGGCCAGATAGGCCTTCATACTCTTCTGCAGAAAGAGTTTTTCAGGTGCCGAGGTGCCGATTACGTATTGATTCAGCCGTTTCTCAATGTCCATGAAGGGGAGCGTGAGGGCATCAGTGAGGAGCTCGGCACGGCCGAGCTCAAGCTTGGTGGGATGAAGACGCAAATCTGTATCCAGTTCAAAGGATACAGTCTCCATTAATCGTTTAGCATCTTCGCTTGATGTACCTTGAGCCATATAATTAACCACTCTCCCACAGAATGTTCGGCGCTATCATGCATGTAAATAGCTGTTTTGACTACATTTGTCAAAATATGAGGCCTTTTAATGCTGGTTGGCAAGGTTTTCGTTGACCCCTATGCACCAATAACCATAATGCCGCCTGCATTCACAGGCTGATGGATCTGTATGGGCCTCCTGTTGAATGTGGAGGAAAGCGTAGTGCAGCAGCAATTGAGCTTGAAGTTGCAGGAGTTGTCATCTTCTGGAAGAGCGTGGTCACTTGAGATTCCACAGTCACTCTTTGAAGATGGTGAACACGGTATGGTTGATGCCCCTTCGCACCTCTGCAAGGATGTGGTTTGGCAGGGTGAGATATCTTCGCAAGGTGACGTCTTTACCTTGCAGGGAAGCTGGTCTGTCCAGCTTGTTCGTCACTGTGTACGATGTAATGTAGCCTTCCCATTAATGATGGAAGGGGAATGCAGCCGCCACTTTATGATTGGGGCTGAATCTTCAGATGATAGTGACTCTGAAGATTGTGATTTTTTGGAAGCTCCCGGATGGATTGATCTGGTGGATCTGCTTCGTGAAGAGGTTTGGCTGGCTTGGAGGCCGATGGTTGTATGCAGTGAGTCATGCAAAGGGCTTTGCCAGCAGTGTGGTGAAAATTTAAATAGAGATGAATGCAAGTGCTCGCAGCATGGTGATGACCATCCGTTTGCAGCCTTGTGTCAAATCAGGTTCGATACCTGATGTAACTCATCAGTTTTGATGATAGGAGTATTGTAAAGATGGCAGTTCCAAAGAGAAAAACCAGTCAGTCTAAGCGCAACATGCGTCGGGCCCATGATAAGATCACTGTGGCAGGCATGAGCGCGTGCCCTGAGTGCGGTGAGATGATGCGTCCTCATTACGCATGCCAGAGCTGCGGCCACTACAAGGGTCGCGAGGTTGTAGCGAAAGACGAGGCTTGATGTCTTCGGTGTCGCAGGGGAGTAAGATCATCCGCATTCTGGTGGATGGGCATGGAGGTGATGGCGCTCCGGGCATCGTTGTTGATGCGCTGAGTAAGACTCTCAAAAGATATGGATCCAATTTGGTTTTTGGCATCTCAGGGCAACCTGAGGTGCTTCTTCCTGTGCTTGAAGCAGCGGGAATTGCGGATCGCGTTGAGATTATTGAAGCCGCTGATGTGATTGATATGTGCGAAGCCCCGGCTGTTGCAGTTCGGCGCAAAAAAAACTCATCGATTCATGTTGGCGCTCGCGCTGTTCGCGATGGCGAGTGGGATGCGCTGGTCAGTGCCGGTAATACCGGTGCGTTGATGGCGATCTCAAAGCTGATTCTTAAAACGATCCCATCTATAGATCGACCTGCGCTTGCCTCGCTGGTGCCGGCCGTTGATGGTGGCTCCACCTTCTTCCTCGATATCGGTGCTAATGTTGATTGTACCTCCGATCACTTGCTGCAATTTGCAGTCATGGGTTCCTGCTACATGAAGGCCGCCGAAGGTGTTGAGTCGCCCAGGGTAGGTCTTCTGAATATCGGTAGTGAAGATATTAAGGGTACGGATGTTGTGAAGGTTGCGGCTACCAAGCTAAGCGAGTCAGGCCTTAATTTTATCGGTAATGTCGAAGGTACAGATCTGTTTGGTAATGATGTCGATGTGGTTGTCTGCGATGGATTTGTTGGTAATGTAGCTCTTAAGACCATGGAGGGCGTTGCTAAATTGATTTTGACCCAGCTGAAAAGTGAACTAACCTCTTCAATTGTTGCCAAGACGGGTGCGCTTCTCGCATCCAGTGCACTCAAACGTGTGAAGAGTGCTTTGCATCCAAGTGAACATAACGGAGCTCCTCTGCTGGGGCTGAACGGTATTGTGGTCAAGAGTCATGGTGGTGCCGATGCGCATGCCTACGCTTGCGCTATTGATGTGGCTATCCGCGAAGTCGAGGCTGATCTGATTGAAAGTATTATAGAAACGATGAACCGGGTCTCCGAAGTCTGATGGCGATACGTAGTCATATCATCGGCGTTGGTGGCTATCTTCCCGAACGCATTCTGACTAATGAAGAGCTCTCCACCATGGTGGAGACCGATGATGCGTGGATTCGTGAACGTACAGGTATTCGTCAGCGTCATATTATTGCTAAAGATCAACACACCTCTGACCTTGCGACCGAGGCCGCAAAGCAGGCGCTTGAAGATGCAGGCCTTACTGTTGATGATATTGATGCCATTGTGGTGGCTACGACAACACCCGATCTCATTTT
>Ga0316191_10001886_pt1 | contig 15017 bp, 13 predicted proteins | sample Eddworburr2cm_MG_FD_204928 | JGI IMG/M metagenome (GOLD analysis project Ga0316191, IMG submission 204928) | Coastal sediment microbial communities from Maine, United States - Eddy worm burrow 2 cm | ecosystem: Environmental > Aquatic > Marine > Coastal > Sediment | place: USA: Maine...
TCTCTTTGAAAAAGCGCGAAATCAGCCCGCTTTTGGAGGTGTCTTCTTGCGCAGTTTCGGTAGTCTGATCTGACATAGTTTTACCCTTTGGCGGCAAAATGCGCCAAGCGTTGCGCTGTACTTGGTACGGTACAGCCGTCGTTTGCGAGTGAAGAAAACGGTGTTCCGGCCGCAGTTATAGCGGCCGGAACAGATATGTTTAGCAGCCCGCAGTGCCTGCGATTGCGCCTGCGCATGCCTTATCCTGTGCGATATGGCCGGCATCGATCGCTCTGCTGAGGTTGCCGTTTGTGATCGGTGTCGGGTCGAGGAAGATTGCGTTCATCTCCACGCCTTTTTCACCACCGGACCATTTTACGGCGTTCTGGATGTCTTCCATCGCAGTGCCTTTAGCCAGTTCAACCGCAATGCGGCCCGCACGTGCGCCGAGGTCTTGCGCGTTTTTCCATACGGAAACAACTTGCTCACCACGCGCAACACGGTTCAGCGCGGCATGGTCGCCATCCTGTCCACCGACAGGAACGTTCATGCCTTGTGCTGCCAGGGCTGCGATTGCGCCGCCTGCCATGCCATCGTTTTGTGCGAGAACAGCGTCAACCGCGTTGTTGTTCGCGGTCAGGATCTGTTCCATGTTTTTCTGCGCGTTGTCCGGCTTCCAGCCGTCTGTGAACGCTTCACCGACGATCTTGATTGTGCCGGCTTCGATGTCTGCGCCGATCACTTCCATCATACCTTCAAGCAAAAAGCCTGCGTTCGGGTCGCCCTTGTCACCTTTGATAATGGCATAGTTGCCCGTAGGTTGTTTTTGCTTGATCGTTTCCGCGATGATGCGGCCGACGCCTTTGTTGTCAAACGTCAGGTAAAACGCACGTTCGTCTTCGATCAGGCGGTCATATCCGATGACTGGAATGCCCTCGGCTGCTGCTTTGTCGACCGCCGGTGCGATGGCGTCTTTGTCCATCGCCAGAATGATCAGCGCATCTGCGCCCTGTGCGATCAGTGCCTCAACATCCGTCAGCTGTTTTGCAGCTGATGCCTGAGCATCAGCAGACATATACGTGGCGCCTTCGGTCAGAATGGCCGCTTTCATTGCCGCTTCATCTGTCTTCCAACGCTCTTCCTGAAAGTTCGACCAGCTTACGCCGATTTTAAGACCATGGTTTTCTGCCAATGCGGCAGTTCCGAGCGTCGCAATGGATAGCGACGCCGCCAAAAATAGTTTTTTCATGTATTCCTCCCGTTGACCCAGCCATATTTGCCTAGCAGGGTGAGTCGTCTTGCGACCCGTGGCGATAGATTGCACCAAGTTTATTTCAGGTGTCAAAATAAAAAATCGCCTTTTGTTAGAAAACCTGCCGTTTGCAGGTAGATTCAGTCTTGAAATATGCGGATTTCCCGAGCAACCTGCGCTTTGGGGAGATGATTTAATTTGAACACCGAAATAAACCTGCACCAAGATGCCGTGAACCTACAAAGCGGTTGCGGCCCGTTGCTGGGTTCGGGGCTGGTCACAGCGTTGCCGCTCAAGCAGCAGGTTTTTGAATATGTCAGGTCGCGCGGGCAAGCGGCGCGGTCGGATATCACCCACGCGCTGGGGATCAGCGGCGGCTCCGCTACAACACTGACAGCAGACCTGATTACCGGAGGGTATCTGCGAGAGGTCGAAAGCAATACCAGAGAAACGGCGCGGGGGCGCCCGAGAATCGCGTTGGAGGTTGTGGCGCAAAGCGCTTACGTCATTGGAATAAAGCTGGCTTTTAACAAGCACACGGCGGTTCTGGCGGATTTTACAGGCAGGGTTATCGCGGATGCGTCCTTGCCGTCGGGGGACAATTCGAAAACGGTTGTTGAGACAATGGACGAGGTTTCCGGCTTGATCGACATTCTTCTTTCAAAAGCGGACGTCAACTGGCCCCAAATCGACGCTGTGGGCATAGGTCTGCCCGGTATGGTGGACCACGAAACAGAAAAAATTGTTTGGTCGCCATTGCTCAGGGACACTCAGAACCTTTTTCCCGCAGCCTTCAGCGCGCGTTTCGGTGTGCCTCTTTTGATTGATAACGACGCTAATATGTTGACCCTGGCCGAGCTTTGGTTCGGTGAGGGCAGGGCGATGTCGGATTTCGCCGTCGTGACGGTAGAAAGTGGCGTGGGCATGGGGCTTGTCCTTAACAACCGCCTCTATCGCGGATCGCGGGGGCTGGGGTTAGAACTTGGGCATACAAAGGTGCAACTGGACGGTGCGTTATGCCGGTGCGGGCAGCGTGGCTGCCTGGAGGCTTATGTTGCGGATTACGCATTGATCCGCGAGGCGGCGACGGCGCTGGGGCCGGTCACGGACCTGGGGCAAAGTACGGGCGACATTCTGAAATCCTTGCACCAAGAGGCAGCGGCAGGGCACGCAACGTCCAAGGCTATTTTCCAACGTGCCTGTAGCTATCTCGCGCTTGGGCTGTCGAACGTCGTGCAGTTGTTTGATCCTGAAATGATCATCCTGTCCGGCGAGAGGATGGAACACGATTATCTTTATGCAAATGAGGTGATCGAAATGATGCGGTCCCTGACGCTGAATGAAGGCCGGACGCCTTGTCGTGTCACGGTTAATGCTTGGGACGGTCTGGTCTGGGCGCGCGGCGCGAGTGCTCTGGCATTGACCGAAGTAACGTCTTCCTTGGTTTACGGAGCACGCGCCGCATGATGCGCGTGTGCCTTGCAATGAGCTTTGTTGCCGGCACCGCTTGTGCAGACGTGGTGTTCGAAGATCGTTCTGATGCGTTGGTCGAGCATAAGTATTCAGGTGGATGGGAGCATTTCGTCGGCGGTGGCGTGGCTGTTTTCGACTGCAACCAAGACGGGCTGCCGGATTTTTTCTCGGCTGGCGGCACGAATGTGGCCGCGCTTTTTGTGAATACCGGTAGCTTTACGTTTGGTCGTGCGGAAACCCCGCAACTGACTGCCGTCACAGGTGCCTATCCCATTGATGTCGATGCAGACGGGCATACTGATCTGTTTGTGCTGAGGGTCGGAAAGAACGTGCTGCTGAAAGGCAAGGGCAACTGCAGATTTGAGCAGGATCAAAATGTGATCGGCGGCCTCGTTGACACCGCGTGGAGCACGGCTTTTACGGCTTGGTGGGAAAAGGGCGAGGAACGCCCGACGCTGGCGATTGGGAACTACGTAGACCGCGCGGATGAAGACGGCCCGTTTGAAGCCTGTGACGACAATGAAATCCTGCGCCCTGTTGCAACGGGCTACGTGTCCGAAAGATTCAGCCCCGGGTTTTGTGCGTTGTCGATCCTTGCCGCCGAAGACGCCCGCGGACGCAAGACACTAAGGCTGTCGAATGACCGTCACTACTATGTGCGCGCGGGCTACGAACAGCTTTGGGATATCCCCGACCGACGCTTTTTAACCGAGGCAGACGGTTGGCCGCGCGTGTCCTTGTGGGGGATGGGCATTGCCAGTCGTGACCTGAACGGCGATGGTCGTGATGAGGTGATGCTGACATCGATGGGCGATCAGGTCATGCAATTGGCACAGCCCGATGGTACGTACGCTGCCGCACCCTTTGATATCGGCACTTATGCGCAACGCCCGCATGTGGGCGATGACGGGCGCCCTTCAACAGGGTGGCATGCCGAATTTGGCGATGTAGACAACGACGGTCGCGTTGATCTGTTTATTGCGAAAGGGAACGTCGACCAGATGCCCGGTCTTGCGACGCGTGATCCCAACAACTTGCTTTTGCAGCATGAAGACGGACGTTTCAAAGAGGTGTCCGTAGAGGCGGGGGTTGCGACAATGGCCCGTTCGCGCGGCGCGGCGCTGGCTGATTTTGATGCAGACGGGCGGCTGGATCTGATTGTCGTCAATCGCCGCGCGCCGCTGGAACTATACCGCAACGTGACGCCCGATGCAGGCAATTGGCTAAGCGTCGAGCTTTCACAGAAGGGTGGCAATCGTGATGCGATTGGCGCAAGGATCACGGTGTCTACGCCGGACCGGACCCAGTCTGTGCAACATGTAATCGGGGGCGGGCATGCGGGCGGGCAGTTGTTGCCACGCCATTTTGGCTTGGGCGGTGCCAGCGCAGCACAGGTGTCGGTCACCTGGCCTGACGGCAGTGTATCCAACGCCACTCTGCACGCCAATGCGACCCACAGGATCGAAAAACCCTAAGGCACGGGCAGACCGCTCGGCACTGACGCGGGAATACCCAAGCGTCCTTTGATGACTGTCGGGTCTGTCAGCGTGTTCAAAAATGCTACCAACGCGTCAACGTCTTCTGAAGTCAGGCGAACTGGTTCCGCACGTATCGCTTTGCCAATCTCGGTGACCTGTGCCGCGTCTTGCATAACCGCAAAGTCATCGGTGTCGGGGCGCATCAAAACAGCCTGTGCGGGGTCATATTCCCTTAGGCCGCGAACGGGGTCGGCGTGGGCAGCGATGAACGCGGCAAGGTCTTTGTGCGCGCCTGCATGGCCATAGGGCGCGGTAAGGGCCACGTTTCTCAACGACGGGGTGCGGAAGGCATAGCGGTCCTCGTCGCGTCCGGTGACACGGAACCGCCCGTCGTCCCTTTGATGGTGCTCAAAGGTGGCGGCTTTGCCGGGTCCGATCTGTGGTGCGCCCATCGCATGAAAGCCGTGATCGGTCAGAAAGGGCCCTTGATGGCAGGTGGCACAGCGTGCATCGCCATAAAAAAGATCAAGGCCGCGCTGCTCGATCCCGTCAAAGCGACTTTCACCGCGCAGGACTGCGTCAAAGCGTGACGTATCAGAACGCCATTCAAAAGCGATGAAAGCTGCAATTGCGTTCGAGATGTCTGTGAAGGCGACATCGCGGGGGTCGTCAATGTGCGGGTATACGGTTTTGAAGTGTTCGGCATATTCCGGCAAGTCCGCGACCCTGCGCGATAGCAAATCCCACGCGCCGCCTTCGCCCGTTACAAGGCCTTGTCGCACGGCGCGCCCGATCTCGTTTTCATTATAGGACCCGGCCATTTCATCGCGGCTGAGAACGGGAAACATCGTTTGCGCTGAGAGGACCGAGGCAAAGCCCTGCATCATGTCTGCGTCCAGTGGTGACCGGACTCCGCCCTCGAAATCGGGGTTGGCCTCAAGCCTGCCATCATGGAACATCACCGTGAAACTGCGCGCCCCGAGGTTGAATAACGCGGGCGAGTTGCGCGGGATCCTTTTTTCGGGTGGATTTGCGGGGTCTATGCTGCGTGCGGGGCCAAGGCCCGTGCCGCCGTCGCCAATTGAAAGCGAAACGCCGTCAGAGGTGCCAAAGTTCGGGTGGTGGCATGTGGCGCATGCAACTGTTTTGTTCCCCGACAAAATGGGATCGTAAAACAGTAGTTGCCCTAGCAATGCTTCTTGCGGATCGACGGGAAAATACAGGTCATCTGTCACGGCATCGGGTAGCGTTTGTGAAGCCAGTTGCGTGGCAAGGCAGCACAGAATACCAAAAACGGCGAGAAATCTATTTATCACTGATCTACCCAAACAGTCATATGCACGTCGGATGAGGTACCGTGCAAAAGTGCTTGAAACGTGCGTGTCTGTCCAGTCCGATCAAAAGGTCAGTCCGATGTGTTGATGTCAACAACGAGGATACCGTCGCCCCCTCCGACGGCATTCTCTACGATCCGCGCTCCTAATTTTTTGTGTTCGGGGTGGTTTGCATAGGTTTCCAGATCGGCCCAGCTGTCGAAATCAATCACGAAACCATGCTTGTAGCCACGCTCAATGCGCTCAGGGCTGTCCGAGCGTCCGCCGGTAAAGCCGTGTGCGCCGGAAAGCTTTTGTGTCAGTGCTTCGAGCGCTGCAAAGATGTCAGCTATTGCTTGTTCGTCCACATCCGATCTGAACTTTATCAACACAATGTGCCGGATCATATTATCCCAGCACCTCTTTTACAGCCCGCCCAAGCTTGGTCGCGATCTCGTCTGCTTCTGCTGTCGACAGACAGAACGGGGGCGCAAAACCCAAGATGTCGCCCTGCGGCATGGCGCGCGCGATCACCCCGTGTTCCACCAAAGCCGCAGCCAGCCGTGGTCCGACCTTTTCGCCTGCGTCGAAGTATTCCCGCGCCTCACGGTCTTCTACGAACTCGACGGCACAAAGCAGGCCTTCGCCGCGCACCTCGCCCACATGACGGTGCGCCCCGACCGCGTCTATCAACGCAGCCTTGAAATAAGCGCCTGTCTCCCCTGCGTTTTCGATCAGGTTCAACTTGTCGATCAGTTTCAGGTTGGCCACCCCCGCCGCAGCCCCGATAGGATGCGCCGAATAGGTCCAGCCATGACCGATGGGGCCGTTTTCGTCTGTGCCTTGTTCCAGCACAGCCCAGACCTTGTCGCTGACAATGCTGCCTGATAACGGCGCATAGGCCGAAGTCAGACCTTTTGCGATTGTAATGATATCAGGTCGCATGCCGTAGTGATCTGATCCGAACATTGTGCCCAACCGACCAAAGCCTGTCACGACTTCGTCCGCGATCAGCAAGATGTCATGACGCTCCAGCACGTCTTGAATGGCAGGCCAGTATCCAGCCGGAGGCGGGACAAGACCGCCCGTGCCCAATGCTGGCTCCCCGATGAACGCGGCAATGGTGTCAGCGCCTTCGCGTGCGATCAGCGCTTCCAGCTCGGCCACACAATGGGCCACAAAGTCTGCCTCGCTTTGTGCCAGATCTGCGCGGCGGAAATAGTAAGGTGCTTCGGTATGCAGTACGTTGTCGAACGGCAGATCGAATTTCCTGTGGAACAGTTCCAACCCGGTCAGCGATCCGGTCATCAGGCCAGAGCCGTGGTACCCCCGCCAGCGCGAGATGATCTTCTTTTTCTGCGGCAGCCCGAGGATATTGTTGAAATACCAGACCAGCTTGATGTTGGTTTCATTCGCATCCGACCCTGACAGGCCGAAATAGACCTTGGACATATTATCAGGCGCACGGTCCAATACCATTTTGGCAAGCGTGATTGACGCTTCGGTCCCATGTCCGACATAGGAATGATAATAGGCAAGTTCGCTGGCTTGGGCCGCGATGGCTTCTGCAATCTCGGGGCGCCCGTAGCCTACGTTGACGCAATAAAGACCTGCGAAAGCGTCCAGCAAACTGTTCCCGTCCCGGTCCTGAATGTGACAGCCGGACCCACCGGTAATCACTCTGTTGGGCAGGTTCCCGCGGGCAAATTCAGCCAGATGGGTGGAAGGGTGAAAGAAGTTGTCGCGATCCCACGCGTCGAGTTGGTCATTTTTGAGCACGGCTCACCTCAGGTGTTCAGGCGGCGCGCCGCCGGTTGCAATCAGAGGGAGCTATTTGCGCAGGTAACCCGAGGCCGAAGCCCAAGGTTGAACGGTCAAGCTCCGCTCTGTCCCGGGCAGCAGCGCGCAATGCCTTTATTGCCTGAGACATACAAGCGTTACTGCAAGTCAGAGCCGTTTTCCAGTGGCAAAACTAGAATGGTTCAACAGCCAAAAGGAGGTTGAGCCGCGTTTTGGGCCGAACAGGTCGCTTGATCGCTGTTATCCGGCGTGAACGGCTTTCGCGATGCTGGAGATGTGGCGCATGTCCGTCCCACAACATCCGCCCAGAACGCTGATATGTGGGAACCTGTGCCGGATGCCCGCCAGTTGTTGTCCAAGCTCGGCTGGATTTCCGGCGTCCAGTTCTTCGGCATTGTCCAGTTCTGCATGGCTGCAACGTGATGCGTTCGCCACGATCCCGCCCACCCGCTGCATCCACGGACCATCGGTCAGAACACTCTCAAAATGCTCGGGGTGCGCACAATTTATCATGAAGTACTCGACATAACCCTCGGTCGCGGCATCCACTTGAGTGATTGCCTCTTCCAGCGAAATACCCGTTGGCAGACGCCCGTCGGTTTCTACGGTAAAGGCAATGACCACTGGCAGTTCAAAACGTTTTGCTGCGAGAACAATGCCGATTGCCTCGGCGGGATAGGCCAACGTGTATCCAGTCACCATATCTGTATCCGTTTCCGCCAGCGCCGCCATTTGCTCGGTATGGTAGGTTTCGGCCTCCTTTGCACTCATCTGGCTGTCGGGTGCGTAGGCATCATCGCGTGGGCCGACGTTGGCGCTGATCACCGTCGGGAGGTCGCCGAACCTGTCTCGTGCGGCGCACATCTGAGCGATTGCAGCTTTGTTCAGTTCTGTCAGCTGTTGCGCAGAATAGCCAATTTCTGCGCCACGGTCGCGATTTGCAACCCACGTGGGGCTTTCGAGAATGACGCCGGTCTGATTCGCTTTGCCGGTGGCGATCAAACTTTGAAAGTAGCCATCCAACTGCGCGCGTCCCTCTTTGGATTCAAGCAGCGGATATGACGCAAACCCGGGAAGATCAGTGCCTTGGGTGAAAATCAGATCTGTTTCCATCCCGACATAGACAAGAAAAAGTTTGCGATCGAGCTGGGGAAGAGCCTTGCGATGAAGTGCCATGAGAAATGCCGCGCCTTTGTCTTTGAAATACGCCAAGCGTAAGGGATGGGGCAGGCGTGTGTCAAAAAACCGAAGGCAGGCGCGCGCATCTGATTGTGAACATCAGCCGCAACAGGATGCGGACTATTGTGCTCCGTCCCAACGCATTCACATCAGGTGCCGTGCTCCCGGGAAAACCTCTCACACAAGATCGAGTTGCATATAAACAAAGAATTCTGCCACTTCGGCCGGATCCGAGCATTCGGGAAAGCGTTCGATATACCGGAAACCGATTTTTTCGTAGAGGTGGAGCATTTCGCGGTTTCCGATCGGCGTATTGACCAACAGAGTGCGCCAGCCCATTTGACGTGCGGCATCGATCCGAGCATCCACAAGCGCCTTGCCCAACCGGTTCCCCGCAGCTTCACGACGGACGTAAAGGCGTTTTAGCTCTCCCGCGTCGGGTCGGGCCTGCTGTAGCGTGCCGCACCCCAAAAGCCGGTCGTTGTGATCGTGGACAAGCAGTAGCCGTCCGGTCGGCGGTAGAAACCTGTGCACATTCGGCCAAAACGATGCGATCAAGTCTTCTGGTGTGTAATTGGGCGGCCCGCCCGCTGCCGCAAATTTGCCCAGCATAACGGCATAAAACTCCAAGAGAAGTTCGTGCAGCGCTTGTCGGTCGGGTACCGTGGTAACTGAGTCTATGCGGTAGGGCACTGGGGACTTTCGCGCTTTTGCCAATAACTCCGAGCCTAGCCTCTCAGAAGCTGGCGTGCACCAGATTTGTGGCCTGTTCAGTTCTTAATCCGCCGACCGCACTTCGCGGACCCAGGCGATGATCCTATTGCGCGCATCATTGTCCATTTGGATGGCGTTTGGTGGTGGCATGGCGTGGCTGATACCTGCCTGCAAATAGATCTGGCTGGCATGCTGTGCAACATCACCACGTGTCTCAAGATACACACCCTTTGGTGCCCACCTCATGCCGTCCCAGACGGGTTCGCGCGCATGGCACATGGAACAGTTTCCGATCACTGTGTCATAGGCGTCTTCAAATCCTGCGGCGGCGGCGAAATTTTCTTCATATGCGGTGAGCGGTCGCGCGTCTGCGTCTTCATATGTCTCGGCCGGTCGCACAGATGACAGCCACGCGATCACGAACATCAACAAAACGGTAACGCCCCAAGTCCAATGCGGACCCGCACCTGTTGCGTGCAGCGTGTTAAAGTAATGGCGGATGGTGACGCCCGTCAGAAAGATGAGACTGGCGATGATCCATGCGTATTCAGTGCCGAACGATAGTGGGTAGTGGTTGCTGAGCATCAAAAAGACAACCGGCAGCGTTAGGTAGTTGTTATGCGTTGATCGCAGCTTGGCAATCTTGCCGTATTTTGCGTCTGGCGTCCGACCTGCTTTCAGGTCTGCGACAACGATGCGCTGGTTTGGCATAATCTGGAAAAACACATTGGCCGTCATGATTGTCGCGGTGAAAGCGCCGAGGTGTAAAAGGGCCGCCCGGCCGGTGAAAATCTGATTGTACCCCCATGACATCACCACGAGGATTGCAAACAGCAGCAGCATCAGAAGTGTGGGCCGCTCGCCCAGTTTGGATTTGCACATGGTGTCGTAAGCCAGCCAGCCGATGGTCAGCGACCCGCCCGAGATCACGATGCCCTGCCACAAGCTGAGATCAGCTTTGGTCGGGTCCAGAAGATATAATTCGCCGCCGACCCAGTAGACGATCATCAGCAGTGCCGCACCCGAAACCCACGTTATGTAGCTTTGCCATTTGTGCCAGATCAGATGCTCGGGCATGTTTTCCGGGGCCACCAGATACTTTTGGATATGGTAAAACCCGCCGCCATGTACCTGCCATTCTTCACCATGCGCTCCAACGGGCATGTTGGGCGCTTTGCGCAGCCCCAGATCCAGCGCAATGAAATAGAATGACGCACCAATCCATGCCATCGCGGTAATGACATGCAGCCAGCGCACCGAAAACGCGATCCAGTCCCACAACACCGCTACATCATACATCGCACTCTCCATCAGGCTGCATTCAGAACCACTCTATGCCAGCCTTTATTCTTTCGGTATTGTTAGAAAATACCAAGCAGCATCAAAAAAAACAAAACAATGTCGTACCTTGATAACATCCGGACCTTTGTCCGTGTCTACGAATTAGGCAGCATGTCGGCTGCAGGGCGTGATTTACGCATTTCGCCGGCCGTGACGTCTTCGAGGATTTCACAACTGGAGGACCACCTCAGCGTGCGACTGTTCCAGCGCACCACACGCAGCCTGACACCGACAGAACAGGGTCAGGCGTTTTATGGCGGCGCGTGCGAAATACTCGAATCTGTCGACAGCGCCGAGGCACAGGTCGCCAACATCACCGAAAACCCGAAAGGGTCGCTATACGTGGCCGCACCGCTTGGGGTCGGGCGGCGGTTGATCGCGCCGCAGGTGCCCGGTTTTCTGTCAGAGTACCCGGAGGTGAAAGTGCGCCTGCGTCTGACCGACCGGAAGGTTGATCTGACGACCGAAGGGCTTGATCTTGCGTTCTTTCTGGGACAGCCCGAAGACAGCACCCTGCGGATGCGTAAAATAGCCGATGTTGATCGTGTGCTCTGCGCGGCCCCCAGCTATATCAAGGCGCGTGGTGCTCCGGCCTCGGGTGACGCGTTGGTGTCTGAAAACCATGAATGCCTGAACCTGCGTTTTCCGGGTGCGACAGAATTCCAGTGGCGCCTGAATACGCCTGATGGGGTGCGGAAATTCAATGTGGCAGGCCGCTACGAGTCAGACGACGGAGACGTTCTGACTGACTGGGCGCTGAACGGTCATGGGATCGTGATGAAACCGCTTTTTGAAGTGGCCGAGCATATAGCTGCAGGTCGGCTTGTCCCCGTGGGGACACAAACGCCGCCCGAGCCGATCCAGATGGCCTGCCTCTATACCCATCGCAAGCGGCAAGATCCCAAGTCGCGGCTGTTCATGGAGTTCATGATCGACCGTATCAGCGCAGCCATTCGTGCCAGCGGCGCAGTGGCCTAGCTGCCGCGATAAGTCGAATAGCCGAAGGGCGACAGCAGGAGCGGCACATGATAGTGCGATGCTTCCGACATCCCGAACCGCAACGGGATGACATCCAGAAACCGCGGCTCTTCAGGGGGTGTACCGGAGGCGGTTAAATAGTCGCCTGCGTGAAACACCAGTTCGTATACGCCGGTTTCAAAGCGGTCAGATGGTAGTATTTGTTCATCGGTCCGCCCGTCGTCGTTTGTAACCAACGTTTTCAAGTGAACCCGCGCGTCGCCGTCGATTTTGTACAAATCAATCTTGAGCCCTTGAGCAGGGCAGCCGCGCGCCGTGTCGAGTACATGCGTTGTAAGATATCCGGTCATGACCGCCTCTCTGACTATATTTCCATCCTTTTGCCTCAGATTATGCAAATCAGCAAAGTGCAGCGTGCAAAAGGCTCTTTCGTATTTTTTTTGAAAGTGGTTTGGATTGTTTTGCATTACACAGGTCCAAATCTGAAAAGGAAAGCGATTGTGAACCGCTACCCCCGTGACATGACCGGATATGGCGCGAAACCGCCCTTTGCCAATTGGCCGAATGGCGCAAAAGTCGCGGTGCAGATTGTGCTGAATTATGAAGAGGGCGGGGAAAACAATATCCTGCATGGGGATGCCGCCTCTGAAGCGTTCCTGTCCGAAATCACAGGCGCGCAGCCGTGGCTTGGTCAACGCCACTGGAACATGGAATCGATCTATGAATACGGGGCACGCGCCGGCTTCTGGCGTTTGCATCGATTGATGGGTGATCTGCCCGTGACAGTCTATGGCGTGGCCACCGCCTTGGCCCGTGCACCCGAACAGGTTGCGGCAATGAAATCATCGGGTTGGGAGATCGCGAGCCACGGTCTGAAGTGGGTCGAGCATAAAGACATGTCCGAGGATGAAGAGCGGGCGCAGATGGATGAAGCGATCCGCCTGCATGCCGAAGTCGTCGGCGCAGCACCGCGCGGTTGGTACACGGGGCGCTGTTCGAACAACACGGTGCGGCTGGCGGCTGAAACCGGTCAGTTTGCTTATGTAGCGGACAGCTACGCAGATGATTTGCCCTATTGGGTATCGTTCGACGACCATGACCAGTTGATTGTGCCTTACACGATGGATTGCAACGATATGCGTTTCGCAATTCAGGCGGGCTATACAAATGGCGACCAGTTCGAAAGCTACCTTAAAGACAGTTTCGATGTGCTTTATGCCGAAGGTGCTGCCGGCGCGCCTAAAATGCTGTCCATTGGGCTGCATTGCCGTCTTGCCGGACGACCGGGGCGGGCTGCTGCTTTGGCGCGGGCGATTGAATACTTTAAATCATACGAAGGTGTCTGGTTTGCGACCCGCCTGCAGATTGCGGAGCATTGGACGCAAGAGCATCCGAACGGGCCCAAACTTTGCCCTTCGGACATGGATAAAGATGCGTTTGTCGCCGAATTTGGCGGTATCTTTGAACATAGCCCTTGGATCGCCGAAGGGGCCCATGCGCTTGAACTGGGTCCGACGCATGACACGGCGCAGGGCGTGCACAATGCCCTTTCACGCATTTTCCGGACGGCCTCGCCCCAGCAACGGCTGGGCGTTCTGGCTGCGCACCCTGACTTGGCGGGTAAACTGGCGCAGGCCAAACAGCTGACGGCTGACAGCACCGCGGAGCAGGCGGGTGCGGGCCTTGACGCGTTGACAGATAATGAACGCAGCACGTTCGAAAGCCTTAATAGCGCTTACGTCGAAAAGCACGGGTTTCCCTTCATCATAGCTGTACGCGACAATACAAAATCCACAATCATGGCCGCATTCAAACGCCGCATCGGGAACGACACCGAAACCGAGTTTGCCGAGGCCTGCCTGCAGGTCGAGCGTATCGCAGAGTTGCGTCTGATCGAAAAGTTCGGCGCATGAGCGGTATCATTCGGATAGAACCGCTGACAGCGCAGGCTTTCGCGCCTTTCGGGCAGGTTCTGGATACAGCTGGTGCGCCGGACAAGATTATTAATCAGGGAATGTGCGGACGCTACCACGATCGCGCAGGGATCGACATTGCAGACGGGCGTGCCGGTATCAGCCTCTTCAAGGCCGAAGCGCGCAGTTTTCCGATCACGCTGGATATGGTCGAACGCCACCCCGACGGGAGCCAGGCCTTTCTGCCGATGAGCTATGACCCTTTCGTCATTGTCGTTTCCCCTGACGAGGACGGCACACCGGGGCAACCGCGCGCGTTCATAAGCGTGGCGGGCCAAGGCGTGAACTACAACCGCGGCACATGGCACGGGGTTCTCACGCCACTAAAGGCGCCGGGGTTGTTTGCGGTCGTGGACCGCATCGGCGGTGGCCCAAATCTGGAAGAACACTGGTTCGACACCCCGTTCACCATAACAAACGACGCCTAACGTCCCTTTCGCAAAGGGGCCGCATAGAAATATCAGAAGGGACCCAAGAAATGGCGAATACATCCATCGGAACACCAGCGCAGTTGCGCGATCCGAATTATACACCCCCCCTGGTGCAGGCCGTGCCATTGGGTATTCAGCACGTCTTGGCGATGTTTGTCTCGAACGTAACTCCGGCGATCATCGTATGTGGTGCTGCGGGATTCGGCTTTGGGTCAAACAGCCCTGATTTCCCTCAGATGATCTACATGATCCAGATGTCGATGTTCTTTGCCGGTGTGGCGACCCTGTTTCAAACGGTTGGCGTGGGGCCGATTGGTGCGCGTCTGCCGATCGTACAAGGCACGTCGTTTGCCTTTATCCCGATTATGATCCCGCTGGTTGCGGGAAAGGGGGTGGACGCGATTGCTGTCTTGATGGGGGGCATCGTGGCAGGCGGTCTGTTCCACGCCTTGCTTGGCCTCTTTATCGGAAAACTGCGGTTTGCGCTGCCGCCGCTTGTCACCGGATTGGTTGTTACAATGATTGGCTTGGCCTTGGTCAAGGTGGGTGTTCAATACGCGGCAGGTGGTGTGCCCGCGATCGGGACACCGGCCTATGGATCTCTTGTGAACTGGTCGATGGCGATGCTGGTTGTGCTGGTTACGCTGGGGCTGAAATTCTTTACCCGCGGGATGCTGTCGATCTCGGCGGTGCTGATCGGGTTGCTGGTGGGCTATGCCTACGCCTTCGTGATCGGAGAGGTGAACCTTGGCAACGTCGGGCGCGCGGCGTCCTTTGCACTGCCTAACCCGCTGCACTTTGGCATGGAGTTTACAGTTGCCGCTGTCATCGGATTTTGCCTGATGTCTTTTGTGTCTGCCGTTGAAACGGTTGGGGACGTGTCTGGCATTACCAAGGGCGGCGCGGGGCGCGAAGCCACCGACAAGGAAATCCAAGGCGCCACGTTCGCGGATGGTGTCGGCACTGCGGTGTCGGGCTTTTTCGGCGCACTGCCCAATACCTCGTTCAGCCAGAATGTAGGCCTGATCGCAATGACCGGCGTGATGAGCCGTGGTGTCGTGACCATCGGTGCGCTTTTCCTGATCCTGTGCGGTCTGGTGCCGAAG
>Ga0316191_10001887_pt1 | contig 15015 bp, 11 predicted proteins | sample Eddworburr2cm_MG_FD_204928 | JGI IMG/M metagenome (GOLD analysis project Ga0316191, IMG submission 204928) | Coastal sediment microbial communities from Maine, United States - Eddy worm burrow 2 cm | ecosystem: Environmental > Aquatic > Marine > Coastal > Sediment | place: USA: Maine...
TTTCTGCCGTTTATATAGGTGTGTAGTCAAGGTATGCCGGCGACAGCACGTGCCATGAAGTCTGTGGAACTGCGGAGGACCAGAGTGGCGCTGTCGCCGGCTTCCTTTTACACCGCCCAACCGGCGCCGTCCGGCGCATCAGTACCCTGTCGATAGAACTTTCGCGTGCGGGCTTTCAGGCGCCCAGGTGACGATCGTCGAGTGCCCGGTACGTGGCTTCGAACTCCGATTGCAGCCGCGACACCTCTTCGAGCAACTCGCTCTCTTTGGCTTCGTCGCGCAATCGTTCGAGCCTCGCGCACAGTGCGGCCATCCGCTCTGCGCCTATCTGCCGGCACAAACCGAGCAAGCGGTGCGCCTGGCGGCGAACCTGGTAGGTATCATTGTCGCGCGCCGCCTGCTCGAGGTCGCGCAGCCACGCCGGCATCTGCTGCAGGAACTGGTCGGCCAGTTCGCTGAACAGGTCGGTCTCCCCCGACCCCTGAATCTTGCTCAGCTCCTCGACGATCGCGGTGTCGAGAATCTTGTCCGGGAGCGACGAAGACGCCGGTCCCGCCTGCAGGTCGTGTGCGGAAATGTTGGCTACCTCGACGCTGCCGCTCAGAACGCGCCGCAGCGTCCTGTCGAGTTCCTCCACGAACACCGGCTTGCTGAGGTAATCATCGACGCCTGCCGCAAATGCCCGTTCACGGTCTTCCGTCATGGCATTGGCGGTCAACGCAATAATCGGTATGTGCCGCTGGTCGCATTCGCGCTCGCGAATGATCCGCGTCGCTTCGTTGCCGCTCATTCCCGGCATTTGCGAGTCGATGAGGATCGCTGTGTAATCGCTCTTTACGCTCGCCTCGATCGCTTCTTCGCCGCTCGCGAGCGTCGCCACCTCGTAGCCGAGCTGCTCGAGCATTCTCTGCGCGACGAGCAGGTTGACCTCGTTGTCGTCCACGACCAGTATCTTGCCCGCCGACTTGCGAGCCACGACGGGCTCAATCTGCTGCCCGGCATCCTCGCGAGGCACTGCGTCGTGCGCCGGCAACTCGTCGGCGGCCCCATGTCCAGTTGCCACGGCGATGGTGAACCAGAATCGACTGCCCTTTCCGGGTTCGCTGTCCACGCCGATTTCGCCGCCCATCAGCATCGCGAGCTCTTTCGAAATGACGAGTCCCAGGCCCGTACCGCCGTACTTGCGCGTATCCGATTCGTCGACCTGGCTGAACTCGCGGAACAGCTTTACCTGGTCCTTCTGGTCGATGCCGATGCCACAGTCCTTGACGATGAATTTGAGCCGGACAAAGTCCTTCTCGACCTGGTCACAGTCCACGCAATCGCAGACGATGCTGATGTCGCCGTCGTTGGAAAACTTGATGCCATTGCTCACCAGGTTGGCGAGAATCTGCCCTAGCCGCACGGGATCGCCGCGCACGACCTTGGGAACGCTGTCTGCGACCGCGTAGCTGATCGTCAGGTTCTTGCGTCTTGCTTCCGCCGAAAACAGCTGCGCGACATCGGTGAGCTTTTCGTGCACCGAAAACTCCACCGTTTCCAGCACCAGTTTTCCAGCCTCGATCTTTGAGAAGTCGAGCACCGAGTTGATGATCTTCAGGAGCGACATGCCCGAGGAGTGCATGATTTCCGCATACTCCTTCTGTTCGGGCGTGAGCTCGGTGCGCAGGAGCAGGCTTGCCATGCCGATCACGCCGTTCATCGGCGTGCGGATCTCGTGGCTCATGTTGGCGAGGAACTGGCTCTTCGCCTGGCTTGCGGCGTTGGCCTGGTCGCGCGCGATCACCAGCTCGCGGCTGCGCTGCTGCGCCTCCGCTTCTCTCGCTGCCAGCTCGCTGGTGCGATCGGCGACCATGCGCGCCAGCACCACCGCTCGCTGTTCGAGTTCGTGGCGGTTGCGGATGACGAGCGCCGCGATCAGCGTAAACGATGTGACGAGGATCGCGATGATCAGGACGTTTAGCAGGAAGATCTTCTGCTGGTCGGCCATGATGATGCCGTCGATTTGTCCGGAGACATCCGTTGAAAGCGCGAGGATTTCGCCGAATACGGCGTCGAATTGCTGATCGAGATCCCCGCCGATGATGCCTGTCGTGTCGCGCATTTCCCAGCGTTCGGACAGTATGCGCTCGAACTCGCTGATCTTGTCGCGCAACAGATGGAGGTTATCGCGGGACTCGGGCAGTGCCGGGATATCCCCGAGCGGCGTGACCCCGCCGTGGATCACCGCCCCCACCAGGAGCTGTGCGGCCTGGATCTGCGCCCGCACGTCCCTGTCGATACTGATGGAACGATCCCCGCCGAGCGCTTCCTCGAACCAGAGGTGCGCGGTGGCGACCTCCTGCTGGATGGCCTGTACCACCCGCATGAAGGTTGTATTGCGTTGAAAGTCCCGGGTTACGAGCCACTGCGAATAAATCACGATGGCAATCGATACGAGGCCGACGGCAACGATGCCGACAACCAGAGACTTCAGCGAAAACGATCGCGTGCTCAGTTGCATCTGATAGTTTTTTACTTCGTGACCAGCCGGAATGGCGTCGGTGCTGCGGTCATCGTCGCCGGAATTCCCTCTAATTCTTATACGTCATGCAAGGTCTGTTCCTGATATGAAAATCAATGATATACAACACACTGATGAGAAATCTGTAAAGATTTCCGACAAGGTTTCAACGGGTTGCAAGGCATGGCCTTATGGCAAACTGCGGGTCAGTTGATTGACAGGCGCCCCATTCTTTCCGACATTCGCTACAATGCGCCGGCTACCAATCGGTCCTTACCTGACAATAACCGGATTACCCCGCACTGCAGGGATGTAAACATGTCAGATTCTTCGACACCTCCTATCCGCGCCTTGCTCATCGACGATCATCCCGTCGTGCGCTTCGGGGTCAAACATATTCTCGACTCGGAGCCGGACATCGAGGTGGTCGGCGACTTCGAGGGTATGCGCGGCATTGAAGAAGCGATCAACACGCTGGAACCGGACGTGGTGCTGCTCGACCTCGAACTCGGCGATATCCAGGGCGTGGACGCATTACGGCAGTTGCGCGAGATCGCACCGCAGCTCAAGGTGATCGTCTATACCTCGCACGACGAGGAAGAGTACATCATCCAGGCGGCGGAACTCGGCGTCGACGGCTACCTGCTGAAGGGCAGCCCGAAAGAAGAAATCGTGAGCGCCGTACGCAGCGTCAACGAAGGCGGCAGCGCGATCGAGTCCGCGGTAGCGGCCAAGCTGATGAGCCACATGAACAAACGTTCGGCCAGGGAAAAACAGCCGGTCATCGTATTCAGCAAACGCGAGAAGCAGGTCCTGGAGTTACTTGCGGGCGGCAAGACCAACAGGGACATCGGCGCCGCGTTGTTCATCTCGGAATCGACGGTCAAGTTTCACGTGCATGCGATTCTGAGCAAGCTCGACGCAACTAATCGCACGGAAGCCGTGTCGATGGCGGTGCAGCAAGGGGTTATTTCGCTGCCCTCGGTCCGTTAGTCCGGACGGTTTCGACCTTCCTCGAAGATCGGCCTGACGCGCTCGAACTCCGCCGCCAGCCGTTCGAACTCCGCTGGCAGATCGTCCAGGCGCTCGTCGCGGCTCGCCCTGCCAAGCGCGTCGCAACGGTTGCCCAGGCTCGTTACACCCATTTCCAGGCACGCGCCCTTGAGTGCGTGACACTCGCGCCGAATGGTCTTCAGGTCGGTCTGCTGCAGCGCCTGCTGCATCACATCCAGCCGCGCGCTGGTATCGTCGATGAAAAGACTGATGAACTCGTCCAGCGCATCACTGTTGATGACGCCGGCGCGGTTCTGCAGCCGCGTGATTATGTCGTCGCCACTGTGCCTCGCTGACTCCGACGTATCCGGCTGTTGGCGGCGCCGTGAGTTCGCCATGAGCGACCAGCGCCGCAGGCCCGACTTGAGCATCTCGAGACGCACGGGCTTTGCGAGGAAGTCGTCCATGCCGGCCTGCAGGCACTGTTCCTTGTGGTTCACCGACACGTCTGCCGTTATTGCGACCACGACCGGCTGGCCGGCGTCGCCATGCTTTCCTTCCCGAATGACACGGGTTACATCGTCGCCGTCCATGCCCGGCATCTGGCAGTCCATGAGAATCAGGTCGTAGGATTTCTTCTCCAGCGCGGTCAACACCGATGGCCCGTCGACGACAGTGTCGACGTCGAAATCCAGCGACTTCAGCATGCTGCTCAGCAATTTCCTGTTGATCGGATTGTCTTCCGCGATGAGTATGTCGAGAGACTGGAAGGCCTCCTCGGCCGAACCCGATTCACGAACGTCGATCTCGAACAGGCGAGACAGGTTGTAGCGGAGCACGCTCGGCAAGATCGGCTTGTTGACGCAGCGGATCCTGGCGATCGATGAAACCTGACCGACTTCCAGCGGCTGTGCGATCGAAGTCAGCAGCACGATCGGCAAATCGGTGTGCTCGCGGATGCCGCGTGCGGCCTCCAGTCGTCCTTCCTGTGCGTCGCCGGTGTCCAGCACGATGCAGTCGAATGGGTAGCCCGTCTTCTCTGCGGTTTCGATCCGCCGGGCGACCTTCCCCGGTTGCGATTCCGGTTCGCAACTCATGTTCCACGCGGCCAGCAGGCTCGATACCGCAGCGGATAACTTCGGATTGGCGTTCACGAGCAGGAGACGCCGGTTACTGAGCGCCTGCCGGCCGTCAATGACGGACCGGTCGTGCCCGGCAATGCGCGTCACGGGCACGGTGAACCATACGGTCGTTCCCTTCCCGGGCTCACTTTCGATATTGATTTCGCCGCCCATCAGGTCGATGAACCGCTTGCTGATCGCGAGTCCCAGACCGGCACCCTGGCCCGAACTGCCGATTTCCCGGGCGATCGAACTGAACGGCGTAAACAGGTGGCTGGCCACGTCGTCCGCCATGCCGATGCCCGTATCGGAAACCGAAACCGACAGGATCGCTTCTCCATCATCGCCGCCGGGCTCAACCCCGACATTGACGACGACCTCGCCGGCATCAGTGAACTTGATGGCGTTGCCGACCAGGTTGATCATGATCTGCTGCAGCCGCTGCAAGTCCCCTGCGACCTGCATGCCGGGGGCATAGTCCGTTGCGCCCGCGAGCTCGATGCCCTTCGAATAGGCCTGGTAACCCATGACCTCCAGAACGCGTTCGAGCAGGTCGTTCACGTGGAACGAGTCTTTCTTCAGTTCGAGCTTGCCGGATTCGAGCGTCGCGAAATCGATCATGTTGTCGAGCAGGCTCAGCAACATGTTGCTGCTGCTCTCCATGATCTGCACGTACGACTTCTGCTTGCGGGTCAGCGCCGTGAGGCGCAGCAGGTCGGCCATGCCGAGTACCGCGTTCAGCGGCGTGCGCACCTCGTGGCTTACCGTCGCCACGAACTGGGTTCGGGCTGCGTGCGCAGTCTGAGCGTCTTCCCTTGCGCGCTGCAGGCGCAACGCCAGTCGCTCCTGCTCGTTGAGATTGTGAATTACCTCGACGGCACCGGCGATCTCGCCGTGCTCGTCATAGAGCGGCGTCGCCCTGAGCTCTACGGTTTTTACCGTGCCGTCGGGATCCATTCGCTTCTGGATGTGCTTGCAGGACTCGCCGGTCGTCAGCACGCAGGGATGCTCGTCCGGATCGCAGGGGGTGTCGCGTCCGTGCAGGGCCCGGTAGCACGGCAACGGCGCGGCATCGTCGCCACCATCGCCGAATCGCTTACGGGCCGCCTTGTTGATTGCCGTAACCCGGAAATCCTTGTCGACGATCATCGCCGGGTCCGGCACGCCGTCCAGGACCGTCTGGTTGAAAGACCGGGCATCCGCGAGTTGCTGCTCCATGCCGCCGAGCTTGTCCTCAAGGTCGTGCTTTGCCTTGCTGAGTTCCTTCAGCGCCCCGCGATCGGCACGTACGAGCTGCAGGATCAGGAGAATCAGCGCAACAAGCAGCGTGTCGGCGAATATGCGTTCGCCGGAGCCGACCGGCATGGGCAGCATCAGCATGACGAGCAGTACCGCGGCCAACACGCCCGCCAGTACCGCAATCCACCGACTCTTGCTCATGCCTCCAACCCCCCTGCGCGGCTCGCTACGGCCCACCGCTCGACGTGCGCGAAGACTTTTCCAGCTCGTTTGCGTTCGACATGCGTAAACGCAATTCTTCCGTGACCTTTTCCATCTCGCGCGGATCTTCGATGACGCGCGGGCTAACGGTGATGATCAACTCGGTCCGCAGCGTGTCCGTCGAGTACGTACTGAACAACGCGCCCAGCCCGGGAATGTCCATCAGCAACGGAACGCCGGACTTGCCCTGGCTCGTGGTCTCGAGAATGAGGCCGCCGAGCACGACCGTCTGTCCGCTCTGCACGATGACGCTGCTGTTGATCGTGCGTTGCGCGATCGACACGTTGCCGCCGCCGCCGATCGCGGGTGACGCGCCGGGGATGCTGACTTCCTGGCTGATCTCGAGCGTGATCTGGCCACCCGCATTGATCCGCGGCGTCACGGTGAGCAAAGTACCGGTGTCACGGAACTGCACCTCGGTGACGATCGGCGCATCCGGGTTCGTCGTGCTCTGCGAGCTGCGTGTCGTGACGGGTATCTGGTCGCCCACGCGAATGTTCGCGGTCTGGTTGTCGAGCACCATGACCTGCGGCGTGGACAGGAACTTCACGTCGGACTGGGTAGCCAGCACGTCGAAGAACGCTTTCAGGTCGCTCGACTGGTCGAAAAACGCGAACGCGAGTCCTGCCCCGGATGCGTTCTCGGGTACCGGCGCGTTGATGCCGAGTTCCCAATCCGTGTTCTCGAGGAACCAGCGCACGCCGTACGTCAGCCCGTTCGAAAGCGTCACCTCGGCAATCGTCGCCTCGATCAGTACCTGCCGCGGCGAGATGTCGAGCCGGCGGATGGTCGCCTCGATGGCGTGGTAGTCCTGCTGCGTTGCCATGACCAGGATCGCGTTGTTGTCCTGGTCGGCGATGATCGTAATTTCGCTCTGGCTCTCGGCGTTGATGCCGTCTCCGGCATCGCCGGTCGCAGCGCTGTCGCCCGCACCCGGCAGCCCTCCCGATGCCGGCGTCGCCGGCCGCACCGTACGGACTCCGGTCGCCTGCCCCGGCTGCGGCGGTGGGCGCGAAATGGTTTCCGCGCGCCGGAATACGCTGCTCGCGGCGCCCGGCACGGCGAGTTCGCCGCTGCTCGACTCTTCGAGCGCTTTCTGGCCGAAGATCTGCTGCAGCACGCTGGCAATGTTCTCGGCCTTGCCGTTCTCGAGTTCGTAGACGAACAGGCGGCGGCCGGAAGCGCCTTCCAGTCCCCAGTCGAATTCCTTGATCAGCGCCTGGATCGCCTCGATGTGGTCCGGCCGGTGCGTGATCACGAGCACGCCGTTCACGCGCTCGATCGGCAGCACGCGCACGATGCCCGCGAGCGGCGTATCCCCGCCGGTGTCGATGATGGTCTCGATCTCCTGGACCACTGACACCGCATCCGCATATTCGAGCCGGAACATCGCGAAGGACATGCCGGACAGCCAGTCGACGTCGAACATGCGCACGGTCGCGAGCAGGTCGTCGAGGCGGTATCGCGGACCGGACAGGATCAGCACGTTACGCGTCGTGTCGACGCCTAACGAACTGCCTTCGGGGACAAACGGCCCGAGTATGCTTTCGAGTTCGCTGGCCGCGACATGCTGCAGCGGCACCACCTGGATGCTGTAACCCTTGCGCTTCGACGACGGATACCGCCCCACGCTCGGGACGCCGGAGGCAGTGGCTGCCTCCCCCAGAGGAAGCACCTTGAACAACCCTTCGTCGCGAATCAGGGCGGCGCCGTTTTGCTCCAGCACGGCCTCGACGATCGGCAGCACGGTGTCCTGGGTGACTGGCCGCGTCGTGTGCAGCGTGACCGAGCCGTTGATACTCGGGTCGAGTAAGTAATTTTCCTTGAGGATCGACTCGAACACCACGCGCAGGAATTCGGGCAGGCTGGCGTTCTCGAAGTTGAGCGTGACGCCGTCGCCTTCGGCATAACTGTTCCCGACGCCGGTGCCCGTGCCCTGCACGAACACGCCGGAGCCTTTGCGGATCGTGTCGCCGCGCTGTTCTTCTTCGGATGACGATGCCGCCTGGCGCGAAGGCCGGTCCGCATCGGATGACGTGTCCTGATCTTTTCCGCTGGGAGCTTCTGCGCCCTGCACCGGCGTGGCACCCGGACCGGAATCGGTCATTGCAGGCGGCTCACTGGCGCAGGATATCGTTAGCAGGGCCATAACCAGCAGCGTCAGGTTACAGACGGATTTTTTCATAATGTAGGCTACGTTCAGTGTCGTCCCAGACTACCCTCTGGCCGTGCCCGGCGCACCCGACTTTCGATCAGGTTTTTCCCTTTAAATTCCTACATTAAGTCCAGTCTTTATCAGTCCTGTTGACCGGTTACTGGCAGACCACAGGGCGATAGCATGATCGTCGACTACAAGAACCCACAAAAAGTGGCGCCCGATGACCACCATAGCCGCAGAAACAATCGGGCCTGCGCGATTAAGAGCCGTAGGCACACCAGAGCAGCCACCGCTGTGCGGGCTGCTCGTTGACTGTGGAAAACTCGAAACCACCGACGTCGACCGGGCGCTGCGCCTGCAGCGCGAACAGGACGACTGGGAGCGCATCGGCACCATCCTCGTCAAGCTTGGCCTCGTCTCGGAAAAAGACGTCGCCGAAAGCCTTGCCGGCCAGCTGGGCCTGGAACTCGTTGACCGAACCGATTACCCCGACGAACGTTCGCACGGCACCGGGGTCACCGAGCGCTTCCTCAAGAAAAACCGCGCCCTGATCCTCGACGAGGACGACACGACCCTGTCGGTCGTGATGGCCGACCCGCTCGACGATTACGTGATCGATGCCCTCAGGCTCCGCAGCGGCAAGCACGTGGCACCGCGCCTGGGCGTTCCCTCCGAGATCGAATATGCGCTGGAGCAGCTCTTCGACGGCAGCCAGGGAGCCGCGGGCGCTGCCGACACCGACATCGTCGCCGCACAGTATCTCGACGACGTCGAACAGCTTAAAGAGCTGGCCGGCGAAGCCCCGGTGATCAAGCTCGTCAACCAGCTGATTCACAAGGCCGCCGAGTGCGGCGCGTCGGACATCCATATCGAACCCTTCGAAGGCCAGCTGAAAGTCCGCTACCGGGTTGACGGCCTGCTGCGCGAAGTCGACTCCCCGCCCATGCAGTCGGCCGCGGCGGTTATCTCGCGCGTCAAGATCATGGCCAACCTGAACATCGCCGAGCGCCGCCTGGCGCAGGACGGCCGCTTCAAGCAGCGCGTCCGCGGCGTCGAATACGACCTGCGCGTCTCGACCGTGCCCACGATGTACGGCGAATCGGTGGTCATGCGCCTGCTGCAGCGCGACGCGGTCGCGATGGACTTCGGCTCGCTGGGCTTCAATGACGCGCAGGTGCAGACGATGCGGGACGTGCTGGCGAACCCGCACGGCATCCTGCTGGTCACCGGACCGACCGGCAGCGGCAAGTCCACAACCCTGTACGCCGCGCTCAAGCACCTCAACGAGCCCGAACGCATGATCATCACGGTCGAGGATCCGGTAGAGTATAACATCAGGGGAATCAATCAGATGCAGGTGAAACCTCAAATTGGTCTCACTTTTGCAAACGCCCTCCGATCGATCGTCCGGCAGGATCCCGACGTGATCATGATCGGCGAGATGCGCGACACGGAAACGGCGCAAATCGCCGTGCAGTCGGCGTTGACCGGGCACCTCGTGCTGTCGACGTTGCACACCAACGACGCCGCCGGCAGCGTCATGCGGCTACTCGACATGGGCGTACAGGACTACCTGCTGACCTCCGCCGTGACCGCGATCCAGGCGCAACGGCTCGTGCGCACGCTCTGCCCCCACTGTCACGAGGCCTATACGCCGAGCGACGAGGTAGTCAGCCGTTGGGGCCTCGACCGCTTTGCAACCGACGGGGAGATCACGCTCTACAAACCGGTCGGCTGCGACGAATGCGGCGACACGGGCTACTCCGGGCGCCTCGCGATCCTCGAGATCCTGATGATGTCCAACGAGATCCGCGACCTCGTCCTGAAGCGCTGCGACGTCGGCGACATCGCACGCCTTGCGGTCGAGCAAGGCATGATCTCGATGCGCGACGACGGCCTGCAGAAAGCCGTTCAGGGCCTCACGACCATCGAGGAAGTGCTGCGCGTCACGCCCGAACCGTCTGCGAAGCAGGCCGAGGGCTGAGCATGGCGACCTTCCAGTACAGGGCAGCGACCACCGCCGGCGAGATCGTCGACGGTGTGCTGACGGGTTCGACACGCGCGCACGTCATCGCCAAGCTACAGTCCCTTGGCCACGTGCCAATCCGCGTCGACGAATCGGCGGCAAAGAAAACGTCGAAGATCAATATCCGGCTGCGCCGCGAGCGCATCACCGACGAGCAGGTCGGCGACGTTACTCGCGAGCTCAGCACGCTGCTGCAGGCGGGGCTGCCCCTGGACCGCGCGCTCTCGATCCTGACCTCGCTCGCGGACAGCGAGATGCTCAAGAACATGCTGGAAGACGTCCGCGACCGCGTCAAGGAAGGCTCGACGCTCGCAGACGCCATGGAAGCGCAGGAATCGGCTTTCAGCCGCTTCTACATCAGCCTGCTCCGGGCCGGCGAGTCCGGCGGCGCGCTCGAGGTGGTCCTGGAACGCCTCGCCGACCACATGGAAAGCACGAAAGAGATGCGCAGCACGCTCTCCTCCGCCCTGATGTACCCGGCGATCCTCGTGGTCGTCGCGGTTGTCTCGATTTTCATCCTGCTCGGCTACGTCGTGCCGCAGTTCACGCAGATGTTCGACGGCATGGGCGCGGCCCTGCCGCTGTCCACCCGCATAACGATCGCGGTCGGCGAGACCCTGCAGTCGTACGGCTGGGTGCTCGTGGTATTCGCGGCCGGCGGCCTCTGGTTCGTGCGCCAGCAGCTCGCCGACCCGAAGAGCGCCTACAAGTGGCACGCGTGGCTGTTGCAGACGCCGTTTCTCGGCGCAATCGTCGTGAAGATGGAAGTGGCGCGCTTCGCGCACACGCTAAGCACGTTGCTGCACAACGGCATCCCGCTGCTCAAGGCGCTCACCATCGTGAAGGACACGATGGGCAACCGCGTGCTGGCAAACGGCATCGAGAAGGTCACCGGCCACCTCAAGGAAGGCCAGAGCCTTGCCGACCCGCTTGCCGACGTGCCCCATTTCCCCTCCTTCGCCACGCACATGATCCGCGTCGGCGAGGAGTCCGGCGAACTCGAAGCGATCCTCGCCAAGGTCGCCGAGACCTTCGACCGCGATACGCAGGTCACCATCAAGCGCACGATGACGCTGCTCGAGCCCATGCTGATCCTGGTGCTCGGCGTCGTCATTGCCGCCGTCATCATTTCGATACTGGTCGCGATCCTGAGCATCAACGAGCTCGTGATCTGATTCGGAGGAAGTAAAAAATGCCGCACATGAAACATCAAACACGACGCAGGCAGTTCGGCTTTACGCTGATCGAACTGCTCGTCGTCCTGCTCATCCTCGGCCTGCTGGCCGGCCTCGTCGGTCCGCGCATCCTCAAGTACCTGGGCGGCGCCAAGACCGACACCGCACAGCTGCAGATCGAGGAATTCGGCGCCGGGCTGGACCTGTTCCACCTCGAGGTGGGGCGCTACCCGACGACCGAAGAAGGGCTCACGGCCCTGTCGGTCGCGCCGACGGGCGTCAACAACTGGAACGGCCCGTACCTCAAGAAAAAAGACATCCCCGCAGATCCGTGGGGCAATGACTATCGCTACCGCGCACCGGGCGAAAACGGCGATTACGACCTGTATTCGCTGGGCCGTGACAACGCCGACGGCGGTGAAGGCGAAGACACGGACGTAGTGAGTTGGTAGGGACACGCAACAACCCGATTTTCAGAACAGCCGGCTTTACGTTGCTGGAGCTGCTGGTCGTGCTCGCGATTGCGGGCATGCTGATGGCGCTGGTGCCGGCAGCGGTGTCGGCCGTGGTGCCCGGCACGAAAGCGAGAGTAGCCGCATTCGACATGGCGTCGACCTTACGTGACGCCAGGAATCTCGCGATCAGCCAGAGCACCCTGGTCGATGTCGTGTTCGACCTCGAGTCCGCGTCGTACGCGATTGCGGACTCACACCCTACAGTTTTGCCCCGTGGCATGGCGCTCGTCATCCAAGAACGCAGCGGCTACGTCAGTGAGACACGTCGTGTCGCGGGGCAATCTTCTTTCGACCGCAAGGAGCCGGTGACGTTGCGGTTTTATCCCGACGGCAGCTCCAGCGGTCTCGACGTCCGCCTGGGTCCCGAGGCAGGCGGCGGCTATGTCGTGAAGATCGACTGGCTCTTCGGTGGCGCGAGCGTCACGGAGGCGACGGACGATGAGGTTTGATCGCCGACAACTTGATGTCCGGCAAACGGGCTACACCCTCATCGAGGTACTCGTTGCCTTCATGATCCTCGCGCTGGCGCTGACCGTGCTGATGCGCATCTTCTCCGGCGGGCTGCGCAACGTGTCCGTTTCCTCCGACTACGCAATGGCAACGCTGATCGCCGAGTCGCGGCTCGCGGCAGCCGGTATCGACGTGCCGCTCAGGCCGGGCGAGACTTCCGGTACCGAGGGCGAGCGCTTCGAATGGACGCTGAGCGTGCAGGACTACCAGCCCCGGCCGGGCTATCGTTCCGCGGCAAAAGGCGTCGACGCCTACCGTGTCACGGTAACGGTCGAGTGGCCGAACGGCGACAACACCCGCAGCGTCGGGCTGAGCACGGTCCGCCTTCTCACCGAGAGAGGCATCGGCTCATGAGGCGCTCCTCGGCAGGCTTCACGCTCATCGAATTGCTGGTCGCGATCATGATCCTCACGCTGTTCATGACGGCGGCCATGGGCGCCGTGCGTATCGCCACCAGGAGCACGACCGCGGGCGTCGTGCGCGCCGATACCACGGAAGAGATGCGCGCCGTGTCCGACTTCCTGCGCCGCCAGTTTGCACAGCTCCCCTACATGACGATCGGTGAGGGCAAGGACGAGCGCCTGGCCTTTACAGCAGAACAGAAAAACCTGCGTTTCGTCGCGCCCGCCCCACTCTACTCTCGCGGCGCCGGCTTCATGATTTACACGCTCGCGGCCAAGCGCACGGACGACGGCCTCGAGGTGCTGACCCTGTCCTACGCGCCGTTCGACCCGGGCAGCGAGCGCTTCGACTCGATTCGCGCCACGGCCCCGATGATCCTGACAGCGGGCTTCGAGACCATCGAATTCGAGTACTTCGGTGCCGAGAAGGAAAAAGACCGGCCCGACTGGACGCCGGTCTGGAGCGAAGAAGCCGAACGGCTGCCGAGCGCGATCCGCATCCGCACCCGCACGGAATTTGGCGGCACCGGCTGGCCGGACCTGTTCTTCAACCTGCGCTCGGGTGAAACGTCATGAACCGCGGACACGCAATGTCGATGCGGCGCCGGCAGGACGGCATGGCGCTGATCGTAGTCCTCTGGCTGGTCGTGCTCCTGAGCATCATGGCCGCCGGCCATTCGAAAAACGTGCACACCGATACCACGCTCGCGGCCCGCCAGGTGCAGTCCGCGAAGGCGCGTGCGCTCGCCGAGGCCGGCATCAACCACGTGATCCTGGAGATGCTCGCCGCGGATTCCGACAGGAAGTTGCCCGCCGACGGCAGTCTGTTCAACGTCCGCATCGGCGACGACGACGTCACGATCGCGATTCGCGACGCCACCGGCTTCGTGGACCTGAATGCCGCGAAACCGGAACTCCTCGAGGCCGCCCTCGAGGCCTGCGGCGTCGGCGAGACGGCGCGGCGCGACCTCGTCGACGCCATCCTCGACTGGCGCGACCGGGATGACCTGAGGCGTCTGCATGGCATCGAGGACGACGACTACGTGGCCGCCGGTGTCGCCTGGACGTCACGCGACGGCGCCTTCGAAGCCGTGGACGAACTCAAGTACCTGCCGGGCATCAGCCAATCGCGCTACGACTGCCTGGCACCTTTCGTAACGGTCCACTCGGGCCGCGGCGGACTGAACATGGAATACGCGCCGCCCGCGCTGATCACGGCATTGACGGGCGAGGACGTGCCGGCGGCCGACGCGGACGACGACAGGGCCGGCGGCCCGCGGAACGGCACGTTCCACATTTACGCGAGCGCCTCGGGAAGCGCGGCCACGGTCGCCGCGATCGAGGCCGTCGTGCGGATATCGCGCGCGTCGCAAGCGCCGTTCACCATCGTGGACTGGCGCGAACCGCCGCGGGTCGAATTCCCGCCGCGGGAAGGAGTTGAGGGATGAACGCAAGTGTACAACGCAGCCTGCAGCCCCTGCGCATCCGCTATGCGGATCCGCTGCTGGGCAGATTGCGAAGCTTCTGGCGCTGGTGGACCGGGGAACTCGTCGAGTTGCTGCCGGAGAAACTGCAGACAGCCATCGCGCAACGCCAGCAAAAACTGTATGTCGAGCTCGACGAAGACAAGTTATTGCTGAGCCTCGGCAACCACGCCGCGCAGCGCGAGATATTGCGCCTGCCGTTCGATGCGGCCGATTCGGAAGACGAAGACATACCGCGCGAGGTGCAGCAAACGATCCTGTTACTCCCGGAGGACAAGGTCCTGGCCAGGCGCATCAGCCTGCCCGCCGCCGCCGAGGAAAATCTACGCGAAGTACTCGGCTTCGAGATGGACCTGCATACGCCGTTCGAGGCCGCCGAGGTTTACTACGACTATACGGTCGTCGGGCGCGACAGCAATCGCCAGCAGGTCACCGTGGACCTCGTTTACGCGCCGCGGGACGCGGTCGAGACGCTGGTCGACGGAGCTACGTCACTCGGCATGAAGACCGACATTGTCACCTGCCGCCGGCGCGACAACGCGAACCTGCAGCCCGTCAACCTGCTGCCGAAGGAGAAACGCCGCACGCGGCGCCTCGACGTAAAGAACCTCAATCTCGCGCTGACCGCG
>Ga0316191_10001888_pt1 | contig 15015 bp, 11 predicted proteins | sample Eddworburr2cm_MG_FD_204928 | JGI IMG/M metagenome (GOLD analysis project Ga0316191, IMG submission 204928) | Coastal sediment microbial communities from Maine, United States - Eddy worm burrow 2 cm | ecosystem: Environmental > Aquatic > Marine > Coastal > Sediment | place: USA: Maine...
CTTCTCCTAAACCAGTCAGTCCTGAAAGTAATACTGTAAGCATTAATATGGTTGGGATTACGATCTCATTAGCAGGAATGGCTACAATATAAGCCAGAAGAATAATGCCATTCAATCCCAGAAGAACAGCAAAAGGATCCATCCAGGTTACAAGATACTCTGCAAGGCTTATCCCGTTTATATCAATATTCGATACCAGCCAGATAAGAGCCCCTGCTGGCAGAGCAAATATAATAGCACGCCATAAAACAAAAACGGTTCTGTCAATTAATGAGGTATATATTGTAAACCAGAATCTGGGAGGTCGATAGGGTGGTAGCTCCAGACTGAAGGCTGATGATTCACCCTTTAATACAGTTCTGGATAAAAACCAGGATACCACAAATGTGAGAAAAATACCAAGGACAGCAACGAAAATTACTGCAGCAGAGGAAATCAATCCCGCTAAATAAGATGGTACAAGGCTCCCTATAAATAAAGAGGCTATCAGGATCTGTGTGGGCCACCTTCCGTTACATAATGCAAAGTTATTGGTAATAATGGCAATCAATCTTTCTCTTGGACTGTCGATGATTCTTGTGGCTATAACTCCTGCTGCATTACACCCAAAACCCATGCTCATCGTCAAAGCTTGTTTTCCATGGGCCCCGGCTTTTCGAAATAGCTTATCGAGATTGTAAGCTACACGAGGAAGAAAGCCAAAATCTTCAAGTAATGTAAATAAAGGAAAAAATATAGCCATAGGAGGGAGCATAACACTAATGACCCAGGCTGTTGACAGATACATCCCGTCAATCAACACCCCATCAAGCCAGAAAGGAAGATGGATTTGTGCTGACAGGTCTTTTAAGATTGGATGAAGATTATCAAGTAATAAAAAAGCGAGAACCTGCGATGGATAATTAGCACCTGTTATTGTTATCCAAAGTATTATTGCTAATAGAAAAAACATAATAGGGAATCCCCATGTTTTACTGGTGACAATTTTATCAAGGGCCTGGTCAAAATATAATCTCTTCTTAATATCCGGATAGGATATGCAGTGACTGGCTATTTTAGCTGCTTCAGTAAAATGGTTTTCAACGAGTTCATCATGAAAATTGACTGCAAGATCCATTCGAAGCTTAGTGGCTTCTTTCTGGATTACATCAATTTCATTTTCGTAATTAAGGGCAAGGTCAAGACCGTCCTTAGTCAATTTCTCTGCATCGAATTGACTATACTCTATATCACCCCTAACATGATCAAGTAACTCCCCGCTTTTTAATGAAACTATAATATCTTCATCTTCATCAAGAAGTCTTTCAGAGAGCCAGTTAGTATTTTCGATCTCAGGAAATTCAGATTTCAATCTGGAACTAATCAGTTTTACAGCCCGACTGAAATTGCCATTGCCGTAGGAACGTATTTTGGGATTGGTCTTTAAACTTCCCGTAGCCACTTCATTCAGCACACTTAATAATTCCTTTAATCCCTTTCGATATCTTGCTACTGTAGAAACAACCGGGACACCCAGGTCACGCGAAAGAGACCTGATATCAACCTTCAGCCCCATCCGTTCTGCCTCATCCATTAAATTAAGGCATATCACGACTTTGTCTGTTATCTCCAGGATCTGTAATACCAGGTTAAGGTTACGTTCTAAGCGTGTCGCATCAACTACTATTAAGGTAACATCGGGTTTCCCGAACAAGATGAAGTTCCTGGCAATTTCTTCATCAGCACTTTTTGATATTAGTGAATAGGCTCCGGGAAGGTCTACCATTTTAAAATTTGCCTCTGCATATTGGAAACCTCCTTCGGCTCTTGTAACTGTTTTTCCCGGCCAGTTCCCGGTATGCTGGCTCAATCCGGTTAAAGCATTAAAAACTGTACTTTTTCCAACATTTGGATTACCGGCCACTGCAACAACATAATCTGTTTTGTCGAGATTGATGCCCAAGCGCTTTAAATGGCCATCTCTGGCTTGTGGACAATTCTCACATCCAGAATTCTTCGTTTTTGGCAATATGTTGGTGCTATTATTCATCAAAGATCTCAACAGATATTTTATCAGACTGCTCTTTTCTTAAAGCTATTACCGCACCACGTATCCAATAACCTAAAGGGTCATTTAACGGATTATCAAGAGCCCGCCTGATCTCAGTCCCCGGAACTACCCCAAGGTCAAGTAATCTGAACCTTTCAAAGCCCTGACAACTTTCATTGAGCTTTGTGACCCTTGCTATCTGGTTATATTTTAAATCTGACAATAACTTCATGTATTTATTCTATCTTAAACGTATTTTTAGCGTTAAGTTTTGATAATTATAAAAAAATATTTAGGTAAGGCTAAAAATTGATATAATGTAAAGCTAATTTACTTTAGGAAATTTTACAATGATTTCGATCATTTATTGTGAATGGGATGCAAAAGAGCCTGAAATTAGGTAATACAAATTCCTTGCGATATATTTTTGATTTATCCCTGGGTCTGAATGAATAAAGAACGTATTCAAAATATTTCAGATCCTTAAAGAATAAATAGTTTTAATTATAGAAATAATTCTACTTAACTAAATTAAATGCCTTCAATAATGATTTCAAGGATACATGCCGGATAGAGACGACCTACTGATTAAAATTCGTCAGCAAACATGGGCCAGTTTGGGTCTGATGCATGAGCCTCCTCAATTATTTCTTCCATTTGTTTTACAACTTCTGGAAATTGACCTGCAACATTGTTTTGTTCACCGATATCAGTTTCAAGATTATATAATTCTAGAGGAGCATCAGGGGTTTTATAAACATTTAATCGAACGGCTTTCCATTTGCCTTTTCTTGCAGCTTGTTTTTTACCCAGTTCCTGGAATTCCCAGTATAAATACTCGTGCTCAGACTGGGGTTTACCTAATAATTCCGGTAAATACGATATTCCGTCAGTTTCTATTTCAATGTCTAGTCCTGCAATTTCGCAAGCCGTAGGAAGAAAATCCCAGAATGCTGAAACATGGTCTGAAACAGATCCTGCAATAATTTTACCAGGCCAACGGATAATCAAAGGAACACGGATCCCTCCTTCGTAAACATCTCTTTTCATTCCGCGCAACACTCCGCTTCCATCAAAAAAACTCGGATTGTCACATCCATTGTCACTTGTAAAAATAAGGATAGTATTGTGACTTAAATCCGTTTTCTCCAACTCCTCCATAATTAATCCAATATAATTATCCATTCTCGTTATAACTGCTGCCCTTGATTTCTTTTCGTAGGACCAATCCTCATCTTCATACGGCTCGAGTGTTGGTGACTCATACTTTTCACCCTCTGGTGCTTCGCCATTGTCGTGCGGCATGGTCACTGGGATATATAGGAAAAATGGATTCTCCCTGTTGTTATCAATAAATTCCAGGGCCATCTCGAAGAAATCATCATTTGAATAATCGATCTTCTTTGTGGCGTAACCTCCTAAACCCCTTGTCCAGTGATCTTCAGGCATATAATTTACTTCATTATTCAACATAACTTTTTCACCGTTATGATATAAATATTCCGGAAAAGAATTATGCGCATGAACCTGACAATAATATCCATAAAAATCATCAAATCCCTGAAGGTTAGGATCTCCAGTGGTATTCTCAACGCCTAGGCCCCATTTCCCATACATGGCAGTTACATAGCCGGCTTTTTTTAGTAATTCAGCAACTGTTGTGGTCTCACCGGGTAATGGAAACTGACCATATGGATCCACTTCCAGATTCCCACGGGAAGGGGTATGGCCTGTATGGAGGCCTGTCATCAGTACGCTCCTTGCTGGTGCGCATACAGGCGAACCGGAATAATGTTGGGTGAATTTCATCCCTTCGCTGGCCAATTTGTCAATATTCGGGGTTTGAATAGATTCCTGTCCATAACATCCAACTTCGCTGTATCCAAGATCGTCAGCCATAATATATATTATATTCGGCTTTATAGGATCTTCTTTTTTTTTAGAACAACTGGCGATAATGAAGAATAAAAAAACAACGGTCACTATGTTTTTCATCTGACTTGTGTTTAAAAATTCGATACTAAAAAAATCTTAAAATTAATCTTTTCAAAATCTGAAAATCGATTGCAATCTAACAATAATTTTCTTATTATTATATACTCAACTAAAACAACCAGTTATGATAAAATTACTAAAACCCGCATGGGTAAGCTACGCCTTATCCATCCTGATTCTTGCTTGCATGAATGCCTGCGAGAATCCTCTCGAAAAGCTGAATCCTGATTTAGATCAGGGTATTTTAAACATTCAAATTGGACTGGAAATGAAGATTTTCAAGTCCAATGCAAGGTTACAAGAGGTCAATACCGATGACTTTCTTGTCGTGATAAAAAAGGCAAATGACGAAGTCTATTTGTCTTTCAATCGCTTCGCGGATGTCCCATCCAATATTCCGGTCAATCCTGGTGATTATTATGTTGAAGTGCAATCTCCAAATGATGTTAATCCGGCATTTGACAATCCAAAATATTTTGGGAAATCCGATGTGTTCAGCATAGCGCCGAACGAAATAAAAACCGTTCCCATTTCCGCCTCGCTTGCTAATTGTTTGGTATCCGTAGTTTACTCGCAAAATGTGATTGATCAATTCACTGATTACTTTACGGTGGTATCTAACAGTCAGGGATCCATTACTTTTGCGCGCGATGAAATCAGAATGGGATATTTTGACCTGTTGCCTCTTACCATTGAATCTCATTTAAGCTTTCAAATGGGAGATGGATCGATCGAAACAAAAATAATTTCCGGTGAGATCCCATTGCCGGTTGCAGGTACGCATTACGAGGTTCATATTGACAGTTCACTTGACCAGGGATCAATGTCAATTAACCTGCTTGTTGATGAATCGTATTTAATTGAACTAATTGAGATAAATGATAACGGTACTGTAATTAATGATGGAGTTATTTCATTTGGAGATCTATTAATTACAGAGATCATGTATAATCCTTCCGCCATATCGGATACAGAAGGAGAATGGTTTGAAATTTATAATGCATCCAATCAATCAGTTGATATCTTTCAACTGGTTATAAAGAAAGGATCGGTAGTTCAGCATATTGTCAACGAGCATATTCTAGTAGAGCCTCAGCAATATTTAGCACTAGGCCGCTCATTAAATGCCAGTTCAAATGTCGGTTACATATATGGCAGTGACCTTACTTTAACAAATACTGGTGATGAAATCGAAATTGCAAATTATGGATCAGATGGCTCAGATGGACAGACCATTGCCATAGTTAATTATGGTGGAGCTGGATTCCCTGATGGTACCGGGGCTTCATTGAATCTTGATTTAAATGCATTTGACGTGAATCTTGCCCAATTAGGAGAAAACTGGTGCATAAGTACTGTCATTTTTGATACAGGAGATCTGGGATCGCCAGGTACAATGAACGAGTCGTGCATCCAATAGCTTTAATAGTTATAGGCTTAATACTCTGATATTTCCCGTACGGACTTTAAATCCGTACGGATTTTTTTCTTAAGACTTTGGCAAGGCGTGGAAGAAATTATGTGATTGATTTCTCAAGTAGATAGAAAGTGGTCAGCAGCTTATATTTGTCCTCTTTTTTCTGTAAATGCAATCTTTTATATGGCAGAAATCACACGTATATCCTTTTTTCTCTGCATTTTTTCCTATGCCAATTATACCACTGACTGATTTTATCGGGTACATCAAAGACGTTTCTGACAATCGGATATTACAATAATTATCCGGGAAAAGAGAAAAAAGTTTCTGCTGTTCGCTGACCTGCCAATCACAATAGCCAGGGCTATAGCGGTCAGTTATGCCCAATCCTTTCTCTTTCATATCCGCCTCAAGGATATTTTGAATTTTATCCATTGCTTTTTCTACAATTTCAGATCCAACTACATCAACAACATATCCCTTCATCAAATCGCCCTCCGACATCAGTTCTTTTGACCATTTGCTAACACCTTCACCAGCAGTGCAAACGAACAAAGCTGCTTTTTCAGCTTTTCTAATCAGGTTTGAAACTATGGGTTTTATATTAAATGTAACATCATCTAATGTTGCAAGATGGTTTTTTTTATCCCGTGAAAATGACTCAAATATCCGATACCCACCTTGTATGTCGCAATATGGTTTTACATTTGCCAATACATCTTCTATCATCGATGGAATAGGATCTGGTGCTGTCCCTTCATATCCCATATACTTTTCAATAGTTGATCTGTCAAGCTCCAATGATTCAAATTCATATGCAAAAGTTTTTAAATCCATGCTATTCCATCAATTTTCTAAAATCTTTGTTAAATTCTGATAAATTAAAATCTTCCCCCATTAAAATCAAAGCTGTATTACTTGTTTTATCTTTAACCGGTTTAATATCGATCCTGTCAAATACAGTTTGTACTGATACGATATTGTTATTATTCAGAAGTACAAAACCTTTTATTCGTATTGTTTGGTCAATATATTGATTGATTAAAATCTGTAAGTTATCAATGCTTATCTTTCTACTTGTTTTAAAAACCCGAGCTTTCATGGTGGGTCTGCTACTGCCAGCAAAAATCCGTGACTCCTTTTGCTTTAAGTTTTGAACAATACCTTCATTTCTGAAAAACAAGTCAGCGGCTATCTTACAGTACTCAGTTTCCAAAATTTGAACCAATGAATTGATCTTTAGAACACTGTCTTTAACTGATTCTAATTGTTGTGAATCGACAAGGTCGATTTTATTTAAAACGAGAAAATCAGATATAGAAATCTGATGTTTTATCCTAGTTAAAACTGGCTCCATTTTATGATAATTCCCTACATCTATAATACACCAGCAGGAAGAGAGGTAAACAAGGTCTTTTAATTGATCTGACTGGAGAATTTCAGAAATAGCAATAGGATCTGATAGCCCGGAAGATTCAAGAATCACCAGGTCAGGATTTTCCTGATCGATAAAACTCTTAAGGGATGAAATGAAATCGCCAAGTAAACAAACACAAAATACTGACCCGTTATTTATTTCCAGGATCTCAAATGGTTTTTTCAGATTCCTCAGTTCAATTCCATCAATATTTGCGGGAGCAAATTCGTTTTGAATTACACCGATCTTATACCTATTATCATTATGTTCTATTAGGTGTTTCAGGAAAGTTGTTTTACCCGAACCCAGAAATCCTGTCACCAGATAAAAAGGTACTGCGGCCATATAGCTTAATTTTATTTTAAGATCATCTCCTTCAACCGGGAGATATGAGCAGGAGTTGTACCACAACATCCACCAATGATATTTGCTCCGGCATCTATGATCTCATGAACATAGGATCCCATTTCATTGGGTGTTTCAGGAAATACGGTCTTCCCGTCTTTATATATTGGGATTCCTGCATTAGCATGAACGAGAATGGGGATATCAGGATCCGCGTTACGAATCTCACTCACAATTCCGATCATATCATGAAAACCATTGCCACAATTAGCTCCGATTATGTCAGGTTCTTCTGATAATAATTGATGGACCATATCAGCAGGTGAAATACCCATCATAGTCCTGTAATCGCCATCCTTTGTTTTTTCAAAGGTCATAGTACATATCACTTCAAGATCGGTGCATGATTTTGCAGCTTTAATGGCCTGCCTAGCTTCCTCAATATCGGACATGGTTTCTATTATTATGGCATCAGCTCCACCGTCGCTCAACCCGGAAGCTTGTTCAGAGAATGATTTAAATAGTTCATCTTCAGTAATTTCTCCCATCATGAGTATTTTCCCAGTGGGCCCTATGGAACCCAATACAAAATGATCATGACCAGCTGCTTTTTTTGATATTTCAGCTGCAGCCTTATTCAGTTCGTAGGCTTTATCATCCAGGCCATAATGTGAAAGTTTGATACTGCTTCCTCCGAAACTGTTGGTTTCAACCATATTTGATCCGGCATCAATATAGCTCTTTGCAATATTGAAAACCTCTTCAGGATGTTCCAAATTCCAAAGTTCAGGGCATTCTCCCGCCTTTAATCCTTTAGCCTGCAAAAAAGTACCCCAGGCTCCATCAGAAATTAGAATTCTACCGTTCTTTAACGCTTCTTTTATTTTTCCCATTTATATATCTTTAATCCACTCCTTAATTATTTTAACATCCGGAATTTCACCTTGGGATTTTAATTTATATTCTGCCACGATAATTGCCGGAGTATTTATTATGCCATAGGAGGCAAGAATCCTTTCATCTGTACTTGTTGTAACTTCAAGATCAACTCCTGTCTCGTTAATTGCTGTCAATACATTTTTTTCTACTTCTACACATTCTTCTTTAGACTTACCCAGAATCATGATCTCTCCCTTTTTTGATTTTATTTTTAACTTAAGTTTTTCGTTGATTCGTTTTTGAACGGCAGCGATCAAATCATTTTTTGGAGGGATCTTGGAGACAAATGAAATTTTTCCATCAATACATATGGTGGGTATGTTTTTGACCATGAGGGATGACATAAAAGAAATGCTTTCTATTTTTTTTATGGGATGTTCCCGCCATTCAACTATTCCTTCGAAATGCGGGGCTATTTTTTTAACTGCTTCAACCATATACTGACAGGGAGCGCAGGATTCAGAATCAAGGGTAATGATATCAACAATTACCTTATCTGTCTGGCCATAATCTTTCATGTTCAAAAGGTCAAGGCTGGTCCCTTGAATATCCATAGTTCGAACAACATCTCTGGCATAGTTGTCATATACCAATTCTACAACTGCTTCAAGATTTTCAGGTGGGGTGTCCATAGGAAGGTCACAACCCGGAGACAAAATAAATCCTTCAGTCCCTCCAATGTCGAGGCATTCTAAAGCTTCTTTCTGCGAATCTTCTTTTGTGCCAAGAAGTAGTACTAATGTCAATTTCAAATTTCCTCCAAAACTTAAATTATACTCTGATGCCATATCCCTTACATAATCAAGGGGTATATTTTCATCAATTGATATATTATCTGGTTTGCATTTACACATTTCCTCAATATTCTGTTGTGCATGTCCGCAAACAAAAAATGAACTATATACGTTTTTAGACCTTATATATTTAAAGGTTTGGCTAACATATGGTGTTACAAAAGTCTGAAAAGAAATCGGATCTATCTGGCTGGTCATTGGATCGACAACTGCAATTACATCACATCCGGCATCAATATAGTACTCTGCCATAGCATCACTTACTTTAGTAGTAAATTGCATTAATTCATGGACAGTGTCAGGATTTTCCATCATCCTTACAAATATTTCCGTGCCAAGAAGATGAAGGCCTAGTGTAAAAGGGCCGGTTATTAGTCCGTATAGAGCTACATCAGGATGTTTTTCCTTTAATATACGGGTTGTCTTGATAACTTCAGGAATCCTGCCCGCATTCTTACCGGGAATTGACAATTCTTCTAGTGTAATTCCATTTACCATAGGATGTGAAATAACGGCCGGGGGAGAACTTTCACTCCATTTCAATTCACAACCCAGGGCTTCTGCTTCTATTTGTAAATCAAATATGACTGGGATACCATCAGGTTTATATCTTTCAATGGCAGCAGAAAGGCCATTGACCATATGGATTGAAGATTTTAAGTAATTCTCAGCATTGACGTCAATTAATTTTCCTCCATGACATCCTATGAATGGTACCCAGGGAGTTCTGTCAGTTTCTTCTCTTTTAAATGCCTTAAATATATGTTCTTTACCCATTTTCTTATATTTTTCTGACGCTATAAAACCTTATCCCTTTATGGAAATTCATATAATTATATTTTTCCTGATGTAGAATTATTCAACATTTTTTTGATCACGGGCTATATTAATTACTTCCCTGATGTTTTCAGGAGGAATATCACTTGTTAAAGCATGTGAAGGGGAGAAAATGTAGCCTCCCTGTGCTCCAAGCTCATCCAGTAATTTATGACTCTCTTTACTGACATCATTTACTGAACCATAAGGAAGTGTTTTTTGAATACTCAATCCACCCAAAAACGAAATTTTCCCATAATATCGTTTAAAAATTTCATAAATATCCATTACCTCGGGTTGAAAAGGATCAAATACATTAATTCCGACATCGATCATATCCGGAATTAGAGATTCAACCTTCCCACAACAATGTTGTCCAATATACAGGTTTTCCATTCGCGCTGCATCGCACATCCGTTTCAATCGTGGTTTAATAAATTCCCTCCAGAGATCTTCCCCTATTAACAATCCATTTTGCCCTGCCCAGTCGTCTCCAAATCGGACGGCATCAATCCCTCCAACCTTGGCTGATTCATGAATCAGTTTTATATTATATTCAGCAATATTATCTAAAAGGTCATGGATAAAGCCTGGTTCCATTAACATCCATAACATGAGATTTTCCATGCCTACAATTGACCAGGCACGTTCAAACAAAGTAAATCCTATAGATAAAAAGTGAAAATGATCCGGGAAGTTTAGCTTATTTTGTACGATATAGTTAAATACGGGCACATCATCAATTAGAGGAAATTGAAATCCTTCTAAGCTGGGCTTATTTATTGGGTATTTGTCAACTATTCCAAGGGTTCTGTCTTTTGTTTTATTCCAGACAATCCCAAAATAATCTTTAAAATACCCTGGCCGGACTTCCTCCCAACCACTATTTGTTTGAGAAAATACAGCGTATGACCCAGTGTCTATTATCTCGTCGAAAGACCCTCCCAGAAATTCACGATATTGTTCTTCAGCCTCTACGGTAAAGCGGATAACATATGGAACCGGGAATGACTTCTGGTAATTGATCGCCTTGATAAAAGACTCTTTTTTAGTCATATCATGCTACCAAAGAATTGAGATATTCAACAGCACCCTGTGGATCGGGAGAATAAAAATCCGCTCCAATCTTGTTTTTAAAATCTTCACTAACCGGGGCACCGCCTATTAATATCCTTGTGTCCGGTGAAACTGTTTTAACCTCTTTCAGTATATGTTCCATATTGACCATGGTAGTGGTTAGTAAGGCAGATAAACCAACATGGCTTCCAGGATTAGCTTTTATTGCTTCAACAAATTTTTCCGCACTAACATCGGTTCCAAGGTCAACAACTTCCCAGCCATTTCCTTCGACCATCATGGATACAAGGTTCTTCCCAATATCATGTAAATCGCCAGCTACTGTGCCAATTATGAATATGCCATTTCGCTTAACATCACCTGATTGGAAAAAGGGTTTCAGATGTTCCATAGCAGTACTCATTGCTTTAGCTGACATCAATACCTGTGGGACAAACACTTTATTTTCACGGAATTTTATACCGATACGCTCCATACCAACTACCAGACCCTTTTTCAAAATATCCTCAGCGTTCTGGCCAGAATCAAGTGCTTCCCTGGTAAGTTCATCAGCACCTAATTGTCCTTTCATATCGGGAGGATAGGGAGCTTGCTGATTTATTTTTCCGAATTCTACACAGTAAGCGATTTTTTTTAAAAGTTCACTCATAATATATGAATTATAATTAAAGTTTATTTGATGATTTTCTAATAGCCATTAGGTTCTCAACCGGTGTATTTACTGTAATCTCACAACCTGCAGAAATAATATGTTTTCTGCCTTTTTCGTTTTTTATAATCTCATCTGTCATACTTTCCACCTGCTCTGATGAACTGTTCTGAATCAATACAGGGTCAATATTTCCACATCTTATAACATCAGGCCCAAGGATATCAAAAGCCTGGTCCATATCTACCTGCCAGTCAAGATCTAAAATATCCATTCCAAGATCTTTTAAAGAAGGGAGTAAATGCGTGATGTCCCCGCATATATGCAACTTAACCTTTCCGCCACATTCATGAATATAATTGATGATTTCTTGATGTCGATTTTTCACAAAAGTATCATATGTGCCTAAATCTATTTGCGAACATATTGCATCTCCCATACCTATGATCTCGCATCCCTCCAGGATCTGCAAGCGGGCAAACTCCTTTGCAGTAACAACACATTTATCCATTAAGATATTCGAAAATTCCGGATCCATCATCATTTGCATCAGCATTTCTCCTACGCCAGCCAGGTCGCAGGCTTCAGCCAAAGGGCCTTCAACCCATCCAATAACAGGTATTTCTCCTTTTAAGAGTTCCGCAAAATACTTTGCACCTTCTATTCTGTCGCGAGTTCTTTCTGCCTGATAAAGATCAGGATTCTTTAACCTTATAACGTCATCAAGGTTTTTAATAATAATTTCCTCACATTTCGGTACGGCTTCGTCCGGGAAAGATACTTTTGCTCCAAATGCTGAAGTCTCACGGTACGGATCAGAAATAAGACCTACAAGATCAGCATCAAAATACTCCATGGCCCTAATATTACTTTCTACCAGTACCCGATAATCTGAAGCGAATTCACCGTAGGTTTTTTGATTGAATCGTGCTGCAAAATGCATTAAAATTGGACGGAATAGCTTTTCTGTCTCTAAATCCTTGCCATTGACAAGTCTATCAAACTTTTCTTTTTTAGTCATGTCTGATGTACATTCCTCTAAAAAATACTAAATACTAGCCATTGACCTTTTTGATGGTTTCAAGCATAGCTATTAAGTTTCTTGGTGGCACGTTTGCCTGTATATTATGAACGGTATTAAAAACATATCCACCATTCTCTCCAAATATTCGCAAATTTTCTTCTACCTGAATTTTAACATCCTTTTCTGTGCCAAATGAAAGAACTTTTTGAGTGTCGACACCACCTCCCCAGAAAGTGATCCTATCCCCATAAGTGTCTTTCAAATGACGGGGATCCATCCCTGAAGCATTTATCTGGACAGGATTCAATATGTCAAATCCCGCTTCAATAAAACTATTTATGAATGGTTCAACAGCCCCGCAGGAATGCTTAAATGTTTTCCAATTTGTATTGTCATGTATCCAATCATTGATCTTTTTATAATAGGGTAGGTACATTTCTTCAAGTGTATCGATCCCGCAAAACTGAGAGTCCTGGGTTCCGAAATCGGTTCCGCATAAAAATACTATATCTACTTTATCCCCAACCACTTTATGGATTTTTTCCAGATTGGATAATGCAATATCGCTTTGTTTGCTGAAGATCTCATGGATATAATCCGGCCTCATGATCACAGACATATACCATTCCGCAATATCCCGGATGCCTTTTGGCCTTTTAAGATTTAATCCGGGTACCAGGGCAATATCGCCAAATGCTGTACCGCCAAAGTTTGCAACAACTGCTTTGTCTGTATCTTCAATCTTTTTAATTTCTTCTTTCCAATACTCCAGGTCCTCATCTTCAATCGGATTGAACTCTTCCAGATTATCGGCAGGATCTAATTTTGATTCATCAATTGGTTCCTGACGTATCACTGCATCGAAAAAATAACTTGCTTTTGGCATCTTTGCGCTGGCGGGGGTTGTAAGGTCGCCTTCAGGGTGTATAAGCAAATTACCACTGTCGTCATATGAAGTATTAAAGCTTTTCGGAACAAGTACTGTCTGGCCCCAGAATGTTTCAAATTCCTTTAGTTCGCCACTATTATATATGCCGAACATATTATTTTTTGGACTAAGTCCTATGATGTCAATTTGCAGGGCATCCATTAACTCAGGATCGATTTCACCGAGCATCTGATAGGGCTCAATAACTCTTACCGGACGTTTTTCAAAACCGAAGTGTTCTCTTAATCTTTCTATGGCTAAAACATGAATACCTGTAACCGGGGTTGCTCCAAAATCAATGGGAATTCTGTCAGGAGATTTATGCGCGAGTGTTTTAAGAGTTCTTTCCTTTGAAGTCATTCTGAAAAATATAATTGATTATTAAAAAATGATGATCAAATATAACTATTTTTCTGTTATTAGATGAGGGCTTTAATCATAATACTCAACTATGATTTCTTTAATTTCTTGATGTATTAAAGGTGAAGTTTCAGGACCCAATGAATTGATTTCACCATAAGGAGCTTCTTTTTCACTATATGTAAATGGAGGATTCTTATCCCATTCGCTTTTAGGAATAATGTATCCTAGTTCATCATTACCAAGGCCGATTATAAACTTGTATTTGCCTTTCATCATATCCCGGGCCACTGGCAGTTCAAGAGGATTGATATTAAAATCCTGTCCATCCGGAGATTCTATACCACCATTAACAAGTTCAGGATATACTTCACCCGGATATGTAAGAAAACTGGCAGGGCCTATTCTAAGATATGCTATTTCTGTTCGCATATGATTCCACTTACCATAACCTCTGTTCAGGATGCCTAATGCAGCTCCAAGTTTAAATAATGGATTATGAAGAGGGATTAGAAAAGTTTTAGCAGATAGTCCTATATTGCCGGTTGAATGGCTGTCGTTTGATCTATTTAATGCCATCAGGCTGTGATAAGCTATCTGATTACCTTGTGATTTTGCTTTATCAAAATCGGATTCCAGGTACGCTTTCCCTGACCATGGGTCTTTTACCTGAAAATCCGGTAAAGTTGTCATAAGTCCTCCAATTGCTCCATTTACATATATTGCAATACCTCCCAGGCCTTTAAGTATTAAGCTATCCTCAGCATAAATCCCATTTTCAATTCCTTCCCGAACGTAATGAGGGAAATCAGAAGTTATCATCAGATTGTCACTCCATAAAGTTTCAGGATGATTAGCCCAACCAACTAGTGTGCCTATTGTTTCATCAGAATCCAATTTCATTACCTGCATAATAGTTAAGGGATTATCGAATACAAATGGTTTCCTGGTATCGGTTACCAGATTTTTCAGGCTTTCATGATCATCGGCAAATTTGATCTTAGCAGCCTGTAGATTATCGCAAGCCATTTCTATGGACTTAACTATTTGCTCTTTAACGAATGCCAGGTAAGTTTCATTAACTCCACTTGTAAGGAAACCAGGCCCCCACAATCCCATTAAATCGGGTGCTTCATGGGTGTGGGTTGAAGAGACGATGGAATAGCTTATTCCTGCATCAGGATTTAAATCATTACGAATATCGATTAATTCGTCATGAAACAAT